>Ga0082207_1000438_pt1 | contig 23848 bp, 27 predicted proteins | sample LakMenEpi10Aug09_FD_71540 | JGI IMG/M metagenome (GOLD analysis project Ga0082207, IMG submission 71540)
AGATCACTTCATCGCCTGGGTTCAGAAGTTTGATAACGGCGTCGGTGGCGGCTACTCCACTGCTGAATGCGAGTCCGTATTTTCCTTGCTCTATGATAGCCAGTGCTTCCTCCAGTGCGGTGCGTGTCGGATTCTGACTGCGCGCGTATTCATATCCTTTATGTGTGGCCGGTGCTTCCTGCACATAGGTAGATGTTTGGAAGATGGGCGTCATAATAGCACCCGTGGTGGGATCGGGATGTGCACCGGCGTGAATGAATTGAGTAGCAGGTTTCATGCGGTTGATTTGTGAAAGCAAAGATGAGTATTAATCAGTCAAAGAGTTGGGCAAGGGAGAAATATCGCCAATCCTTTTGTTGTGCTTGCAGGATATCGGTCGGCCGGATCGGTTGTTGTAACACTCCGGGCGAAAGGATCTGTTGGTCGACTAAAATTCTTCGGGAGGCCTGAATGGCTGCTTGCATGTCGGGTTGTTGCATCCATTTCACCTGTGGGGTTTCGTATCCGATCTTTTGTGGATTCCAGGCGATGGTGCGGGGCAGTCGATTTTCCATCGATTGGCGGAGGATCCATTTGCGCCAGCCCTGGCGGATTTTCATGTTGGAGGGGAGTGAAAAAATGAATTCAACCAATTCATGTGATAGGAAGGGCAGACGTGTTTCCAGTCCCACATGCATGGCATTTCGGTCGGCATAACGGAGCAGTTCTTCGAGTCCGTGTGTACAAGTATTGAAATAAAGGGCGCCGTTCAGTCCGGGATGTTCGGGCAGTACATGATGTAACTGGTTGAGGTGTTCTTTTCGAAACGAATCGTTCAGTTCCTGATCGTTTCGGGCGGCTTGACAGTATTCGCGTTTTCGTTGGCCTGCCGCTGCGTCCGGGAAAAAGGCTGCAAGCTTGTGTTTCCAGCTAAAGCTTGGGTGCGTGTCGAGTGCCGTTGTAAACAGTATCTCTTGAGAGGATTTTAATTTTCGTTGACGATATAATTCCTGCCAATACCAGGGATAATAGCGGATATAACCGGCGAGTGTTTCATCTGCGCCTTGTCCGTCGATCACCACTTTCATTCCAGAACGGGCGATCGCGCGGTAAACCGCGTATTGAGCGAATACACTGGAGGAGCCGACAGGTTCATCTTGTTGTTGAAGACATTCAACCGCTACCGAAAGCACATCATTATCCGAGAGCTCGATCATCTCTGCTTTTGCGTTGATGCGTTGTGCGATCACGCGGGCTGGTTCTTCTTCACTTCGTTCGAAGCCGGGGAAAATGGCAGTGAAGGTGTGAAGTGGTTGATCGAGTTGTTCACTGATGAGGCTGGCCAGGGTGCTGCTATCGAGTCCGCCACTTAGACTGCAGGCGATGGGCACATCACTTCTTAGGCGACGGGTGATGGAGGTTTGAAGTAATTCTCGAAAACGGAGTTGGGCGGCGGCGTCGGACAGATCTGATGCTTTATTGTTCAGATCGATGTCCCAATACCGTTCGATCCGGGCACTTCGATAAATAGCTGAATAGCTGAGGGTATGTGCGGCAGGAAGTTTCTGTATATGTCGGAAGAAGGTTTTATCGGGTTGGATGGGATCATCCACATAGCCAAGCGTCAGGTATTGAAAGGCCATGTGTCGGTCTGGTTCTTTTTCGATACCCAATGCCCAAAAGGCTTTTATTTCCGAGGCGAATAGAAAGGTTTGTTCTTGTACGGAGTAGTAAAAAGGTTTTTCTCCAAACCGGTCGCGGGCGGCGAAGAGGGTTTGTTCTTTTTCGTCCCAGATCGCGAAGGCAAACATGCCATCGAAATGATTTACGCAATCTTTTTTCCAATGGTCGTAGGCGGCGGTGATCACTTCCGTATCCCCCGTGGTCCGAAACGTATATCCTTTTTGAGAGAGTGTTTGTCGAAGTTCCAGGTAGTTGTAGATCTCGCCGTTGTGTATGATCGTGTATCGATCCTTATAGTGGAGGGGTTGTTTGGCTTGCTCGGAGAGATCGAGGATCTTGAGTCGTCGGTGTCCGAGCAGTACGGTACCGTCGTTGGATCGCCAGTGATCGCTGCCGTCGGGTCCGCGATGTGCGATGGCATCGGTCATCCGTTGCAGATCACCGATCTGGTACTGCTGTGGATTCGGTTGGAGGATTCCGGCGAGGCCGCACATAAATGGAGGTTGTGGATCCGATGGATCAGGGATCGAATCGGATAGGCAATTTAACGAGGCTGTTATCCCATCCGATCAGCAGTTCGGCTTCGTTTCCGGTACCCATGAAAGCGATGGTAAAATATTCCAGCTGTGTGTCGGGTGTTTGTACGGGCAGGGTGAAGCGGGCTACATCGAGAGCGGGATCGATATCGAGTCCCCAGGTATACAGTTTTCGGTTGATCACGATCGTCCACTCGCCGGTTTGTGGGATGGCGTAGAGGGAATATCGACCTTCGGGAATGCGTTTGTTCTGTATGATCACGGGTTCGAACAGTTCGATTTCGGTGGCTTCATTGGCGCCGAGCCGCCAGGGTTGTCCGGCGGGTACCACATCTTTAAAAATATGTCGGCCTTGCAGGTGAGGTCGGCCATACAGCACGCGAGCGAGGGGTTTGTTTCTTTCTGTTGTATTCAAATGTGCCGGGAAGTTGACGGGGAAGTAGGTCACGTCGAGCGGACTGAGATCTACTGTTGCATAGGGATTCGGTTTATTGGCGGGGGCTTGAATGGCAGATGCAGTTTTTTTTCGTGTAGGTGGTGGGGTGGGTGCTTCGCAGGCGAAAAGGAATACGGAGAGCAGGGAGAGTATGGATAGCGTCTTCATGTGTCGAAATTAATTCAGGGGACGAATGAAACGATGCATGGCTTGTATCAGTTCGGTCATTACGAATTGATTCGGGTCGGTGTAGCTGGCGATGTTTGTCGCCCGTGAGGCATCGTTGATCGATTTAAAAATATGATTCATAGAAGAGATGATGCGTAGTTGGTTGTTGGGATTTGCCTGATGCATTCGTTGGGCATCGGTAATCGATACTTGTATGTCTTGCCCCCCTTGCACGATCAGTGCCGGGCAGTTAGTGGTTTGGATCAGTTTCGCTGGATCGAGCTTCATCCAGCTGATCAGATAATCCTGTATCGCAGGTCGGAATAGCGAGAACAGGGCGATGGGTGGTTCTTTGATGCGTTTGCCGAGGGAAAGTGTATCCAAGCAGGTAAAGGCATTGCTTTTCAGTGGATCGGGCAGAGTGGAAAGTTGTTCGCGCAGTACTTCCTGGATCGGTCTTCCCGCGCCGGCCAGGCTGATGATTCCGCTTAACGGGAAGGTTTGTGCTGCTTGCAGGGCTACCATCGATCCTTCACTGTGTCCGGCTACATAGATGCGTCTGTATCCTTTTTCGTAGAGCCATTGCAGCCAGACTCGGGCGTCGGCACTGTTTTGCTCGAATACCAATGATTCTTCGCGTTGCAGCGATCGCTGGCTCTCTCCGATGCCTCTTTTATCGTATCGCAGCGAGGCGATGCCGTGACGAGAGAGACTATCCGCGAGCTGAAGGAGAGAGTTGTTCTTTCCGGGCAGTCCGGCGGTGTTGCCGTTTCGGTCGGTGGCACCGGAACCGGCGATGATCAAGACAACCGGCGGATCGATCCGATCCGGGATGAACATCGTACCAAAGAGTCTGCCGCCATATACGGAAACAGAGGCGGTATCCGTCCGAAAAGGCGTCGACTGCGAATGGGCGGTCAATATGGACAGAAAGAAGGCGGATGCAAATAAGAATTTAGGAAGATGCATGCCTAAAGGTAACTTATTTGAGAGGGGCTGCTTTATTTTTGCGGGGTCCGCAAAGTCTCCCGGGCATTCGGGATCGGAAGGCGGTTTAAACCGATCAATATGCAACGCGGACCTGTTTCCCAATTTATCGAACACCATTATCGTCACTTTAATTCAGCAGCCTTGGTTGATGCTGCCAAAGGGTATGAAAAGCATTTGGCTGAAGGCGGCAAGATGATGATCACCCTGGCTGGTGCGATGAGTACCGCTGAGCTGGGAATTTCATTGGCGGAGATGATCCGTCAGGACAAAGTACAGATTATCAGCTGTACCGGTGCCAACCTGGAAGAGGATGTGATGAATCTGGTGGCGCATTCGAAGTACAAGCGCATTCCAAATTATCGTGATCTGACCCCACAAGAAGAGTGGGATCTGTTGGAGAACCATTATAACCGAGTGACGGATACCTGTATTCCGGAGGAGGAAGCGTTTCGTCGCCTGCAGAAACATCTCGTGAAGCAATGGAAGGATGCTGAAGCGAAAGGGGAGCGCTATTTCCCGCATGAATTTTTATATAAAACGGTGTTGAGTGGTGAACTGGAGCAGTACTACGAGATCGATCCGAAGGATAGTTGGATTGTGGCTGCTGCACAAAAGAATATTCCGATCGTGGTGCCGGGTTGGGAAGATAGTACCACCGGTAACATTTTCGCCAGTTATGTGATCAAGAATGAATTGAAGGCGAGTACGGTGAAGAGCGGGATCGAGTATATGACCTGGCTGGCCGATTGGTATCGGGAGAATTCGGGCGGGAAAGGCGTCGGTTTCTTCCAGATCGGCGGTGGTATTGCGGGTGATTTTCCGATCTGTGTGGTGCCGATGATGTATCAGGATCTGGAGTGGCATGATGTACCGTTCTGGAGTTATTTCTGTCAGATCTCTGACTCCACCACTTCGTATGGTTCGTATTCAGGAGCGGTTCCCAATGAAAAGATCACTTGGGGTAAGCTCGATATTCAAACACCAAAGTATATCGTGGAGAGCGATGCGACGATCGTGGCACCATTGATCTTCGCCTGGATCTTGAGATGGTAAAAATTTCCATTCAGCGTTAAATTATCAGGTATGAGTTTTGATTTGAAGAAGCCTATTTCGATCGGCAGTGATCATGCCGGATACGAATACAAGCAATTTTTGATCGATCAGTTGCGCAGTGAAGGATATGTGGTGCGTGATAATGGTACCCACAGCATGGACTCGGTTGATTATCCTGATTTTGCACATCCCGTAGCGGAACAAGTGGAATCAGGGGAGGCGGCATTTGGTATTCTGATCTGCGGCAGTGCGAATGGTGTGGCCATAACCGCCAACAAGCATGCCGGTGTTCGCGCTTCCATCTGTTGGTTGGATGAATTGGCTGCACTGGCCCGGGCGCACAATGATGCGAATGTCCTCTGTATTCCGGCCCGCTTCGTTAGCCAGGATTTGGCGCTTCAGATGATGAAGACATTCATGACGGTTGTTTTTGAAGGCGGTCGCCATCAAAATCGAGTGAATAAGATCTCCTGTTAATCTCTACAACTGCTGAACTGGGTTCAACTCCATTCCTTCTTCTGCTCCTTATTCACCCGTCCGGCCAGAATGATACTGGCTTCAAACAGCAGGTAGAGTGGGATTGTTACGATCGTTAGGCTGAACGGGTCGGTGGAGGGCGTGATGATCGCGGCTGCGATCAGGATGATCACGAATGCATGTCGGCGATAGGTCCGAAGAAAGGTGGCGGTGACGATGCCGATGCGGGCGAGTAGCATCACCAGCAATGGCATTTGAAATAATATACCGATACCGGCTGTAGTGTAAATAAGATTTTCCAGGTAATCGGAGAACGAGGGCATGATGGTGATCTGGGCGCTCAGCTTGTAGTTGAAGTAGAAGTTCACCATGAAGGGTGTGAGGATGAAGTAGCCGAATAAAACGCCGGTGAAGAAGAGCAGCGATACCCAGAAGATGACGCCGCGTGTTTTTTTCAATTCTTTTTCGGAGAGGGCGGGTCGAATGAAGCGCCAGAATTCCCAGAAGATGTAAGGGAAGGCGAGTATGAAGCCGCCGATGAAGGCCAGGGTGAAGGATGCGATGAATTGGCCCGTCATCGTGGTTTCAAGGAATTGTGCTTGTATGGGCTGAAAGCAGAGTGCTTCTCCGATACCGATGTTTTTCCCGAGGGTGCAGAGCCAGCGGGCGGAGATGAAATCGGGGCGGGTGGGGGCGAAGAGAACGTCTTCCACTACCCAGTCGGAATAGGAAAAGACAAAAATGGCGCAGACCAGCAGGGCGATCACCGAGCGAATGATGTGCCAGCGGAGTTCTTCCAGATGATCGAGAAAGCTCATCTCGGCCTGTTCATCGGGAGTGCGTTTCTTGAAGAAATCGGTAATCGCCATGGGGCACAAATATACAGCGGGTTATTGCAGCCGCTTCATGCGAACGGTCTCGATGCGAGTTTCGGTCACCTGCAATACCTCAAACTCATATTCGTCGATGATGATCCGTTCTTTTTGTCGGGGTATGGTATCGTGGTGGTTGATGATATATCCGGAAAGGGTTTCGGCCTCTTCGTGGTCGAAGGTGAAATCGTATTTATCGGCCAGGTAATCCAGTTCGAGTCGGCCTGAAAAAATGTATTCCCGTTCACCGATCTGTTTTTCTACGAAATCTTCCGTGTCGAATTCATCGCGGATTTCTCCGAAAAGTTCTTCCAGGACGTCTTCCATGGTCACAATACCTGCGGTGCCACCGAATTCATCGACTACCCAGGCGATACTTTTCCGTTCACGGGTGAACTGTCCGATCAGTCGGGTGGCGCTCATGCTTTCCGGAATGGCCGGTATCGGCAGGATGATCTCATCGATCGATTGCGGGTTTTTGAAAAGGTCGAGTTGGTGCACGTAGCCGATGATGTGATCGATATCTTTTTCGTACACGATCAGCTTGCTGAGTTGTGTTTCGATGAAGCGTTGACGCAATTCTTCCGTGCTCAGGGTGTGGGGCACACCGATGATCTCTTTACGAGGTACGAGGCACTGACGGATCTTGATCTTAGGCAGTTCCTGCGCATTCTCGATCAGTTGAGCCTGCAGTTCATCCGATTCTTCGGGGATGGGTGTTTGAAACAAGTGTTTGAGGTCGCTTCGTTTCAATGGCTCTCTTTTTTCCCGGATCCGCACATCGAATACCTGTCGAAGCAACCATTCCGCCGCGTCGATGGCGGCGGCGGCGATGGGAAAGAAGAGCTGATGCGCAGTTCGCAGAATCCCAGCAGATCGGATCAATCCCATTTCCCCGCGGGACCGATAAAAAGCACGCGGAATGAATTCAGCCAGTATGAGTACGATCAAGGTAGTCAGCAGGATTTCGATCAGCAGTTGCCAGGTGGCTGAACCCACATGGGCGTAATTCCAGAGCGGTTGCATCACCTTGTTGATCTGCAGGGCAAGTAATACCATCAAAAGTTGGGAGCCGACCAAGGTAGTGCCCAGCAGACGCGCAGGGGATTCCAAAAAGGGTTCGAGTCGTTTCAGCGCCTGTGGGAAGTTGCGTCTCTTCAGTTCCAATGCCATTCGGTTGGCACTGTAGAATGACATCTCGATGCCGGCCAGCAGGGCCATGCCCAGTAGAGTGAACAAAAAGATAAGCAGGGTGCTCATCGGATTGGATATTATGCTTGAAGAAAGTTACGAATCAATTTCTCCGTTTCGTTGCAAGCTTTATCGAGTTCGTCATTCAGGATCACATGATCGAATTCTCCTTTGAAACTCATTTCATAGGTTGCTTTGTTGAGTCGGGCGTCCAGCGACTCAGGCGTCTCCGTGCCACGAGCGTGCAAGCGGCGGGAGAGTTCGGTTAGGGAGGGAGGGTCGATAAAAATCGCCAAGCTGGATTCAGGATATCGTTTCCTGATATTCAATCCGCCTTTCACGTCAATGTCCAGCAGTGGGGTTTTGCCCAGTTGCCAGATCCGTTCCAATTCGCTTATGGGTGTGCCATAATATTTTCCGAAATACACCATTTCCCATTCGGCGAGTTCATCCTTCGCGATCTTGGATTCGAATGATTCTACGGTGGTGAAGTGATATTCTTTTCCGTCGGTTTCACCGGGACGCGGTGAGCGCGTGGTGCATGAAACAGAAAAGGCTAATTGTTCGGGCAAACGTTCCAGCAGGCATCGTACGATCGATGTTTTGCCGGCGCCAGAGGGAGCAGCTATAATGATGATTTTATTTCGGGAAGGTTCCATAGGCAAAGAAACGTCAATACTTGATGCGGATCAGTAACGCTTCTTTTTGAATCCGCCGCGCATATCACGGCGACCACCGCCTCCGCCACCACCACGGGGCTGGAATTTTCCTCGTTTACCATATCCGCCTCCACCTCTTCCCTCGGGTTGCATGCGATAGGCTTTCACATACGGGGTATTGGTAAAGGTGAGTTGTCCGTCTGTCAGCGCATTCATCTCGCTTTGGATCACATCATCAGCCACTAGTTCTTTATGCCAGTTGTTATAGGCAAGTTTCATGTAGTAAGCGATGGCGTTGGCGAAACCTTGTTTCTTGTCCGCATCCTCCGCCTCCAAGGCTTTTTGGATCACCAGTTCCAGGTTTTTGCCCAGATGGGTATAGCGAGGGTAGCGTCGGGGGTAGGGAAGGGGCTTGGGTCGGGCCTTTGCCTCTTCACGTGTGGGGATGGGATAGGGTGATTTAACCTCAAGCGAGTAATCAGAGATCTCAAAAAGGTGATCCCAGAATTTTTGTTTGTAATCCTCTACGTTTTTCAACTGGGGGTTGAGTATGCCCATGGTCTCCACGATCACCTGTGCATTTCGCTGCCGTTTTTCGGTATCCTCGATGGTCAGAATGTGCTCTACCATGCGTTGGATATGACGGCCGTATTCACGCAACATCAGGTGGTTGCGACTAGTATTGTAATCCATAAAATTCAAGTGAAAGGACAAATATAAGGATTCCGCCGTGGCTACCTTTGCCGCCATGCGCATCGTTGTCAATACTCGGTTCTGGACGGAGGGCTTACGGGAGGGTTACGGGTATTTCACGGAGCAGGTGTTTTCGCGTATCGCGCTGGCGCAGCCTGATCATCAGTTTCTGTTTTTGTTTGACCGACGGCCGCCTGCCGATCTTCAGCTGCCAGATAATGTTTCCGTGCGGATACTTCCCCCACCGGCCCGTCACCCGTTGTTGTGGAAATTGTGGTACGATTGGCGCATTCCCCCCGTATTAAAGCAATTCAAGGCCGATCTTTTTGTATCGCCGGATGGCATCGCCTCGTTGCGCACGCAGGTTCCACAATGCTTGGTCGTTCATGATCTGGCTTTTTTGCAAGACCGCCACTGGTTGCCGGCCTCGATCGGTCGTTATTATCGGAAATACACCCCGCGGTTTTTGAAAAATGTGCAGCGGGTCGCTACCGTCTCTGAAACCTCAAAGCGCCAGTTGGTTGATGTGTATGGAATGTCGCCCGATGCGATCGATGTCGTGTACAGTGCTGCGAAACCGGTCTTTCATCCGTTCGAGATTACTGAGCGTACTGCCATCAAAGACAGATTTACCGAGGGGAAAGAGTTTTTTTTATATACGGGTGCGATCCATCCCCGAAAGAATCTGATCGGTTTATTGAAGGCGTTTTCGCTCTTCAAAAAAAGACAGCAAAGCAATTTTAAGTTGGTGCTGGCGGGACGGATGGCCTGGCATTCGGGTGATTTTGAATCGTTACTGGCAACTTATAAATACCGATCGGATGTGGTATTGATGGGTTATGTGGATCTCGATGTGTTGGTCGGACTCACAGCATCGGCCTATGCACTTGTTTACCCTTCTTTCTATGAAGGATTCGGGGTGCCTGTGCTGGAAGCCATGTGCTCCGATGTGCCGGTGATCACTAGCGCGGGAACGTCGATGCAGGAGATCGCCGGGGAGGCAGCTCTTTATGCTGATCCAAAGGAGCCGGCCGCCTTGGCAGATCAGATGAGCCGCTTGTATATCGATGAGTCGCTTCGCCGACGATTGGTCGAAAAAGGCCGTTCGGTTGCGGAGTCGTTCAGTTGGGATCGGACGGCACAAGGAGTTTGGGGGTCGATGTTGGCGGCGGCGCGCCGAGATTGAGTTAGCTTTGCGGTTCAATTTTTATTATGCAGCAATCAACGATCACGATCCAGGTGGAGTTGGACGAGAAGCGGGTACCTACCGATATTCAATGGGCGGCAAGTGATGCCGGTGACGGACAATTTCAGAAGGCAAAGGCAATGATGGTCTCTTTTTGGGACGGGGCCGATAAAGCCGCTTTGCGCATCGATCTGTGGACGCAGCAGATGATGGTGGATGAGATGGCTGATTTCTATTATCAGACGCTGATGACGATGGCCGACACCTATGGTCGAGCTACGCAGTATGCCGATCAGGTGGAGCAGATGAAGGCCTTTGCCAAAGAATTTTACGAAACATTCCGCGCCAAACAATTAGCCAACAATAAAGCCTGATACCATGTCACTTGAGAAAAACATTATGGCCGAATTGAAGACGGCCATGCTCAATAAAGATGAAGCGGCGCTTCGAAGTTTACGTGCTATCAAGGCGGCGATTTTGGTAGCAAAGACCGCAGAAGGGGCACCTGCCGAAATGGACGAAGCAGCTGAGATCAAATTGTTGCAAAAAATGGTCAAGCAACGTAAAGATGCGTTGGAGATCTTTCAACAACAGAATCGACCTGAATTAGCGACAAAAGAGTCGGAGGAGATCGCCGTGATCGAACGGTTTTTACCCAAGCCCATGTCGGAAGAAGAATTGCGTGCCGGATTGAAACAGATCTTCACGGAGGTTGGTGCAAGTGGTCCGGCCGATATGGGCAAGGTCATGGGTGTAGCCAACAAGGTTTTTTCCGGTAAGGTGGACGGCAAAACGTTGTCGGCTCTTATAAAAGAGATGTTGTCGGCGAAATGATCGTCGAATTTTCCTGATGGGCATCGATCTGATCATAGCACTATTGGCCCTGGCGGCTTTGTATCTGGGCTATCAACGCGGACTGATTCTCGCCGTGTTCTCGTTTGTCTCCATCTGGCTCGGTATTTTTCTTGCATTCAAGTTCAGTGCAGTGGTGGCAGAATGGTTGGGTGAACTTGTGTCGGTGTCGGACAGGTGGATGCCTTTGGTCGCTTTTCTTGCCATCCTGATCGGCGTGGTGATCCTGGTTCGATTGGGTGCCAAGGCGCTTGAGGGTGTATTGGAATTGGCTCAACTGGGAACCATCAACCGGTTATCGGGTGCTATATTATATCTGGCATTGTTGCTAAGCCTCTCGGCTGCGGTTTTTCAGGGATTGCAGTGGGCGGGTGTGGTGTCTGCAACTGATTTGCAGGAATCGTATTATCTGCAGACTATCCAACCGTTTTTTATGGAGCTGTTTCAAGGTATGGGTAGATGGATTCCGGGCGGGAAAGATGTCTATGATTCCTTGGAGCGATATTTCCGAGCTGTTCCGGAGTCGGTATCTGTTCTGTAGAATTCATTTTCAGTTCTTATCTGTTTGGGTCTCATTTGTTCCAAAAAGTCTATTTTAGCAACGAGGGGCTTGCCCTGCAGTTAGTATGTCTTACGCGATCAAGGATTTCAAGAAGTTCCACTTTATCGATGAGGGTGTCGGACAACCATTGGTTCTCCTACACGGCCTTTTCGGTAACCTCAGTAATTTTTCTGGGGTGATCGAACATTTCAAGCATACGCACCGGGTGATCGTGCCCTTGATGCCGCTGCTGGATATGGACCTGTTGCATACTTCAGTCGGCGGATTGGCTAAATACCTGCACAAATTTTTAGAGACACTGGAGTTGAAAGAGGTGCACCTGATGGGGAACTCGTTAGGCGGACATGTGGCGTTGGTTTATTTGCTGAAGCATACAGACCGGGCTCGGTCACTGACCCTAGCAGGCAGTTCCGGTTTATTCGAGAACGGCATGGGTGACAGCTACCCCAAACGAGGTGATTACGAGTATATCAAGAAGAAGACCGAGCAGACTTTTTATGATCCTGCCACGGCAACAAAGGAATTGGTAGATGAGGTTTTCAGTATCACCAACAACCGGTTGAAGGTCATCAAGATCATTGCCCTCGCCAAGAGTGCTATTCGGAACAACCTGGGGAATGAATTGTCCAAGATCTCTTTACCCACCTTGCTGGTGTGGGGGAATAACGATATTGTTACGCCGCCGTTCGTGGGAGAGGAGTTCAAGAGCTTGATCCCGAATAGTGAGCTTTATTTCATCGATAAATGCGGTCATGCTCCAATGATGGAAGTGCCTGACGAGTTCAACCGCATTCTCGCTGCCTTCCTGCAACGATTCCCGAACCCAGTAGTTCCGCATTAACAAGTTACATCGCTCCACTCCCGTACTTTTGGGGGAAGTCGATCTACATGCTCTGTCGTCAACTCCTATCACAGACTCTACCATTTTTACGTCCGGCCGATACGGTGTTCGAGGCCTTGAATGTAATGGCCGATCATCAGGTCATGCATTTACCTATAACGGAGGGTCCTGCCTTTGTGGGATTGGTCAGTGAATCGGCGCTTCAGTCGGTGGAGGATGATCAGCAGTCCTTGGAAGCATGTCAAACCCTTTGGCAGCCGCTTTCTGTTAAGGCAGACGATCATATGTTGATGGCTGTACAATTGGCCTCCGCGCAGCATCTCTCCTTGATCCCGGTTGTTTCCACGGATTCGGAATTGATCGGCACCTTATTGCCTTCGGATCTGATTCGGGCACTGGCTTCCTTCATGCGGTTGGAAGAGCCCGGTGGCTTGCTGGTACTGGAAATGGAGCCGCGGCAATATGCATTCAGTGAAATGAGTCGGCTGGTGGAAACACACGACGCACAGATCACGCAATTGAATACCCGGATACTGCCGGAGAGCGGACAGTTATCGGTCACCATCCGATTGAATAAACCCGAGATATCGGATATCGTGGCAACGTTTCAGCGTTATGAGTACAACGTGGTATGCTTTTTCGGGGAGGAATTATACACGAATCAGCTGCGCAGCAATTTCGACAACCTCATGACCTACTTAAATGTGTAGCGTCTCTCGTTCGATTCTTTTGTGGCGGCACTGGGTGCTGTTTTTTCTTTTACTGTTTTCAGTTTCGTCACTGCTTTCCGCCCAACCAGCGGGTCTCCCCGGGCATTCATCATATTCTCCGGCCTTGCCTCTTTTGTACATCGATTCGATCCGTATCGAAGGCAATCGACATACACGGGAGCACATACTGATACGCGAACTTCCTTTTGCCGTTGGCGACAGTTGTCAGCTTCCTCAATTGGTCAGCTGGTTCGAGGAGGCGAAACGCGTATTGATGAATACGACCTTGTTCCAGCAGGTAACAGTGTATGCGGATTCGATCGTTCAAAATCGAGTGCAGGTGATGGTGCGTGTGAAGGAGCGGTTCAATATTTATCCTGCTTTATTCTTCGATCCTGTCGATCGAAACCTGAATCAGTGGTTGTTAGAGCAAGGGGCCAGTTTGCGCCGTGTCAATTATGGAGCGCAATTATTTTTGAATAATACAACCGGGCGGGGTGATCGTACCAATGTAACCGTTTTGGGCGGCTATACACAACAACTCTCTTTGTCGTATGAACGACCTTATATCGACAAGCGGATGCGATGGGGCTTGCGCGTGGGATTCAGCATGGGTCGTAATCATGAGGTCAATGTAGAGACGAGTCAAGACAAACAGGTTTTTTTGCGCGACCCCGATCTTTTTTTACGTCAACAGATATTAGCATTCGGTGAGTTGCAATATCGACCCCGTATCAACACCCGACACACGTTCGGATTTCAGTGGAAATCGGAGCGTGTATCCGATACTGTGTACCGTCGTAATCCAACTTATTTTCCCGGGGGTGGCGGCAGCATACGGTATCCGCGTTTTTATTATGTGCTGAATTATCAGCGGGTCGATCACTTGCCGTATCCCCGAAAAGGTCCGCTGGCGCAGTTGCAATTGTCGAGGTCGGGACTAGGAACACCGATGGATCTTTGGGAGGTGCATGCAAAGGGCATGATGCATTGGCCGCTGGATAAAAAATGGTCACTGGCTTTGGGTATGTATGCGGGGATTAAATTCCCTTTCGATCAACCATTCATCAACCGGCGAATGCTCGGATATGGCAACCAATTTGTATCCGGATATGAATACTATGTGGTCGATGGAATGGCAGGCGGGTTGACCCGGTTGTTTCTCACGCGCGAACTGGTTCGTCACACGATTCGGATTCCGTATAAAAAAGGGAAGGAGCCGGCAACGGTTCCCATTCGACTTATGGCTCGTTCTTTTTTGCAGGCAGGATATGTACATGATCCGGAGCTGAGTTTGCGTGGCCGGTTGGCGAATACGCCTATGTATGCAGGAGGTGTGGGTATCGATATCCTGCTCTTCTATGATCTGTTGTTCCGGTTCGAGTATTCCGTCAACCGTTTCGGTGAAAACGGTCTATTTTTACACAGGAAGTATCCATTCTGATGATGCAAGCGGCCGTATACAGCCGGGTCTACGATCCGGATCAGCAAGCCGAATGGCAATTGCTATTCGATGAAATGGAGAATCAAGGTATTCGTCCTGTTATCTACCGTTCCTTTTATGAGCAGTTATTCGGTTCGATCCGTTTACCTGAAGGCGTCGGACAATTCAGCTCGGCGCACGACCTGAGTGAGGAGGTTGAGTTTCTGATCAGTTTTGGTGGAGATGGTACATTGCTCGATACATTGTCCTTGATCCGCGAAAAACGGATCAACATTGTGGGCATCAATTCCGGTCGCCTTGGATTTCTGGCCAGTATCGGAAGAGAGGATATTCCCAGCGCCATTCGGGCGATGGTGCAGCGATCCTTTGTCGAGGACCGCCGTACATTGATCCATGTCGATGCCAGTCAGCCTTTGTTCGGGGAAGTGCCCTACGCTCTTAATGAATTCACTATTCACAAGAAGGATCAGGGCTCGATGATCAAGATCCATACCTATCTGAATGGAGAGTTTTTGAATACGTATTGGGCAGATGGATTGATCGTTGCCACCCCCACCGGTTCTACGGGATATTCGTTGAGTTGTCAGGGCCCGATCGTGTTTCCGGATTCGAGAAGTTTTGTCATTACCCCGATCGCTCCGCATAATCTAAATGTTCGTCCCATCGTGGTGCCGGATACCAACGTGATCTCCTTTGAGATTGAAAGTCGTTCGGAGGAAGTGATCTGTTCCCTGGATGCCCGCCGGGAAGTGATTTCCAAAGACATTCAGCTGGCAGTCCGAAAAGAATCCTTCGACCTGGGTTTATTGCGATTGAGCGAGGATAATTTTTTACAGACCCTGCGGAATAAATTGACCTGGGGACTGGATAAGCGAAACTGATCCGCACAAGAAATTGGCTACCTTCGTCGTTCTTATCCCATCGGAACGTAAATCGATCCCATGAAACTTCAATTTCGTATTGTTTATCAGTTGGTTATCGCCGGAATGCTCAGCCTCGCGACGGCACAGGCCCAAGACGCCATCGTTCAGGAAGGTGAGTTTGGTTTCGGGGTGGGTGCCGGACATTATTTCGGAGACCTGAATACCCGGGCCAATCTGAGCCGTCCTAAGATCGCCGCTACGGCCTTCTTCCGTAAGAATCTGAGCAATTATATCGCTGCACGGGTGGGTGTTTCTTTTGCCCAGCTGGGCTATTCGGATATCTACAACGATCAGAACAAATACATGAACAGCCGAAATCTCAGCTTCAATAGCCGGGTTTGGGAGCTGACGGTACAGGGCGATTTCAATTTTTTCCGTTTCATGCCGGGGGAACCTGAATACAGTTTCACTCCCTACATCACGTTCGGGGCGGGGGGGTTCAGCTATGATCCCTATGCTTATTTGTTGGATGAAAAGATCTTTTTGCGTCCGCTTGGAACAGAGGGGCAGGGCAGTGCGCTGTATCCTGACCGAAAAACCTACGGCACAACGGCTCTCTGCATCCCCTTCGGTGGTGGTATCAAATATTCATTGAATGATCGAATCAATATCGGGTTGGAGGTGTTGCATCGGTTTACCAACACAGATTATCTGGATGATGTCAGCAAAACCTATGTGGATCCGGCTGTATTCCCGCTAAATCCGGATGGTAGTCAATCGGTCGGTTACCTCATGAGCGATCGATCCTATGAGCTCGGTCCCCGCGTAGGCATACCCGGTCGCCAGCGTGGAAACAGCCGCCAAAAGGACCAATTCGTGACGGCCATGCTGCACGTGAGTTTCAACCTGCAGAGCTACCGTTGCCCCACCGCGAATTAGATTTAATCGAATTCCGAAATACCTTGGTAATTTTGTGCCCCCTCTCGAGGGGGTTTTTTATGGCAGACCAATTCACACCGATCGACCGGGCACAATTGCCGCAACACGTTGCTATCATCATGGATGGTAATGGACGTTGGGCTAAGGAAAGAGGAGAAGATCGCCTGTTCGGCCATTTGCATGGTGTGCAGAGTGTTCGCGACATTGTAGAGGCCAGCGCTGAATGGGGCATCCGTTATCTGACCTTATATGCATTTTCTACGGAGAATTGGGACCGCCCCCAGGCCGAGGTCAGCGGATTGATGGAACTGCTGGTCAACACGATCCGCAAAGAAGTAGAACAGCTGAAAAAGAATGGCATCCGTTTGCATGTCATCGGTGATCTTTCCATGCTGCCACCCACGGCCCGGCAGGAACTGACCGAAGCATTGGAGTTGACAGCCGAAAACGACCAATTGCACCTGATCATGGCCTTGAGCTACAGTGGCCGCTGGGATCTCACCCAGGCTTTTCGTCGAATGGCCGATAAGGTACTGGCGGGAGAACTACAGCCTGAATCGATCAATGCGCAGACGATCTCCGACCACTTGGCTACTCAAAAATTCCCTGACCCCGAACTCATGATCCGAACCAGCGGAGAGCATCGGATCAGTAATTTCCTGCTCTACCAGCTGGCCTATGCTGAGTTATACTTTACGGATATATTATGGCCTGATTTTCGACGCCAGCATTTGTATGAGGCACTGATCGATTATCAGCAACGTGAACGACGCTTTGGAAAAACCTCCGAACAGCTGCCTTAAGGGGTGTTTTAACAAAGACTTTCAGGAATATCCGTTAATTTGCCCTCCTTCCGGCAGGAAGAACTACCTAACTAACTGACAGATAATTAATTGCAATTTCCCCCCTCGAATTGATGCAGAACCGGATGATGCGTATAACAAGTTGGGCCCTGGTGGTCGCGATACTGGCTGTGTTCCGCTTGGAAGCACAGGAGATACGTGATACGACAGCCCCTACCTCCGTCGATCCCAAATTGATCGAATGGTCCAATGCCAAGATCGTCAAGGAATACACCATTGGTGGCATTGACATCACGGGTATTCAGTATTCAGATACGGCCATCGTTTACTCGATCGCCAACCTGCAACCCGGCGATAAATTCATTCATCCCGGTTCCGAGATCTTCGGGAAGGCCATCAACAATCTTTGGAGGCAAAAGCTCTTCTCTAACATCCGCATTTATGCCACGCGCGTAGAAGGCGATAAGGTTTGGTTTGAGATCTATGTGCAGGAGCGGCCGCGTTTGGGCAGTTACAAATTCATCGGAATCCGAAAGACAGAGGAAGAAGATATCCTCACCAAAGTAGTGCTGACCAAGCAAACGGTCATTTCGGAGAACACCCGTCGGGAAGTGACCGAGAAGATCACCAAGCATTTCATGGAGAAGGGATATCGGAACGTAACCGTTCGTATCGAGGAAAAACCGGATCCGACCTTTATCAACTCCAATACGCTCACAATCATCGTCGATAAGGGGAATAAAGTTCGAATCAATGAGGTTCGTGTCTTCGGAAACGATCGTGTGGATGGATTCAAATTGAAACGTCGGTTGAAGGGAACCAAGGAAATGTCGAGACTGACACTTCGCCCCGATCTGTCAAGCAGTCCGTACGGAACCACCGAACCGCTTTCGTTCCGTTCGTACATGAAGGACTGGGGATTCCTGACGCCATCGCGTACCAAGCAGTTGTTGGATCCCTATTTCCGTTTCAAGCTTTTCAGTGGCGCCAAATTCGATGACAAGAAATACGAAGAGGACAAGGAGCGGATGCTGAATTATTACAATGAAATGGGTTTCCGTGATGCGCAAATTTTAGCGGATACACAATATCTCACCTCGAAAGGAAATATGAATGTCGATATCAAGGTGAACGAAGGTCGTCGGTATTATTTTGGAAACATGGTGTGGAAGGGGAACGCTAAATTCAGTGATTCACTGTTGAATGTATTATTGGGGATCAACAAAGGAGATGTATATAATGCTGCTACGTTGAACAAGCGTCTGGGTAAGGAAGCTTCTCAGGAGGGCGGTGACATCAGCAGTTACTATATGGATGATGGTTATCTTTTCTTCCGGGCAGAACCGGTGGAGATGGCTGTATACAATGACACTATTGATTACGAGATCCGGATCATGGAAGGTCCGCAAGCCCGTATCAAGAACGTGACCATTGCCGGTAACGAAAAAACAAAAGACTATGTCGTGCGTCGGGAACTTCGTACGATCCCCGGAGAGTTATTCAGCCGAGCCGACCTGATCCGTTCTCAACGTGAATTGGGTAACCTGCAATTCTTCAATCAGGAAACGATCAATCCGGGTGTGGTTCCGAATCCGGAAGACGGTACGGTGGACATCAACTGGAAACTCGAAGAGAAAAGTTCTGACCAATTGGAACTCTCTGCCGGTTGGGGTGGTGGCATCGGTTTGACCGGAACATTGGGTGTCACATTCAATAATTTCTCCATCCGTAACATCTGGAAAAAATCTGCTTGGGATCCATTGCCCACAGGAGACGGACAAAAACTCAGTGTACGGGTTCAATCCAATGGACGCGCATACCGTTCCTACAACGCTTCCTTCACGGAGCCTTGGCTGGGTGGAAAAAAACGTAATTCATTCACGATCTCTTTCAATAATAGTAAGTTCTCGAACGCATTCGATCCGTTCACCGGTACCATCGATCGAGCCCGTTCGGATACCAACTTCTTGAAGACGACCGGTTTCTCCGTATCGTTGGGTAAGCAACTGAAGTGGCCGGATGACTATTTCAGTTTGGTGTACACATTCAACTACACGCAGTATGTGCTGCGCAACTACCCGATCTTCGATCAGAACTTTACGAACGGTACGTCTAATAACGTCAGCTTCAAACTGACCCTGCAGCGTTCCTCTGTATTCAATCCGATCTTCCCGACGAGCGGATCGAACATCACGTCGAGTGTTCAGTTCACACCGCCGTATTCACTGTTCAATAAGTCCATCGCAACCACCAACAACAAATACCGTAACCCGGAGTATCACAAATGGCGTTTCGGGGCTGAGTGGTTTGTGCCGATCGGAAAGGCCTTGGGTGCAGAAAAGAATCGTCAATTCGTATTGAAGATCGCAGCCAAGTATGGTTTCATGGGTCGATACAACCGGGCCTTGGATTATTCTCCCTTTGAACGTTTTCAGGTGGGGGATGCCGGACTCACCAACAACTTCGGTCTGCTCGGATTTGACATCGTGGCACATCGCGGATATCCCGTGTATCAGAATTCAGATCCCACCATCAATCCTGATCAGCAGAGTGCCAGTCAGTTCTTCACGATCTTCAATAAATATCAGCTCGAGATGCGATTCCCGCTGGTCACCAATCCCAGCAGTACCATCTATGCCATGACCTTCTTCGAGGCGGCGAACGGCTGGTTCAACTATCGTGATTATAACCCCTTCCGTCTGCGTCGAAGCGTAGGTGCGGGTATGCGTTTCTTCCTTCCGATGTTCGGTTTGCTCGGATTTGATTATGGTATCGGTCTGGATCGTATCCAGCCCGGACAAACCGGACTCAAAGCTGCCTCCCGTTTCACGTTCATGCTCGGATTCGAACCGGAATAAAAACTCATCCGTATGAAAAAATCCTTTTTTCTGCTCTTTACCCTTTGCTGGGCAGGCGCATTGATGGCGCAGAAATATGCCATCATCGATACGCGCTATATCCTCGACAAGATGCCTTCGTACAAGGAGGCTCAGGTTCAATTGGATGGTATCGCGTCCGAATGGCAAAAAGAGATCGATGGTAAGCAATCCAAATTGGATAAGATGTACCGGGAGTATGAAGCCGAACAGGTGATGCTGACAGAAGAATTGCGCAAAAAGAGAGAGGATCAGTTGTATGCGCTGGAAAAAGAGGTGCGTGACCTGCAGCGGAAGCGTTTCGGGTTCGAGGGAGACCTGTTCAAGAAAAGACAGGAGCTGATCAAACCCATTCAAGACAAGGTTTTCAATGCCGTACAGAAGATCTCTGTGGCCCGTGGCTATGAGCTTGTCTTCGACAAAAGTGAGGGAATTACCATTATATTTGCCGACCCCAAACTCGACAAGAGTGAGGACATTCTGAAAGAATTAGGCGTACGATAAACAAACAAACCATGAAAAAAACCCTTTTGATCCTGACACTGGTCCTTTTCGGAGCTGTTGTAAACCAAGCTGCCGCGCAAGTCACCAAGATCGGTTATGTGCGTGTAAACGATATCCTCGGTCTGATGCCTGAATTGGCAGCTGAGAAAGTAAATCTGGATACGGTCGGACAACAGTTCGTGAAGGACTCGATCATGCCTCGTCTCAACTACATCCAGAGCGAATACCAGAAGAAATTACAAGAGTACGCCGATAGCACCAAGCCGAAGAGTGTACGTGATATCATCGGTAAAGAGTTACAGTCTTACCAAGACGAACTCGGTCAGGCTGAATCATTCATTCAGCAAGTTCTTCAGGCCAAGCAACAGGAATTTCTTGAGCCATACATCACCAAGGCTCGGAAAGCCATCGATGCTGTAGCCAAGAAAAAAGGTTACACCTACGTGGTTTCTCCCGAAGCGCTGTTGGTAGCCCCTGAACAGGACAATCTGCTCGTGTCTGTACTGACTGAGCTGGGCATCAAGATCCCCGCTCAATTGCAGCAACCGACTCCTAAGCCAGCCGGTAAGAACTAATCGAATAAACAGATTCAGAAGCCTCCCATTGTGGAGGCTTTTTTATTGGATTACATTTGATCTATGATGCGTACCGGACCCATCGGTGTTTTCGATTCAGGCTACGGCGGATTGACCGTCTTGCGTTCCCTGGTGGATCGCTTGCCTCAATATGACTATCTCTATCTGGGTGACAATGCCCGTGCCCCGTACGGCCATCGTTCCTTTTCCACGATTTATGAGTACACGCTGCAAGCTGTCAAGTGGTTCTTCGATCAGGGTTGCCCATTGGTGATCCTGGCCTGCAATACGGCATCTGCAAAGGCGTTGCGAACGATTCAGCAGCAAGATCTTCCCACACTGGCACCCGATAATCGGGTCTTGGGCGTAATTCGTCCGACGGCTGAAGTGATGGGTCATCATACCGATACCGGACATGTTGGAATTCTGGCCACACCCGGTACGGTGCAATCAGATTCGTATGTGCTGGAGATGGCCAAATTCTTTCCGGAGGTGAAAGTCCATCAGCAGGCCTGTCCGCTTTGGGTTCCGCTCATCGAGCAAGGCGAACATGCCGGTCCGGGTGCTGATTATTTTGTAAAGAAAGACCTGGATGCGTTGTTGGCTCAGTCGGCGGACACCGATCTGATCCTGCTCGCTTGTACGCATTACCCATTGCTGGAGCCCAAGATCCGCGAGTACCTGCCGGCGGACAAGAAAGTGCTGACACAAGGCACGATCGTGGCCGGAAGTCTGGCTGAGTATCTGGTGCGACATCCTGAAATGGAGTCGAGGTTGGGAAAATCAGGCACGGTCCGTTTTTACACGACCGATGATCCGGCTTCGTTCGACCGGAAGGGCGCCCTGTTTTTTGGTTCGACGGTCCGTTCCGAACAGCTTGCTTCTGAGGCTTTAATCCATTGATCGAGGGGAGTCCCCGGCTGATTTTTCAGTTTTAACCGGTAAAGTGTAGGCTCGATCCCTTACCTTTGCCGTCCTTTCACAAACCTGCAGGTGTGGTGACCGGCAGGCAAACCGATCGGAGCCGTTCTCCCGGCCCCATTCCGGTCCGCGAATATCCGCCGGATCGAACGTGAAAACTGAACAGGAAAAATGAAACGTACATTCCAACCGCACCGTAAGCGCCGCAAGAGCGTGCATGGCTTCCGCGAGCGCATGAGCACAGCCAATGGCCGTAAAGTATTAGCCAGCCGTCGTGCCAAGGGTCGCAAGAAACTGACGGTTTCCGACGAGCGCAAACTGAAGTAATCGGGCGGTACCGATTCAATACTTTTACAGCTCCGGTCTTCCGGAGCTTTTTTATTTAGTATGCAACCCGATCTTCGATTCCCCCGACAAGCACGCTTGAAAAGTCGCAAGGCTATTGACGCGTTGTTTCAATCGGGCAAGCGTGTGCATACAGAGGACTTTCGGGCTTTCTATCTGTTTCGGCCGTCGCCCGGCATACAGATCGGAGTAGGAGCGCCTTCGCGTAATTTCAAAAAAGCGGTCGACCGCAATCGTGTTAAACGACTGATCCGGGAAGCGTATCGGATCGATCAGCAACGCTGGAAAGATCGGCTGCAGGAGAAGCAGCAGGGTATGGATCTTTTCATTCTCTACACAGGAAAAGAGCTGCCCGATTTCAGTTCTGTACAGAAGGGCTTGATTAAATTGGTCGACAAGATTTTTATTTGATGAAGGAGTTGCGCATTTTTTTATTTTATCTGCTTGGGTGGCCCTTGATCCTGTTGATCCGTGTCTATCAGAGGGTGATCTCACCGATCATCGGACCCAAATGTCGATACCAACCCACCTGTAGTCATTACGCAGTGGAAGCACTGAAAAAACACGGGCCCTTCAAGGGATTTTGGTTGGCACTCCGTCGTATTGCAAGCTGTCACCCCTGGGGTGGTAGTGGATGGGATCCGGTACCATAAAAAAATCCCGACAAGAACTGTCGGGATCATTGTGTTATTGATGTTTTGATCAGAGGCGACCGGCTACTTTGTTCCAGTCTACCACATTCCAAAAAGCGGCCAGATACTCGGCGCGACGATTCTGATATTTCAGGTAGTACGCATGTTCCCATACATCTGCACCGAGAAGCGGTGTTCCTTTAACTTCTGCAACATCCATCAGTGGATTGTCCTGGTTGGGTGTGGAGCAGATTTCCAGCTTACCTTCTTTTACGATCAGCCAGGCCCATCCACTACCGAAGCGTGTCATACCGGCATTGGCAAACTTTTCCTTGAAAGCATCGAATGACCCGAAGGCACTGTTTATGGCATCGGCCAGGGCGCCCGTTGGGTTTCCCCCTGCATTCGGGGCCAGGCTTTCCCAGAAGAAGGTATGATTCCAGTGACCGCCACCATTGTTGCGAACCGCAACAGATATCGATCCGGCTTGTGCCACCAGTTCTTCAATAGTTTTTCCTTCGTGCGGTGTACCCGCGATGGCTTTATTCAGGTTGTCGACATAGGCCTGATGATGCTTACCATGATGGATCTGCATGGTAAGTGTATCGAAATGCGGTTCCAGCGCATCGTGACTATAAGGGAGAGCAGGAAGGGTGAATGACATATTAAATGATTTAGGATGCAAAGGTAACGGCTAAATAGTTTCGGGTTTCCGGTTTAGCGGACACGATCAGTTATGAGTTTCGTTTGTTCAGAAAAAAATCCTTCATCAGCTGTGCACATTCATCAGAAAGGATGCCGCCGGTCAGGGCCGTGCGCGGGTGAAAGGGAGAACGACCGGGTTGGTTTCGGCGATAGCTGCTTTTATCGTCCCCCGCTCCGAATACAACTCTTCCGATCTGACTCCAATACAAGGCGCCGGCACACATGCCACAAGGCTCGATGGTAACATATAGTGTTGCCTCCGGCAGGTATTTACTCCCCATTGCATTGAATGCGGCGGTGAGGGCGATCATTTCTGCATGCGCAGTGGGATCGCAGAGTTTTTCTGTCATGTT
>Ga0082207_1000439_pt1 | contig 23810 bp, 22 predicted proteins | sample LakMenEpi10Aug09_FD_71540 | JGI IMG/M metagenome (GOLD analysis project Ga0082207, IMG submission 71540)
CTAATTGTATCCCATAAAGCCACGATTAGAATTATGTTATGTGAATTATTAGGAATTGATATTGGCAGATTTCGCGATCGCATTGTTATGCCAACGGGGGCTGTTAGTATAGTAGAATTATCTTCTGAATGTTGGCATATTTTTAATTCCTATACACAACAATAATCAGAAACCGGGTTTCTATAGACTTCTATGTTTGTTAACGATAATCTGAAAGAGAAACCCGGTTTCTACACACACCAGAAACTTAATTTAACAACAGTTTCGGTGCTCGATCAATATTGTCAAGATTATCAAGCTGCTTTTTCTCCAAAAGACTTTAGCCGTTTTAACCATTCCTGCCAGTAGTTGAGCAATTCTTCCCGTTTGAACGTAAATATTTCGGCATCTTCACCTGGAAGAGCCACAACAATTAAACCATTAACAACTTTAGTGCCAAATAAACTTTCACCATAGCATCGATTAATTGCACCACCATAAGCCACAAGCTGTAAAGGTTTATCGTAGAGTTTTCCCACTCGCAGTTTAGGTTCTTCAGCAGTTGTCAATTCAATAGTGCATGGAACACCTTCATAACGGGCAACTAAATCAACTTTACCAGTGTATTTTTCTACATAATTGGGCACAATTGTCTCGACCAATTGAACATCGCTAAGTTTCTCCAAAACGGACTGAATACTATAACAATAGGGTTCAATCAGGCTGGAAGCAGTGGGAGATAACCCTTGCAAATATTCCTTAACCCATTGATGTAATAGTTTTCCTCGGCGACGGCTAGTTAAGGCAATCCGATTTGCTTCTGCTTCTCCTACTTTATTGCGCCAATTAGAAAGGGCAACTACAGATTCAATCGGCTGTGTAGCCTTCAGTATCGTGGTAACGCCTGGTAGCAAAATCCCATTTTCATCTTTGTAGTAAAAGCGTCCATTGATATAGGTTGATTTCATAAATTCTGAGGTTTGAATCACTACATCAACTAGCTTCGATGGTTGATGGATGAGATTAAGTTTGAGTAACGTTCTCCAAATGTGTGATTTTGGGTATTAGTTTAGGTATGTGTTTCAACAGACTGGGTTAAAGTGGATATAGAGTATGTAGTCAGCGTATGGCAAGGCAATCGCTTCGGGTAGATCCAGAAAAACTAAAAAAGGTAAAAAGGGTTTTTGAGCTCACAGGATGGACGCAAGACGAACTAGCGAGTGAGGTAGATCTATGTACTCGCCAGCCAATTGGTAAGTTTCTTAACGGGAAAACTGTTGACCGTAAATACTTTCAAGAAATTTGCTTCAGGCTTGATCTAGATTGGAAAGAAGTTGCTTACCTGCCGAAAAACATTGAATCTGAACAAGAGGATAAAGAGCAGAGTAATGCTCCTTCATGCCAATATGTTGAATCTGAGATAGCTGAGAAGGTGCTGGACAATAGCTGGGATATTGATATGCTGGTGCGAATCCTCCAGGTATCTCCAGACAAGCTCGAACAAGTAAAACAGGCTCTTGAAGATTTTCCGTCAGTAATTCAGGCTAAAGGAGATTTTGAACGCGAAAAAGCGGTGCTTCAGGAAAAAAAGCGTCGCCAAGGATATCTGGATAAAAAAGATGAAATGAGGTTAAATCAAAAAAATCTGAGTTTGGCAGAGAAGTTTAAGACACTGGCAAATAAGATTAAATTAGCTATCCAGTCAATCGAGCAATTTTTCGCAGGTGAGCCCATTGAACGTGATGTTTTTATCAATATTTGTCCAAAGCTAAAGCTGGAATGGCGTTCAATTCTGGATATTGATTTTTTGAGAGTTATTGTCGAGGTAGTACCACAGATTCGTTCGCACTATTACAACAAAATTCAAGACCAGTGCGGCACTTTGCAGATATTGGATGTTGCTCGACCGATTGAGTTAGATGAGATCTATGTTCATGTCAACATTTTGGATGAACCAATTAGTTACACACGATTAGAGCGTTCTGACTTTCCGCAAATCTATAACCCAACAACTGATGAATTTAATCGGTGGGGCTTGGGCAATGTTCGTAATCCAGAAGTACCAGGTATAGAGGTTATAGAAAATCACTCTAAGTTAATGGTGCTGGGCAGACCAGGAGCAGGTAAAAGCACCTTTTTACAACACATAGCTATCCAATGTAATCAAGGTGAGTTACAAGCTGACCGAGTGCCAATTTTTATCCGGTTAAAAACTTTTGCTGAGGATGCTACCGATAGAGAAGACTTTAGCCTATTACACTACATTAGCCAACAATTAGATAGCTGTGGCGTTGTGAACCAATCAGTGGAGAAAATACTAAATTACGGTAGAGTGCTGATTTTACTTGATGGTTTGGATGAAGTGCCAGAATATGATGGTGATGAAGTTGTAAAACAAATTCGCCGATTTTGTGAAAAGTATTACAAAAATCAGTTTATTATCACTTGTCGAATTGCTGCTCAAAAGTATAAATTTCCTAACTTCACTGATGTTGAAGTATCAGACTTTAATGATAAGCAAATTAAGAATTTTGCTAAAAAGTGGTTTATAGCGGTTGACAAAAATTCAGAGAAGGAGGGTAAAGAAAAGGCAAATAAATTTATAAAAAAGCTAAATCTTCGTGAAAACCAGCCTATTCGGGAAATTGCTGTTACCCCGATTTTGTTAATTTTGACCTGTTTAGTTTTTCAATCCAAAACTGAATTCCCATCTAACCGAGCCAAGCTATATGAAGAAGGGCTAGAAATTTTACTAAAAAAATGGGATGAATCTAGGGGGATTGAACGGGATAATACTTATAAAAGTTTATCCACATTACGCAAGCAACAGCTACTAAGTCAGGTAGCAGAAATTACCTTTAAAGACGGTGATTACTTCTTGGAACAAGATAAACTACAGAAACTTATTGGAAACTATCTCCGCACCTTACCAGATGCAAATACTGACCCCTTCCAATTGCAGCTAGATAGTGAAGCAGTGCTGAAATCCATTGCAGTCCAACATGGGTTACTGGTGGAGAGGGCGCAGCGAATTTATTCTTTCTCCCATCTGACTTTTCAGGAGCATTTTACTGCCAGAGCAATTATTGATTCTCTTAATTCACGGGCTTTGAATAGATTGGTTAGCCACATAACCAAGAGAAACTGGCGAGAAGTATTTTTACTAGCAGTTGGCATGATGCAACCAGCCGATCAGCTACTGTTATCAATGAAAGAGCAGATTGATGAGCTTGTAGCTGATGATAAGTTGCAACAGTTTCTCGCCTGGGTGAACCAAAAATCACTTGCAGTTCAGGTTGCTGACAAGCCGACTGTGAGAGCCTTTTACCTTACCTTTATTCTTGATCTTGACTATTTCCATGCCCAACAACTTGACCAAGCTCTTAACAATGCGCTTATCAGTGCCTCTTTCCTTGATGATGCTATTAATTCTGCTTGTGTAATTAGTGCTACCAACATTTCAAGTGATGTAATTATTTGCCATAATGCTATTAGTCAGGATTTTAATGATACTTATAGTGAGTTTTGTAGCCTAAAAAATGATCTTGACCTGGCTTTTGACCTGGCTTCTGACCCAGCCCATAACTTTAATAGTGAACTGGTAAATGCCCTTAACCCTAAATTTAACCTTAAACTAACCCATTCGCTACAACAACTTAAAAATAAACTACCTGACCCGAATACAAATGAAGAAATTATAGAATGGTGGCAAAAGAACGGCCAGCTTTGGACAGATAAATTAAAGTTGGTAATGATTGAATATCGAGATTTCAATCAGAAAAGTCAGTTCAGCGAGTACCACAAGAAATTGCTTCAGCAGTATTACTATGCTAATAATTTGTTGGTGGATTGCCTCAATAGTGGCTGTGAAGTGTCGCCCAAACTGTGTGAGGAGATTAAGCATACTTTGTTATTACCAATATCGGAAAGCAAGAATAAAAAAACCAACATCTAAACTCTTTAAAATTCCAAAAATGATTGAGGTTCTGGAGTAAATATATAAAAAAGAGATATAATTGAATAAACAAAGAGGAAAAATCAACCATGAATTTACAGGAGTTAAAAAACGCCGCTTATCAACTTCCCGTTCATGAACGGTTATTACTGGTAGAGTCTATTATTCATTCGTTGTCTCAAGAATTGCGTCCTCGTCCTGATGTTCCTGATGGAGTTTGGGAACGTTTGCGGGGAAGTTTAAAAACCGATAACGTTGAATTAACCGATGAAGATGTAGAAAGATTAAAAGATGAAAGTTTAACGGAGAAATATCTCAAATGAGGATATTACTAGATACTAATATTATTTTAGATAGTTTACTGGCTAGGATGCCCTTTTTTGAAGATGCTGATCGGTTATTTCAGGCAATTCGATCCGGTCAAATCATCGGTTATGTAACAGCAACGACATTAACTGATATTTTTTATATTGTCAAAAAACAGAGAAATTCCCAAATCGGTAAACAGTATGTTTCTGATTTGTTATTAACATTGGAAGTTTGTGCTGTTAATCAAGATATTCTTAAAACAGCACTGGCTTTAAATTTAGACGATTTTGAAGATGCAGTGCAACTTGCTTGTGCAATGAATGAAAACTTGGATGCAATTATTACCCGTGATTTGCAAGGATTTGTTAACTCTCCCATTACTATTTTATCCCCAGGGGAACTATTAGCCAGTTTATCTGAATTGTCATAACAGTATCCGAAACCGGGTTTCTATATATTCCTATACAAACAATTGACATCCTTCCGACTAAACACTTAGGCTGTGATCAACAAAGCCTCAACCCACCACAATTTGAACAATTATCAATTTTTGATTTGTTGAAGCAGATAGAATCTCCTAGCTTCTAGCTACGGGGAGGATGTCAATTAAAGCTGATGGAATTGTATTTATGCGTCAGGAGTCAAAATTCTTGTTAGGAGTTTTTGTTTCCCTTCTAATTTCTTATCGTTAACTTCTTTCAACTCTGCTTGTAAATCAGACAAACAACTTTTTATTTCCTTGATAACTGCGGTGTCAGTCTCACCTGCGGTTGCTGAACCAGCAGTGGCTAGTCTTGCTGTTAGCTGACAGATTTTAGTGTCTGGTTCTAAAATAGTTAAAATTGCAAACATTTCAGCTAAGTCTTTTAATTCCATATCGCCTCTATATTTTCAAAACATTTGCTTGCGGTTAGCCAGAAATTTTTTCGCCAACTGCAAGCAACTTTCCTATTTTGAACAATAATTACCCTTTTGTCAATAGACAAAAGAAACTTAATAGGATTTAACTCCATGAATTACTTGTAAACTTCCGCCAGCGTAAAGTTGAGGGGGATTGACATTAAAGCCAATTTGTGATAGGGTTTGAACCAGGTCTGTTTTTAACAATTGCCAAGCCGTTTCCGTTTCAAATAACCAAAGAAACATGGCTACCCCCGGCCAAAATATCGGGTTAGTGGGGGAATGGAAATCAACCAGGGTAAAAATTCCCCCAGGTTTAAGGACGCGATAAACCTCATTGAGAATTTGTTGCAACTGTTCCGGGTTCATTTCGTGCAGGGCGGCGCTGGTGTGCACCAGGTCAAAGCTGTTATCGCCAAAGGGCATATTTTCCGCAAACCCTTCAACATATTGGGCTTGGGGAACATTATTCCGGGCGCGTTTGAGGGACAACGGAGAAGCATCCAACCCCGTCACATTTTGGGAATACTCAACTAACACCCCCGTTGCTTGTCCACTTCCACAGCACAAGTCGAGAATTTGGGTTTCCGGTGTCAGGGTTAAGCCCGTTAAGGCCAACTCCCGAAACCGACGCTCACCGCCCACACTCAACGCCGCCAGTCGGGAAATGGTATCATAGAGCCATTGATAGCGGTAACTTAAACTTCTGAGAATAGTTGCCATGTTAAGAACAATTTTTATAAATTAAAAGATCGACTAACCCACAAGGACAATATATTGTTAAGATAGTTAACAAATCTTAGGATAGGAAGTATCCGCTATGGGACGAGTCGGAGTCTTACTGCTAAATCTGGGCGGGCCAGAGCAACTGCAAGATGTTCGCCCCTTTTTGTATAATCTATTTTCAGACCCAGAAATTATCCGTTTGCCCTTTGCTTGGATGCAAAAACCTTTGGCTTGGATGATTTCAACTTTGCGCTATCAGAAGTCCCAGGAAAATTATAAGGCGATCGGGGGCGGTTCTCCCCTGCGGCGAATTACGGAAGAACAAGCCATTGCTTTACAAGGGTCTTTAGAGGAAAAAGGTCACGATATCCGGGTGTATGTGGGGATGCGCTATTGGAACCCATTTACTGAAGAAGCAGTGGCCAAAATCAAACGGGATCAAATCGAAGAATTAGTTATTTTACCTTTATATCCGCAATTTTCAATTAGTACCAGTGGTTCTAGTTTTCGAGTTTTAGAAAAACTTTGGGAACAAGATCCCAGTTTACAAAAAGTTGATTATACAGTAATTCCTTCTTGGTATAATCGTCCGGGTTATCTACAAGCAATGACGGAATTAATTGAGCAGGAAATTGAACATTGTGATCATCCTGAACAGGTGCAAATTTTCTTTAGTGCCCACGGTGTTCCGGTTAGTTATGTCGAAGAAGCTGGAGATCCCTATCGGGATGAAATTGAAGGCTGTACGGCGGCAATTATGCAGACCTTAAACCGTCCTAACCCCCATGTTCTCGCCTATCAAAGTCGAGTTGGCCCCGTGGAATGGTTGAAACCTTATACGGATGAAGTTATTCTTGAATTAGCCAAAGAAGGCGTTAAAGAATTAGTCGTGGTTCCGATTAGTTTTGTATCTGAACATATCGAAACTTTAGAAGAAATTGATATGGAATATCGAGAACTGGCTGAAGAAGCTGGGATTGAAAAATTCAATCGAGTTCCGGCATTAAATACCCATCCGGTGTTTATTAATGATTTAGCAGAAATGGTTATAGAAGCCTTAAATGCTCCTAATATTAAGTTCTCCGATGTCGCACACCCCGGCAAAAAAACCAAGATGTATCCTCAAGAAAGTTGGGAATGGGGACTCACCACCACCGCCGAAGTTTGGAATGGTCGGTTAGCCATGTTAGGAATGATCGGCATATTAATAGAAATTATGACCGGACAAGGCCCCTTACATTTCATTGGGTTGCTGTAAACGGGGTTTGGGCGTTTGGCTGTTGTGGGTTGGCGGTTGATAGTTTATCTATAGCAACCGCCTTAGTTTAAAAATAATAAATTTATAAAAATTAACAGAAAATTTATTTGATCAAACAAGTTTATGATACAATCAATGCTCTGCATATAGTAATTGAGTAATTAAATCACTATGATCCCTGAACTTATGGTACAACCTTCCTAATGGATTGATAGTGATATTTCGATTCAGAAAGTCAGAAATCTTTACTTATTCAAATTTACAGAAAATCTGCAAGCTAGATTAGAAGAATTGGCTGAGGGAAAAAAGGCTAATCTTTTGACTTCAGAGGAGGCTGTAGAATTAACAAGTTTACTAGAACTGGATCGGATTTTTACCTTAATTAACGCTAAAGTTATAGCGGCCTCATGTCCATAAACCGTGCTACTAGAAATTTAGTCAGAAGTAGAGCTAGTTTTCTTTGTGAATATTGCCATTCTGCGGAAGAAAGTAGCTCTACTCTATTTACAATTGATCATATTTTACCTCGATCAATTGGTGGTAGCGATGAACTCGAAAACTTAGCTTTAGCTTGTCATCGCTGTAATAATATTGGAGAGCATAATGTTAAGAATTAGTATTGAAAACGTAGGAGATCACTTGAAAGCTCTCTTAGAAAGAGTAGCTCAAGGTGAAGAAATCATCTTAGTTGATGGGAGTAGAGAAGTTGCCAGACTTGTTCCACCAAAAACAAGACAAGAATGGGTATTGCAAAGAAAAAGATTTCGAGACTCTGTACTCTTGACAGGTGAATCGTTGAGGGTGACAATTATTCAAGCCAGAGAAGGAGAACGGTATTGATTTATTTAGATACGAGCGTGTTAGCTTCTTTTTACTGGCCAGAAGCACTCAGCGAAATAATAGACGATTTATTAAGCAATGAACCCGAACCCGCATTGAGTCAATTAGTAGAAGTTGAATTATTTTCGGCACTCTCTCGAAGGGTGCGAATGGGAGAGATTTCTCAGGGGGATGCAAGAACAATTTCAGCCCATTTCCAATCGGATTTAGACGATGGTTTTTATCATTATTTAACGGTTGAAACTGTTCATTATAAATTAGCGCGTGATTGGATCAGTAGATTTGATATTCCTTTACGAACTTTGGATGCTTTGCATTTAGCGATCGCATTTTCTTATGAAATTTCTTTAATAACAGCAGATGAAGGTTTAGCTGCGAGTGCCAAGGTATTAGGAGTTCCAGTCCAAATTTTAAGACTTTAGCGCGATCGTTTTTATTGTTTGAATACAGGTTAATAGTAAAAATGCGATCGCATTTGACAATGATTAACAATTCAACCGTAGGGGATCTTTAATTATTAGTAATTATCTCCCTAAACCCGCCCAATTCCTTTGGAGTTATTACCTTTGGTTGGATAATTAATCGCCAAACATTATGCCAGTGGTTAAGATAAGATAAACTCGGATTCGTATTCGAGACAAAAGCTATTAAAACAGGAGTTTTTAATTCATGTGTGGAATTGTTGGTTATATTGGGACTCGAGTTGCCAGTGAAATTCTCATGTCCGGGTTAGAAAAACTAGAATATCGGGGTTATGATTCGGCGGGTTTAGCGACAATTTGGGAAGGGAATATTCATTCTATGAGAGCTAAGGGAAAGCTCCATAACCTCAGGGAAAAATTAGCCCATGTTGAGATGCCCTCTAGTATTGGGATTGGTCATACACGCTGGGCAACCCATGGCAAACCGGAAGAACGGAATGCCCATCCGCACCTCGATCCGAAAGAAGGGGTAGCCGTTGTTCAAAATGGGATTGTGGAAAATTATCGGGAATTACGAGAAGAATTAAAAGCCAAAGGTTATGAGTTTAAATCCGATACGGATACGGAAGTAATTCCCCATTTGATTGCTGATTTTTTAGCAACTCCAACTTCTGAAAAAATATCTTTTTTAGAGGCTGTCCGTAAAACTGTTAATCGTTTAGAAGGAGCATTTGCGATCGCGGTTTTATGTGCAGATTCTCCCAATGAATTAATTGTGGCTCGTCAACAAGCTCCTTTATCAATTGGTTTAGGTCAAGGAGAATTTTTCTGTGCTTCCGACACCCCGGCTTTAGTTCCCTATACCCAAGCAATTTTAAGTTTAGAAAATGGGGAAATGGCTCGTTTAACCCATTTGGGTGTAGAGGTTTATAGTTTTGCGGGAGAACGTTTACATAAAGTTCCTCGGATTCTTAATTTGAGTCCGACTTTAGTTGAGAAGCACGCCTTTAAACATTTTATGTTAAAGGAAATCCATGAACAACCGGGAGTTGTTCGGGATTGTTTGCAAGCCTATTTAGATCCAGAATTGGAACTAGAACCGGAAAAAACCACTGAAAAATCTAAAGCCAAAAAACGACCTTCACCAATTCATTTAAGTGTTCCTTCAAGCTGGTATCAAGATTTAGAACAAATTGAAATTCTAGCCTGTGGAACCAGTTGGCACGCCAGTTTAGTCGGGAAATATTTGTTAGAACAAATCGCAAATATTCCTACGGTGGTACAGTATGCGTCTGAGGCTCGTTACGCACCGATCCCCCTGCGACCCCATACTTTAACAATTGGAGTTACACAGTCGGGAGAAACGGCCGATACCTTAGCTTCCTTGGCAATGGAACAGCAACGGCGGATAAATTCCCCGGCAAAATACGCGCCTAAACTATTAGGAATTACCAACCGTCCTGAAAGTTCTTTAGCCCAATTAGTTCCCCATATTATTGATACCAGAGCCGGAATTGAAATTGGGGTGGCTGCAACCAAAACCTTTGTCGCTCAATTAGTTGCCTTTTATTTATTGGCTTTAGATATTGCTTGGCATCGTCAAAGTTTGCCCGAATCTCGGTTACTCGAAATTATCAAGGATTTACGACAACTTCCGGCTCAAATGGAACAGTTATTACAGAGTCAAGAAAAATATATTGAGGAGTTAGCCTCTGATTTTAATGAAACCCAAGATTTTATCTTTTTAGGACGCGGAATTAATTTTCCAATTGCTTTAGAAGGGGCATTAAAATTAAAAGAAATTAGTTACATTCATGCGGAGGGATATCCGGCGGGAGAAATGAAACATGGCCCGATTGCTTTGTTAGATGAAAAAGTGCCCGTAGTGGCGATCGCCATGCCGGGAAATGTGTATGAAAAAGTAATTTCTAATGCTCAAGAAGCTAAGGCGCGAGATGCCCGTTTAATTGGGGTGATACCGATAGAAGAACTCGAAGCTAAGGAAACCTTTGATGATGTTCTAGCTGTTCCAATCGTTGATGAAATTTTATCCCCGATTCTAACCGTAATTCCCCTGCAATTATTAGCTTATTATATTGCAGCACGACGGGGTTTAGATGTTGATCAACCTCGGAATTTAGCCAAGTCGGTAACGGTTGAATAAGGGTGTAGTGAATCATCTGGGGATATAAAAACGAAATCAACGGATTGACGGAGACAGGACTTACGGACAAGAACAAAGAAACCGGGTTTCTAGCCCTGACTTTGCGGATGAAATCGGTGATTTCTCGTTCAGAAACCAGTTTTGGTGCGTAAGTCCTATTCCCTATTCCCTATTCCCTCCCCCCCTAGCCCCCCGTGCACGGGGGGTTTGGGGGGCTATTCCCTGTTCCGTACCGCGATATAGTTTTTAACTCAAATCTCTGGTAATATTTTGAAATAGCCAATAATCCTGATATTCTGATAAAATAAACTCCATAGCCTCCTCAAACTTGATCTCTAAATCATAATTTTGAATATCTAGGATCATTTGATAAAACAACTCAAATAAAACCCTATGGTCTGGATTCCAAAGCATTAGTTTTCCATTTTTAGAATGTTGAAGTTTTTCTAGCTCAAATAGACTTTTCTCACCACTAATCGGATAATCGCTCTGATCTCGACATAGAATAAATTTAAAATTGGGTTTCAAAACCAATAATTCATTCCAGTTTTTCATCCGATGGAAAAAGGGTGCTCCACCTAAATGTAAAAATCCGACCACAAAACTATGGGTTTGAGTTTGAATAATTAAATGTTCAGGAATGACTCGTTTTCCTAAACGTAAAATATCAAAACTCAAGGGAGAAATCACTAACATTAAGGATTCTAAAATTGTGATTAATTTACCTAAATCATCACTATCGGTTAAAATTTTAGGCTTGGATAAATTAGCTTCTAAACAAATTCGTTGCGCCTTTAAATAATTTTTGAGTTGACGTTTAGCCGCAGAATCAAAGGAGGGGACAAATCCAAATAATTCCCCATTAAATATTTCTAAATTTTGCTGATTTTTCTCACCAAAAATTTTCGCAATTTGAGTCATTCCCTGTTTCATTTGTTCCAGTTCAATTTCCAACTTTTTTAACCGTCTTTCTACATCACTTTCATCGGTTTGTAACACTGGAATTAGTTGATGTTTTGGGAGAGGGATTCCATCGACTTTATAGCGGTAATAATCCGCCGCCACATTTAAGACTGTCCGAATAGAAATATGATTTAAAATTGCAGTAATTTCATCCACTTCAAATAAATCATCTAGGGTGACATCTAACCCTTGTAATTTTAAATTCAATAACTGTTTTAACTCTTGATTGGAAGGACGATTAAGAAACACTTGGGACTGGGATACCCGATCAATAATTGACCCATCAAAAACCTGTTTAAATTGTTGCCAGCGATCAGGAAATAGGTTTAAAATAATTAAACTATTCGGAACATGGGTAAAAATCTCTTTAATCGCGGTTCCAAAACAGTGTAATAATCGTTCATTGTGTTTTAATCCTAATCCCTCCAACTGATCAAAAACAATGATTAAAGGTTCATCTAAGAGGGATAAACACCCCAAAACCTTCAATGCTTCTAAAGATGCTTCCTCCCGGCTCAATTCATCTTCCCAGGAGGGTAAACCCACCCGGTCTAATTCTTCTTGAGGGAGATTATTCATTGCTAACCATTGGGTAATAATTTGACGACGGTTAAAGTCGGTATAGCCACAAAATTTCACAATTCCTTGTAAAAATTTAGGGGCGTAACCCGCGGCGGAAAAGTTATTATTCCACCACTCCAAAGCCCGTTTTTCAATATGTTGCCAAAATTCCCGTTTTGTTTTGGTTTCTGCTTGGGATAAGTCGGTAAATAGCTTTAAATTTCCCCCTTGAATCAGTTGTAATATCTTTTCGTCTTTTTGGGTTTTTGAGGTAAAATAGTTATCAGTAGATTTAATAATTTCCGAAAAACTATTAGCCAATAAATACTCAATTTGAGTATGAATACTATTCGGAACAATTTGGATTAAGGATTCTAAAATACGACTATAGGTATGGAATAAAACCGTATCAGGATTATTGGGTTGGCGGATAAATAATAATCTATTTTTAGTTAATAAATCCTTGGCTAATCGCATCATTAGATGGGTTTTTCCTGATCCGGGTTCCCCAATCACAATTGCTCCTTTGGTTTGATGATTGAAGTCTAATTTAATATCCCCTAAAATAGCTTTTAAGCGATCGCATTCTTCCGCAAAAATCCCTCTAAAATCCGGGTGATCCTGAAAGGGAGTATCAACACGACTGTTTCCAAAAGGGTTGGGTTGGGTTTTTAATTCTTTTTTAAGAAATTCATTCACAATATGTTTATAAAGTTGATAGGTAAATGACGCATCATATTTAGCTCTATGGGCAGAATCTTTGATAAAAAATTGACCCTCTAATTTAAGTCTTAGATGTTTACTTAAAGTCTCTAAAGAATGACTATTTAATTGCGGTAAATAGCGTTGAGCTAGTTCAAAACTACACTGAAAATCTAATTGAGGGGCAGAAATTCCCACCGCTTTAAATGAATTTCTCAAGATTTCAATATCATTTTGAGCATAATGACAAATAATAATTTGAGATTGAGCAATTTCCAGAAATTCTTGTAAAATTACTTTTAACGGTTTAGTCAGATGGGCAATTTTAGGACTTTGGGGATGATTTTCCACAAAGGCTTCATAAATTAATTCTCCTTGATCATTAACAATCGCTAATTCTCTTAAAATCGGTTGTCCTTCCGTATCAATAACAATAAAGTTTTTTTTAGTTTTCATAGCAATTAATGAGAATAAATAATCTGTAAACGTAGAATTAAATGATCGAGATCACAAGATCCCCTAAACTGCTCTCACTTGCTTCTATGTTCATTGTCACTCAAATTGAACGTTATCATCACAGAATTTTAGAGATGAGCGTCCCTGATTTAACCGGGAAAATACGGAATAATTAAATTATTGAGTTGATCTCTATTTTTTCAACCGTTAAGGATTTGGAGGGTGATTATGAAAGTTTATCCCAAACCATTGCGCTCTAACCCCTACAATAGTTACCGCGACCCGAAAACGGGACGCTGGTTAGTTGTCAAACCCCTGGAGAATTCGGCTAAAATGGATTAAGTGTAACGTTTTGTAAATCCGTGAGTTAGACTAACAGACGGACTACTAAAACGAACTTAACCCTTTAGACGGCTAATCATTGTGACCCCAAAACGAATTTTAATCTGGTATCGAAACGATTTACGACTACATGACCATCAACCCTTATCCTCAGCATTAAACACTCAAGCACAGATTATTCCTGTGTATTGTTTTGACCCTCGACAGTTTACTCAAACCTCCTATGGATTCCCCAAAACGGGAGCATTTCGCACTCAATTTTTATTGGAAAGCGTTGCGGATTTACGTCAATCTTTCAGAAAGTTGGGAAGTGATTTAATCCTTCGTCTAGGGAAGCCAGAAATAATTATTCCTGAATTAGTTAAAATCCTCAATATTGATGCAGTCTATTATTATCAAGAAGCCACTTCCGAGGAATTAACCATAGAACAAAATTTAAAAACTGCCTTAGCTGCTTTAGGAGTTGTGGTCAAATCCTATTGGGGTGCAACACTTTATTCTATAACAGATTTACCCTTTTCTATTCCTCAACTTCCAGAAATTTTTACTCAATTTAGAAAGCAAGTTGAATCTCAATCAATTATAAATAGTCTTTTTACTTCTCCTAAACAATTACCCCATTTACCTGAAATAGAAACAGGAAACTTACCCAATATTCAAGATTTAGGTTTAGGAAAACCTGTTTTTGATTCTCGGTCAGTGATGAAATTTCAAGGTGGAGAAACCGCAGGATTAGATCGTTTAAAAAATTATATTTGGGAACAGGATTGTCTCAAAAATTATAAAGAAACCCGCAATGGAATGTTAGGAGAAAATTATTCTTCTAAGTTTTCCCCATGGTTAGCATTAGGTTGTTTGTCCCCCCGACTAATTTATAATACAGTTCAAACCTACGAAAAAGAACGGGTAAAAAACGATTCAACTTACTGGTTAATTTTTGAATTATTATGGCGAGATTATTTTAAATTTATTGCTTTAAAACATGGGAATAAAATATTTTATCCCCAGGGTCTACAAGGAATTTCTATTCCTTGGAAATACAATCCAAAACAGTTTGAACAATGGCAACGGGGAATCACAGGTTTTCCCTTAGTAGATGCGAATATGCGGGAATTATTAACAACAGGATTTATGTCAAACCGAGGGCGGCAAAATGTAGCCAGTTTCCTCACCAAAAATTTAGGAATTAATTGGCAAAGAGGGGCAGAATGGTTTGAATCTTTGTTAATTGATTATGATGTGTGTAGCAATTGGGGTAACTGGAATTATAACGCTGGAGTGGGAAATGATGCCAGAGGATTCCGCTATTTTAATATTCTCAAACAATCCCAAGATTATGACCCCAATGGGGATTATATTAAACATTGGCTGCCGGAATTAAAGGATTTACCCCCATCAAAAGTTCATCAACCTTGGAAATTATTGCCCGTTGAACAAAAACGCTTTAGGGTAATTTTAGGCGTTGACTATCCTCAACCCATGGTTGATTTAGAACAATCGGTTAAAGTGAATCAATTGATTTATGAAACTGCGGTTAGAAAAAACTTAGGTTAGCTGAATTTTATAGCAGGGAACAGGGAACGCCGGATCAGGGAACAGCCCCCCCAACCCCCCGTGCACGCAGGGCTAGGGGGGGAGGGAACACCGGGGGAAATCACTTCACCGTCTGGGTTCCAAGATCCGTCTGGTGTCCTAACTGCCTTGGCGGTTGCTATAACTGGGTAACGGATATTTTTGCGATTGATTAATTCTTCTCCGTTGCTAATTGTTTTTGACAAAATTTATAGGCAGAATAGGCTAAAGTTACCACCCCCGTAATAATTGCCGATTCATCAATTTCAAACTTAGGATGATGTAAGGGATAATTATGTTTATTTTTGTGTCCGACACCTAAGCGAAACATCATGCCGGGTGCATAATCTAAATAGACAGAAAAATCCTCTGCACCTAAAGAGGGTTCGGGTAAATTCAAAACCGCACCAGACCCAAATGCTTCTCTAACACTTTCTTCGACAATTTGAGTTAACATCGGATCATTCTGCACCGAGGGAACACCTCGACGATAATTTAACTCATAATTTGCCCCGTACATTTGGCAAATATTAGCAACAATTTGTTCTATCCAACCCGGTAAAGATGCGTAGGTTTCAGGATGAAGCGATCGCACCGTTCCTAATAGTTTAACCTGATCCGCAATAATATTAGGTGCCCGTCCGCCTACAATTTGACCAATGGATAAAACCACAGGTCTTAAAGGGTTTTGAGTGCGACTAATCGCCTGTTGTAACATGGTAATTACCTGGGCCGCGATCCAAATCCCATCCTTAGCTTCATGGGGTCGCGCCCCGTGACCCGACTCTCCGATAATCGTTAATTCCAAATCATCCGCCGCCGCCGTTAACGCCCCCTGTCGCAGTCCCACACATCCGGCGGGAATACTGGGGAAGACATGAACCCCCAAAATCGCTGCCACGTCCTCCATGACGTTATCATGTACCATCCAGGTTGCCCCTTTAGCAATTTCTTCCGCCGGTTGAAACAAAAACCTCACTTTGCCCGGAAAATTCTGACCTAAATGAGACAAAACCATCGCTGTTCCTAACCCTAACGTGGTGTGCAAGTCATGTCCGCAAGCGTGCATCACTCCAATCTGTCGAGAGGCATACTCTAACCCAGTTAATTCGGTCATGGGTAGAGCGTCCATATCAGTGCGAATAGCAAACCAACGGGGGTTGGTAGTATTTCCCTTGAATTCTCCCACGACTCCCGTTGTCCCCACACCTTCTTGTACCTTAATCCCACAGGAGGATAAAACCCCGGCGACATAAGCTGAGGTTTGATATTCTTGACCACTGAGTTCTGGATGGGCATGAATATGGCGACGAATCTCAATTAACCTAGGGGCTAAGGTTGTGGCAATATCTTTAATTTTTTCCAGCATATAATCTATTGAAGTTATTGATAACTAGACTCATATTAATTCTGTGTGAAGTTGCCAGGAATTGATCCCTCCCAACCTCCCTCTTTTTAATATTCCCGCTTTTTGTTACAATCTGTAAACAAACGCTTAAGGTAAAGGGCAGTCTAACAAATGCGGGTTGCGATCGCAGGAGCAGGTTTAGCGGGCATGGCTACGGCAATTGACCTAGTGGATGCCGGACACGAAGTAGAGATTTTTGAATCCCGTCCCTTTGTCGGGGGTAAAGTTAGCAGTTGGATAGACCCGGAAGGCAACCATATTGAAATGGGGTTGCACGTCTTTTTTGGCTGCTACTATAACTTATTTGAACTGATGAGAAAGGTGGGGGCGATTGACAACCTTGGGTTAAAAGACCATACCCACATTTTTATCAATACCGGGGGGAAAACTGGCAGTTTAGACTTTCGCTTCATTACCGGGGCGCCTTTTAACGGGTTGAAGGCGTTTTTCACCACATCCCAACTCTCGGTGATTGATAAATTACAAAATGCGATCGCTTTGGGGACTAGCCCGATTGTTCAAGGGTTGGTAGACTTTAAAGGAGCGATGAGGACTATCCGCGAGTTAGATAGAGTTAGTTTTGCGGACTGGTTTCGCAGTCATGGCGGTTCTGAAGGTAGTCTAAAACGGATGTGGAACCCGATTGCCTATGCCTTGGGATTTATTGATACTGAGAATATTTCCGCTCGGTGTATGTTAACGATTTTCCTATTTTTTGCCACCAAAACAGAGGCATCTATGTTGCGAATGTTGACAGGATCTCCGGCGGAATATTTGCATAAACCTATTGTGAATTATTTGGAACAAAGAGGTGTGAAAATTCATACCCGGCGTCGAGTTCGAGAAATACAGTTTTCAGAAATAGAAGGTAAAACTTATGTGACGGGAATGGTAGTCGCCAAAGGAGAAACTGAAGAAACAATTATTGCCGATGCCTATGTTTTTGCCGGGGATATTCCGGGGGTACAAAAAATGATTCCCACCGCTTGGCGAAAATGGTCGGAGTTTGACAATATTTATAAGTTAGAAGCGGTTCCCGTGGCAACGGTACAACTGCGGTTTGATGGTTGGGTGACGGAATTAAATGATCCCCAAAAACGTCAACAACTTAAAGAAGCCGCCGGAATTGATAATTTATTATATACAGCCGATGCGGATTTTTCCTGTTTTTCTGACTTAGCTTTATCCAGTCCGGCGGACTATTATCGAGAGGGACAAGGATCTTTATTACAGTTAGTTTTAACCCCTGGAGATCCTTTTATTAAACAAAATAATCAGGAAATTGCCCAGCACGTTTTAAAACAAGTTCATAATTTATTTCCTAGTTCCAGGGAATTGAATATGACCTGGTATAGTGTGGTTAAATTAGCTCAATCTTTATATCGAGAATCCCCTGGAATGGACGCCTATCGTCCGGCCCAAAAAACTCCTGTTGCTAATTTCTTTTTAGCCGGAAGTTACACACAACAGGATTATATTGATAGTATGGAAGGGGCAACTATTTCAGGACGACAGGCGGCTAAGGCTATATTAGAAACTAGCTTTTCCGATCTTAAACCTTCCCCTGTTGTTGCTGGATAATTGAGGATTTTATCTTAATAATTAGCCTGAAATTTATGATTTTGGCTAATTATTATTTAGGATTCACATTGTATAGCAATACTACAAATTCAATTAGGTAAAATCTTTATAAATTTGTAAATATTATGGCTGATTGGTTAGAACATAGTGTGCAAGTTGAAGTTCCGGTTCCCATTGATATCTCTTGGATTTTGTGGTCGGATTTGGAACAAATGCCCCGTTGGATGAAATGGATTGATTCAGTTAAAATTTTAGAAGATAATCCTGATTTATCCCGTTGGAAATTAGCCACAGGTAATTTGGAATTTAGTTGGTTATCAAGGATTTTAAAACAAATTCCTAATCAAATTATTCAATGGGAATCAGTAGATGGTTTACCGAATCGGGGAGCAATTAGGTTTTATGATCGTCATGGGAGTAGTATTGTTAAATTAACTGTTTCTTATGCCATTCCTGGGATTTTAGGACAACTGATGGATAATTTATTTTTGGGTGGAGTAGTGGAGTCAACCCTACAAAAAGATTTAGAACGGTTTAAGGATTATGCCATAGAATATTATGGTAATTCTTGAAATTAACATCCGTTAAAATCTTTATCCGTCAAATCCCTTTAATCCGTTAAAATCCGTGTTATGAATTTACCCTCATTTTTGTGGTTATGGAAAATTGCGGCTTGGTCGATGGGATTTTCTATCTTCGCTTATGTATTGTTAGCGATGACAGGAGGATGGATGCTATATTCCCGAAAAAATCAACAACCTCGACTTAACGGACTCAGAACTTTTCATTACCTTATAGGTGGGGTAATGGTGAGTTTAGTCCTAATTTTACTAACCGTTGGCTTAGTGGGGACTCTTGGATATTACGGGAGTTTAGGGCATTCAATTCATCTAGGTGCCGGATTAATTGTGGTAAGTTTAGTATTAGGATCGGCTTGGAGTGCTACCCAAATTAATCCTAAAAATACCTGGGCGCGCCCCCTTCATCTTGGCATAAATATGGGTTTATTTTTTGCTTTTACTGCGGTTTCTTTATCCGGGTGGGTAATTGTTCAGAAATATTTACCTTGATGTAATTATTCATACAAAATCTGGTGATCAATAGATTAAAATTTATGACGTTATCTTGACCCCTCAGAAATTCAAAGACTACAGGAAATTAGCCAACAGTCTTTGAGTTTGAATCCTATCCTTATCTCAATCTGAAGCCGAGAAAATATATGCCCAAATTCAAACTGAATTTGAGCAAGTTAAAACCGCACTACAACAAGAATTAAATCCCAGCACCATCTAAAAATTGTTGAATAGTTCTATCTTTTATCCGACAATGGGTAGCCGTCGAAACCGAGTATTCCTGACCATAATGGGTGGTTTGTTCCTGAACCGATAACCTATCGGGGTTGGGACAGTATTCTAATTTCAGAGCCGCTTCGAGTTGATTTTGAGCCACAGAAGATTGCTGTTGTAGGGACTGTACTTGTTGTTCCAATAGTTCAATCCGATCCACTAACATCCTAATCACCTGCGCCTCCGAGTCAGGAAGACTGCCATGTTCGAGGGGATCAATCCGCACCCCAGAGCGATAGACAATCCTACCCGGAATCCCGACCACGGTACAATTAGCTGGAACATCCCGCAGAACCACCGATCCGGCCCCAATCCGAACATTCTCCCCCAATTGAATATTACCTAAAACTTTAGCTCCGGCGCCGACCACCACATTTTCCCCCAGAGTAGGATGGCGTTTACCGCTTTCTTTCCCTGTGCCTCCCAGGGTGACGCCTTGATAAATCAGGCAAAAATCCCCTAAAATAGCCGTCTCACCAATCACAACTCCCATACCATGATCGATGAATACGCCCTTACCAATCACAGCCCCAGGATGAATTTCGATTCCCGTCAGAAACCGAGCCAGATGGGAAATTAGACGGGGGATAAAGGGAAGCCCAAAACCATATAACCCGTGTGCTAGGCGGTGGCATAATAAAGCCTGAAGACCGGGATAGCAGAAGATAACTTCTAACCAGTTGCGAGCAGCAGGATCACGTTCAAAGATAATGCTGAAGTCATGTTGAAGGGTCTTGAGCATTGATTAATAACCCGTTATTGTTATACAGACTACTACTCCCATTTTAGGGGATGACGGTATTTTGATCGGATGTACAATGTATTCTTTTCAGGTTCGGATTTCCGAATTGACCCTTGCAAGATAAGTTTTCCTAATTAATATGCTGTTAATATTCACTTTTTTAATTATGTTTTTGGCAGTTCTGGTCATGGAGGAAGGAATTTTCTCTATCATTGATGTGATTACAGGACTACACTTACCCAATTCGATCAGTTTAGTCGTACTATTAGTCCTACTCTCTTGGTGCTTGGAAGATTAAACTAGGGTTAAAGTCAACCCACAATAACAATCTATTTTAAAATTTGGAGAATTATGGAAACTAATTATTCTTGGGGTCGGAATCGGGATAATCGTCAAACAGAAATTTCCTGGCGAGCCAATCAAAAACGAGAAATTCGTCCCCTCTATCGTGCGGTTTTTTTAATGTTACTCACAACTCTAGCCATGGGTGTGCATTCTTTTCGGTTAGTGCAACTGCAAGTGGTAGATGGTCAGAAGAACCGAGATCGAGCCGATCAAAACCGGATTCGCATGATTCCGATTCCCTCAAATCGGGGTTATATTTTAGACCGCAATGATAAACAATTAGCCGCCAATCGTCTCACCCAGGCTTTATATGTTTGGCCGAATGAACATACCCCCCAGGAATGGGAAAAAATTGCCAAAATCCTCAGTCCAATCATTAATATAACTCCTGAACGAATTTTAGCCTCGATTGAAAAAGTTGGATATCAATCTGGAGCCTCCGTCAGAATTAGTCAGTTTTTGACCCCCCAAGCCTTTATTTGGTTAGGAGAAAAATCCTTACCCGGCGTGGAAGTCAGAAGCGAATCTAACCGTTATTACCCCGAAGGAAACTTAGCTTCACAGATCCTTGGTTATATTGGTGAAGCCACCGCCGAGGATTTGAAAAAACACCCGCAATGGCCGATGGGGATGGTTGTGGGACAGTTAGGGATTGAAGCCCAAGCCAATCAGAAACTCTCAGGGGTTTGGGGTTCCCGCTTGATTGAAGTCAATAGCATGAACCAAGAATTACGGGAATTGGGCGATAACGAATCTAAAGGGGGAGAAAATGTGAGATTAACCCTCGATTTAGATTTACAAAAAACCGCCGAAGCCGCCCTGGGAGATCGTCGGGGGGCAGCGGTGGCCTTAAATGCCAAAACCGGAGAAATTCTGGCTATGGCCAGTAGTCCCCGATTTGATCCCAATATTTTTACTAAACCCATTAGCCAAAAACAATGGGAAGAACTCCAAAATGGAGATGATCCGTTTTTAAATCGCGCTTTGCAAGGATATCCACCGGGGAGTACCTTCAAAATTGTCTCCTCAGCCGCGGCTATGGGTTCGGGTAAATTTAGTCCAGACTCAGTGATTGGTACATACCCTTCGATTACGGTGGGGGGAATTACCTTTAACGAACATAGTGGGGGTTACGGGGTGATTGGTTTTAGAGATGCCCTCGCCTTTAGTAGTAATACGTTTTATTATCAATTGGGGATGGCTGTAGGCCCGGAAGCGATCGCCGAGTGGGGGAAACGTTTAGGGATTGAGAACAACAGTTTAAAACTTTTAGGGTTGCCCGAAGGCTCAGAGGGATTTATCCCCACCCCAGAGGATAAGGAAAAAACCTATGGGGAACCTTGGTATTTAGGGGATACGGTCACCATGTCGATTGGTCAAGGGACTGTATTAGCAACTCCATTGGAGTTGGCGGTGATGGTAGCCGCGATCGCTAATGGTGGATATCGGGTTAAACCCCATCTTTTGGCGGATTTGACCCAGACCCCGGCAGCTAAACCGGAACCGACGGGACTGAAACCCGAAGCGATTCAGGTGATTAAGGATGGACTCATTTCTGTGGTTGAGTACGGGACGGGTCAAGGGATGAATGATGGTTCAATTCCTCTGACGGGGGGTAAAACCGGAACCTCGGAGGTATCGGGACAAACCGATCACTCCCTATATGTGGCTTTTGGCCCCGCCGAAAATCCTGAAATTGCGATCGCGGTCGTGGTGGAAAATGGGGGTTATGGATCTAAATCCGCCGCCCCCATTGCTAAGGCAATGTTTCAAACTTATTTTTCTAAAAGCAAATCTGGAGGCAAGGTTCAATAAAATTTGAAGTCACTGGAAAAGACTTCACCGTCTAGCTTTGCTGCATCACTCTTTGTCCTAATAGGTCTGGCGACTGCTATAACCACTAAAGCCCTAGTAAAAACTGGGGCTTTTTTTTAGTGCGATCGGAATCAATTAATTTTCCTAGCGAGTATGAATTACGAATTACGAATTACGAATTAGGTTGACGTTTCCAATCAATGAGGATTTTTACAATAATCTAATGTTTCTAATGAATTAATTTCCCTAGGAGGTAGTTGTTGCGCTTCAGCGCATCTTCTAATTTCCCTAGCGAGTAGGGAGTAAAGAAAATAAGAAGGGGTTTAATCCTTCTTATAGTGTTTTTATTCTGAGTTTCCAATCAACTAATTTCCCTAGCGAGTAGGGAGAAGTTGCCGAGATGTTGCATCCAGAAGCAACGATTTACAAGTTTCCAATCAATTAATTTCCCTAGCGAGTAGGGAGGTTTCGCCGCCATGAGTCCAGAAAAACGTCGGGAGATTTCTAGTTTCCAATCAATTAATTTCCCTAGCGAGTAGGGAGAGAACTTGATTGAGATGTTAAATTGTGACGGGGTAACTCCAGTTTCCAATCAATTAATTTCCCTAGCGAGTAGGGAGGGACAAGAGAAAGCGAAGGAGTTTGTTTATGTTTGAGGTGTTTCCAATCAATTAATTTCCCTAGCGAGTAGGGAGATCAGTCGTGATGCCTTAACCCTGCCCCAAAAAGGCTTTGTGTTTCCAATCAATTAATTTCCCTAGCGAGTAGGGAGTCCGACAAGTTTGTCCTGGTAGGAGCGAATGCATACATATGTATGGTTTCCAATCAATTAATTTCCCTAGCGAGTAGGGAGGAGAAACCAGACTTTTTCCAGTGAACGATCAACTTAAGTTTCCAATCAATTAATTTCCCTAGCGAGTAGGGAGGAACAACAAATGGATGAACGCCTACAAATCACTACGGGTTTCCAATCAATTAATTTCCCTAGCGAGTAGGGAGATGATATCTGTGAGAACGAATCCAGTCTCAATTGGTGTTTCCAATCAATTAATTTCCCTAGCGAGTAGGGAGACCTACCGACTGGGGGCTACGAAAGCCCACCCCATAGGGGTTGATCAGTTCGACCGCTTCTGGAAAGCGATACAAGAAGCTAAAAAAGCCGAAGCGGAAGCCCAGGAAGCAGCAACCGAACCCGAATGGAAAATTGAACACTCCTTTATAGACTTCGATGATACGGAAGTAGATGTAGTAAGCCGAACAATCAACGGGGTCAAAGAAACACGGATGATGTGGCGAGAAGATAGTCCAAACTTTGACCTGGACTTTGCGATCCGCACAAGCTCAGGTGTGGTGGTCAAAGCCTCCTGGAAGTATGGCTACAAAAATACCTGGCTGAATGCCTACCGAGGCCTCTGGACAGCCCG
>Ga0082207_1000440_pt1 | contig 23797 bp, 12 predicted proteins | sample LakMenEpi10Aug09_FD_71540 | JGI IMG/M metagenome (GOLD analysis project Ga0082207, IMG submission 71540)
CATCCGCTTGCCGTCGAGATGCGTGAGATCGTCGGGGGGGGTGTCGGTGCTAGGCACGCTGGCATCGACCGCGCGGCGTGGCACCGCAGGGGCCGACGGGCACACGAACGCTCCGATCACCTGCTGGCCAACGGCAACGTTCGCCGCCGAGGTCCAAGCCTGCTTCTTGTCGTAGCGACCCGACAGGCCGCCCTCTTCCATGAAGTCGAGGAGGAGCGTGCACCAACTCATCTCGCCAGGCGTGGGCGTCTGCTGGTCCATCGGCCGCGACTTCGGAAACACCTTGAAGGTGGATGCATAGTTGTGGAAACCGAGCCCGAGTTGCTTGAGATTGTTCGTGCACGAACTGCGCCGGGCCGCCTCGCGAGCCGACTGGACAGCCGGGAGAAGCAGTCCGATGAGCACACCGATGATCGCGATCACGACGAGCAGTTCGACGAGGGTGAAGCCACGTCGGACGAGGGTTGCGGACGAACGGGACGAGTGCATGCCAGAAGCCTCCTGCGGTGGGATGCGGTTCGCTCGGCAAACCGGTTGGGGCGAGGGACGATTTCCGTCAGCAGACACCCGCAACTGCTGCGAGTCGTCCATTCACAGAACACCTTCGGCACTAGATATATGAGGAGGCGATGAGTGAATTGTGAGCGTGCGATGAGAGTTTGATGAGCGTCGTGTCAGGATTGTGTGAGCGACCTCGGTCTCACGCCTTCCACACGCAATTCGCACGCATTTCTCATCGTGCGCTGACGGTGTGCTCATGGACGGCCCCTATTCTGCCGGCCATCGCGAACCGCTTTCGCGACAAGCCGTCATCACCCGCGAGACCCAAGCCATGCTGCGTTCCCTCCGCCAGTCCACGCTGCTGACCGCCCTCGCTCTCGGGTCGATGATCGCCCCGATCGCCGCCCCCGCGCACGCCGCCGGGATCATCCGGATCACGGAGGTGATGAGTTCGGGCGGCACGGCCGATTGGTTCGAGCTGACAAACTACGGCGATGAGGCCATCGATATCACCGGCTGGAAAATGGACGACAGCTCGGCTGCGTTTGGCACGTCGGTGCCGCTCGCCGGAATCACATCGATCGCTTCGGGAACAAGCGTGGTGTTCATCGAGGGCACATCGACCGCGGCTGACAGCTTCAAAACTTACTGGGGAGGCCCAGTGACGACGGGGGTTGCCGTGGGTTCCTACACCGGCTCCGGCATCGGCCTCAGCAGCGGCGGCGACGGTGTGGCGATCTTCAACAGCACGGGCACGCTGATCACGCAGGTCACGTTTGGTGCGGCGACCGCGAACAGTTCTTTTTTCTGGACCTACACGCCCGCGGGCTCCGTGGTGACGAGCGCAGCGATCAGTTCCGCAGGAAATCTCGGTGCCTTCACGTCGGTCACCGCTCCGACGAACACGGGCTCGCCCGGCGTAGCCACAACCGTTGCCGAGAGCGCCGACCTTTACTGGGCTTCCAACGGCACGTCGCTCGGTGGATCCGGCACATGGAACGGAAGCAACACGAACTGGTCGTCGAGCGACACGAGCGTGTCTGGCGCGGCTTGGGTCGCCAACAAAAATGCCTTCCTCAAGGGCACGGCCGGCACGGTGACGATCGGCTCGTCCGTCGCGGCGGGGAATGTCTCGATCGAGTCGGATGGCTACACGCTCGCGGCAGGCGGCGGCTCGTTGAACACACCGGCGATTTCGGTGGCGACGGCCGGCCACACGGCCACCGTCGGAGCCCAGCTGGTGGGCACGAGCGGCCTCACGAAGAACGGCGGCGGCCTGCTCGTGATCTCCAATACGTCGAACAGCTATTCGGGCGGCACGAGCGTGGTGACGGGAACGCTCCAGTCCGGCGCTGCGAATGTGATCCCCGATGCCTCGCAGCTCGCGGCCGCCCGGTTCGCCGCACACGACTTCAACGGCCATGCCGACACCGTCGGCGGCATCTCGGGCCTGGGCTCGATCACGAACATCGGAGGCCTGACCGTGAACGTGACGGGAACAGCCGACGTGCGATTTGACGGCAGCCTCGCGGGTACGGGCGGCTTCGTCGTCGACTCGGCCGGCACCGGCCGGCAGGTGTTCAACTCGACCACCCAGACCGAGGGCGATGGGGCGGCCAAGAGCTACACCGGCGCCACGATCGTCCGCCGCGGCATCCTGGCGATCGCCAACGGCGTCAACCGCGTGCCCACCGCCACGAGCGGCGTGGAGATCGAGACCAACGGCCGGCTCGAGCTCACGAGCGCGAACGCGACCTACACGATCGGTGCCGACGCCAACACGGTCGTCACGCTCAAGGGCGGTTCGCTCGGCCAGGAGCAGGATGAAGACGTCACGCTCGCCAACGCCGTCAATGTCGCGACGTCGAGCTCGATCCTCGTCAAGAACACCACTACGCCCGTCATTCCTGCGAACACCGAGGAGGTCACGCTCTCGGGCGTCCTCTCCGGGAGCACGGGCACGATCCTCTCGCTCACGGCGTCGAACCAGACGCCTGGAGCCGATGCCGGACGCGTGCTCTTCACGAACGCCACGGGCAACTCCTACGCCGGCACGGTGAGCGTGGGACAGAACATGACCGGCCGCTTCAATGGCGACTATTCGACCACCAATGTCCTCCTGAATGGCGGGGCCATTGAAGGCAACGGCGGCGTGAAGACGATCGGTGGCCTGGGCACCGTCTCGCCCGGCACGAGCCCGGGCATCCTCACGGCTGAGTCGGTCGATCCGGCCTCGGGCATCGACTTCGCGTTCGAGTTCACAGCGGTGGGCGGCCCGACCTACAACGCTCCCGCGGCCAGCGTCAACGATGTGCTCCGGCTCACGAGCGGCACGCCGCTCACCGGCTCATTCTCGTCTGGCAACGCGATCGACGTATTCCTCGCCGTGACGACGCTCGCGGAAAACGACGCCTTCCAGGGTGGATTCTTCACGCTGACCGACTCTACGGCGGCCCTCGCCAGCGCCACGTTTCGGGCATTCGTGCTCGGCGACGGTGCGGGCACAGCCGCCACGCTCAACGGCCAGGGCTATTACAGCCTCTCGCAGTTTGCTCCTTCGCTCTCCCTCGATGCCGACGTCGTTGCCACCACGGCCGACTTCGGAGCGGGCGGCGTCAACGGCTTCGTGACGCAGTTCACGGCCGTGCCGGAGCCCACGTCGCTTCTGCTGGCGGCCTGCGGAGCCGCGATCGCCGCCTGGCAGCTCCGCCGGCGGCGCTTCGTCGGCTAATCCGGAAAATCTGCGAGCAAACGTCGCTCGTCGGCGGCTTTTCCGACGGATTTGCTCACGAATGGCACACAAAGTGCCACTTCTTTCTGCACGGCTACGCGCGGCGTTCGCTTTTGAAACGCTGCGCGTTGGCCGGACAACACGATTTCCTCATATTTTCGTGGGCGCACCACGCCTGCGGTGAGGCTGCGCGCCGGTGCGCACCCCGCTTCTGACCAAGCCGGGGCGGGGAGGCGTCTCACCATTTTGGTGAGAACTCACCACGGTTGGGAGTGCGCCATGGTGAGAAACGACGCGGCACGCTGTGCCAGGCGTCGAGCCCACGGCCGCTCGACAGTTGGTTTTCTTCGCTGAATCGCGCTGTTTACCTTCCTCACGCAATCCTCATGTGCGTTTGGACCGCCATTCGCACTCCTCGCGGGCCAAGCCGGCCACTGAAGCCGGATCGAGGCAGAGGACGGCCCCCGAAGGATACGGAGCGATTCATGACGAACTGGACGCGTGGGATTCTCGCAGGACTCGTGATTCTGGCTGGCAGCCTGGTTGGGCGTGAGGTGAATGCCCAGGCAACGGCCGTGACCGTGAGCGGCACGACCTACAGCCAGAATTTCGACGGCATCACGACCGGCCAGACTTCGTCCATCGCGGACGCTGCCCCCGGCTGGTCGTTCTTCCGCAGCGGCACATCGAGCGTGCAGCCGAACTACACGCTCTCGGGCTCGAACACCACCGCTGTCACGCAAAACGCCGGTACGGTCGGCACGGGGGTGGTAACCAACTCAAGCAGCGGCGGTGCTTACCTCTGGGTGACGGGAACGCTCGCTTCTGGCACCGACAAATCGATCGGATACCTCTCGACCGGCAGTTATCCAGGTACGTCGTCCGCCGCCCCCGGCCAGTCGCTCGCCATCCTCTTCGGGTTCACGAACACCACCGGGGCCACGATCACGAATCTCGATCTCGGCTGGAATTACGAGCGGTTTCGCCAGGGTACCCGGACCCAAAGCTGGGAGTTCTACACCTCCACCGACGGATCGACCTGGTCGGCCAACACGCTTGGCAACTCGGCGCTGTACACCGGCACTGCCACGAACGTGGTCTACAACCCGCCAGAGTCGACCGCCACGGCCGTCTCGATCCCCAGCCTGAGCATCGCGAACGGCTCGAGCTACTACCTCCGCTGGAGCTTCGTGACGACTGGGAGCTGGACCAACTCCCAGGGCCTCGGCCTCGATGACTTCACGATGAATCTCACGACGAGCGGTAGCGTCGTGAGCAACGACCTCTACTGGGATGGCGGAGCGGGCTGGGCCTCGACGAGCCCCGGCGCCGGCGGCACCGGCAGCTGGGCCGACGGCTCCGGCACGTGGGACGCGTCGAAGAAGGCCAACTTCGGCGGCACCGCGGGCACCGTCACCGTCGGCACTGTCACGGCGTCGAACGGCCTCGCCTTCACGACCTCGGGATACACACTCACGGGGGGTACGATCTCCCTCGCCGCGGCGTCGATCGGCCTGAACACGATCAACACAGGCACCGACACATCGTCGACCACCACGATCGACTCCGTCTTGGCCGGCACGGCAGGTGTCATGAGGATGGGGCAGGGCACGCTCGTTCTCGGAGGTGCCAACACGTTCACCGGCGGCCTCACGCTCTCGTCGGGCACCCTGCAGATTGCCAGCGACGCCAACCTCGGCGATGCCGCTGGCCCCGTGTCGCTCAACGGCACGCTGAAGACAACCGCCGATGTGTCGCTCGGCAGTGGCCGCGCGATCTCTGGAGCTGCCGTGCTCAACATCGCTCCCGCCACGACGCTCACCTCGAGCGGTTCGTTCGGCATGTCGTCCGTCACGCTCGCTAACAGCGGCACGCTCGACCTGCAGGGGGCCACGCGATCGGTCGGCAGCCTCACGTTTGGCACCGCGGCGACGGTCAACGGCTCGGGCGCGATTTCGGCGTCCGGCCTGACCGCGACCGGCGTCACCAGCGGCACGGCGGTCGTGAACCCCGCGATCACGTTCACTTCCGGCGACAAGACGGTGGACGTCGGCTCCGGTGGCACGCTCGCGCTCAACGGCGACATCGCCGGCACGACCGGTCGCATCGCGAAGACCGGGGCGGGCACGCTCATCATGTCGGGTTCCAACTCGACGAGCGGCTATCGCCTGGGCGTGAGCGGCGCGTCGCCCACCAACGGCGGCACGCTGATCCTCAACGCCGCTGCCGCCTCGGGCACGGGCCAGCTGCAGCTCAACTTTGGCACGCTCCAGTCCACCGCCCCGTTCACGTTCGCCAACGGCCTCTCGGTCGGCGGCAGGACGGGAGCCGTCGCCGTCCTCGGCGGCACCAATGCGATGACGTTCTCGGGCTCGACGAGTTTCTTCCGCGGCACGGCCACGAGCGGCGAACTGCGGCTCGACGTCAACAATGCCACGTCGCTCAACGGTGTGGTCGGCGCGACAAGTGGCGGTGGCACTGCCACCGGCATCACGATCGGCGGCACGGGCTCGCTCACGATCAACGGCAACGCATCGGCCCTCGCAGATGCGATCACGATCCAGGATCTCCTCGACTTCACCGTCAATGGTTCGCTCGGCAGCGGCACGAGCAGCCTCGTCGCCCAGGCCGGCACGCTGCTCGGCGGCTCCGGCACGATCAACGGGGCGGTCACCATGGCCAATGGCTCGATCCTTGCCCCCGGCACGAGCCCCGGCACGCTCACGATCGCCAGCGCCCTCAACCTCAACGACGCGACAAACCTGCTCTTCGAGCTGTCGGCGACCGACCAGACCGTGGGCGGCGGCATCAACGACCTGATCACGGGCATCACGAACCTCACGCTCGACGGCGTGCTCAACGTGGTAGCGATCGGCGACTTCTCGACGGTCAGTGCTGGTGCGAAGTGGCGGCTCTTCAACTACTCGGGCACGCTCACCGACCAGTTGCTCGCACTCGGCTCCATGCCGACGCTGGCGGCTGGAAATACGTTTGCGATCGACGTCGCCACCCCCGGGGAGGTGAGCCTCGTGGTGGTGCCCGAGCCGACCGCGGTAGCCCTGGGCTGCACGGGCGCAGTGCTCGCGGGCTTGGCGGCCTGGAAGCGCCGTCGCCGGGCGTAGTGCCATCCGCCCGAGTCAGCCGGTCCTCCTCGAACCCCCAAGGCTTTCCATGAACCGCCATTCCCTGCCCGCCATCGCGGCCGTGCTTCTCGGCCTTGCCTGCGGTGCGGCCGAGGCAACGCCGCTGGCCCTCACGACTGGGCTGTCGGTCTCGATGGCCTCGGGCACGACCGGCCTGCTCACCCTGTCGGCCACGAACCTCGTGGGTGGAACAGGCGACATCACCACGTTCAACGGCTTCGGCTTGGCGTTGCAGTTGATCCCGCAGGCAGGGGCGTCGGGCACGGTTCAGTTCGCCAATTTTTTCGTACCCGCCACGAACGGCATCCTCCCTGATCCTGACGTGCCGCAGTTCGAACTCAACGGGATCACGAACATGTCGCCCGTGAACGGGTCGAGCGTGGCCACGTCGGTGGCGTTGCTGATGAGCGAAACGGCGCCCTCACCCGAGGCGACGGTGCCGCAGGGCGTGCTCAAGAACCTGGGGACGTTGCAATTCATCTCCACCTCCAATGCCGTTGGCACCTGGACCCTCTATGCGGTCAACGACGCGTTCGGCCGGTCGTACTGGACCAATGCCGTCGCCGACGAAACGACGTTTGACCAGCTTGCCGCCACGAATGGCACCGCCTTGACACTCGGCACCGTCTCGATCGTGCCCGAGCCATCGATCGTGGTGTTCGCGGTAGGGGCGGCCATGATGCTGGCCGCATCGCGGCACAGGCACGCCCGGAACCGCCGCTGAGCACGACGCTCAAACGGAGCACATGGATGGCCACCGCGCGGAAGCCTCAGCGAAAGCGTTCTCTGCGCGGCAACGTGCAGACCACCCGTAGTCGCCGTCAATCCGGTTCGCATCTGTTCGAGTCGCTCGAACAACGGCGGCTGCTCGCCATTGATTCGATCACGGCCCTCGACAACACGTTCAGTGAGTCGTTCGACGCCATGGGCTCGTCGGCGACGGCCGCGCTTCCGGCCGGTTTTCGCATCGGTACGGACTACGCCACGGGAACTACGGCCACCACACAGGCGGCGGGCACCTCCGGCACGGGCGTGCTGAACGGCACGAGCGCTGGCGGGGCCTACAACTTCGCCAACGGCGTGAACGCCTCGGCGGCCGATCGGGCGCTGGGGTTCATCACCACCGGCTCGTACGCCGCTCCCCGCAGCATCATCGCCGGGATCAAAAACGACACCGCATCTGCGATCACGTCGCTCACCGTTGGCTGGGACTTCGAAAAATACCGCTCCGGTGCGCGGGCGTTCGATTGGACGTTCTTTCATGGGGCATCGTCGACCGCTCCCACGGCCGACACAGGTGGTAACCAGTCGTACGCCGCCGATGCCAACACCTCCACGATCTTCAACCCGCCCGGCTCGACCGCGAAGAGCGTCACGCTCTCCGGCTTGAGCGTTGCGCCCGGCGCGACCTACTACGTCCGCTGGACGTACACCGGCGTCGGCGGATCGACGAACTCCCAGGGGATCGGCATCGACAACGTCACGATCCGCGCGAGCGGAGGCGTGGCCGGGCCGACGATCGCCGGCGCAACGACGGCCGCAGCCTTCACGACCACGTATGGCACGGCCTCAGCCGCTCAATCGTTCGCCATCTCAGGCACGAGCCTCACAGCCGACATCACAGCCACCGCGCCGGCCGGATTCGAAGTGTCGAGCGACGGCACAACGTTTGGCTCCACGGCCACGTTCGTCGCCGTCGGCGGATCGGCGTCGGGATCGCTCCGCCTCCGGCTCGCCGCCACGGCCCCTGCCGGTGTCTACAACGCGCGGAGCGTGGTGCTCTCGAGCGATGGGGCAACGAGCGTGACCATCGCGACGTCCGCCAGCGGCAACGCTGTGTCGCAGAAGGCGCTCACGATCACGGGCCTCTCGGCCAGCGACAAGCCCTACGACGGGACGACGAGCGTGGTCGTGACCGGCACGCCGGCCTACGCCGGCCTCGTGAACGGCGAGGTGTTCACCGTGACGGACACCGTCACCTGGGCCTTTCCCGATGAGAATGTCGGCAGCGCTAAAGCGCTCGTCCGCTCAGGAACGTTTAGCGCTCCGAGTGCGAACTACACAGTCACGCAGCCCGTGCTCACGGCCTCGATCACGTCGTCGGGGTTCACCACCACCGACCACCTGCGGATCGTCAGCTACAACGTTCGGGCATTCGACGCCCCGCCCGGCACAGGCATCGGCACGTTGATCGCGGCGATCGGGGCCGAGTCGTATGGCGGGCACGTCGATCAGGTCGATCTGCTCGCGCTCCAAGAAGTCGGCAGCCAGTCGACCACGTCGGCGAGCGTGGCCGCGTCGCTCAACGCTATCTACGGCTCGGGCGTCTACGCCACCGGGTCGGTGAACGGCGCGTCCACCGGCAGCGGCACCTCGGGCGTGGTCTACAACACGCAGGCCCTCACGCTCCTCGAGGAGCGGGCGATCGGCACGGCGTCGTCGACCGGCGGCCCCCGGCAGACACTCCGCTACAAGTTTCAGCCGGTGAACGCTGCGGGCTCGGGCGTGTTTTACGTCTACGTGGCGCATCTCAAGTCGACCGACACCACGGCCGATGCCGACCGTCGCAACGACCAAGCCCTCCAGATCCGTGCCGACGCCGACGCGCTCCCCCAGGGCACGAGCATCCTCTACGTGGGCGATTTCAACCTCTACCGCTCGAGCGAGGCGGCCTACCAGACGTTCCTCTCAGCGGGCAACGGCCAGGCCTTCGACCCGATTTCGCGGCCAGGCAACTGGCATGCGAACTCCTCGTTCGTCGACATCTTTACGCAGGCGCCGCTCGCGAACGCGCCGGCCGGCTTCGTCGGCGGGGGCCTCGACGACCGGTTCGACTTTCAACTCGTGTCGGGTGAGGTGCTTTCCGGCGGCACCGTGCAATACAAGCCCGGCAGCTACCGTGCGTTCGGCAACAACGGCTCGGTGCCGCGGAACGGCAGCATCAACGACTCTCGCAACACGGCACTCGCCGGACTCCCGAACCGCATCGAAGTGCTGAATCTGCTCACGACGGTGTCCGACCATCTCCCCGTCGTGGCCGACTATTCCTTCCAGGTGGTGGCTGCCATACCGTCGATCGTGGTGTCCCCCGCCACGCTTGCGACGGCGCTCACGACGGAGGCCGGCACTCCCTCGGCTCCAGCCACGTTCACCATCGCCGGCACGAACCTCACGACGGCGCTCACGGTCACGGCACCAACGGGGCTCCAGGTGTCAGTCTCCGCCGACAGCGGCTACGCCTCGTCGATCACCGTCTCGCCGACGGCCGGCACCGTCGCTGAGACGACGATCTACACCCGGCTCGCGGCCACGGCGGCCGCCGGCACCTACGACGGCGTGGCGATCACGGTGAGCGGCAGCGGTGCCACGCCAAAAACGGTGCTCACGGCAGCCTCCGGCAACGTCGTGACGCCGGCGCCGGTCACCGGCGACCTGATCTTCAGTGAATACGTCGAGGGCACGAGCAACAACAAATACATCGAGATCTACAACGCCGGCTCGACGGCGGCGAGTCTTGCCGACTACGAGGTGCGTTTGTTCGGCAACGGCTCGACGACCGCCACGGCCACGCAGGCACTCGGCTCGCTGACGGGCGGGCCGACAACGCTCGCTCCCGGAGCCACGCTCGTGCTGCGCAACTCGAGCGCCGCCCTCACGCTGCCCGCGGGCGTGACGTCCTATGTCAGCAGCGTCACCAACTTCAACGGCGACGACGCGCTCGCGATCTGGAAAACCACCACGTCGGCTTACGTCGATATCTTCGGAGCAGTCGGCAATGACCCGGGCTCCGCTTGGACGAGCGGCACGATCACGACGGTGAACTCGACGCTTCGCCGGCTCTCGTCGGTTACGGCCGGAGTGACCACGAACCCATCCACGTTCGCCACACTCGGCACCGAGTGGGAGCAGTTCGCCGTCGACACGGCCTCTGATCTCGGCTTGCATAACGCCGTGCCACCGGCGCCTGGCTCGATCGCCGGCTTCGCCTGGAACGACGTCGATGGCGATGGCACGTGGGATGTCGGCGAGGCTGGGGCTGCCGGTTGGACGATCTATCTCGATCTCAATGCCAACGGCGCGCTCGGAGCCGGGGAGCCCAGCACGGTCACTGCCAGCGACGGCAGCTACTCGTTCACGAATCTCACCGCCGGCACCTACGTCGTTCGGCAGGTCCCGCAGACCGACTGGGAGCAGACCTATCCTGCCGCCGCGGGATCGAGCGTCCGCAGCGTGACGTGGGCCGGAGCATCCGCATTGCCGGCCGACCCCGCCTACACGCCCGCCCTGCGGCAGCAGCAGAAGCGGTTCGTGCCCAACGATCCGTTGTTCACGAATCAGTGGCATCTGCGAAACACTGGGCAGCAGGGGGGCACGGCTGGCGAAGACGCCCGGCTCGTGTCGGCGTGGGATGTGGCCACGGGCGCCGGCGTGGTGATCGGCGTGATCGACGACGGCGTGCAACACACGCATCCCGATCTCGCCGCCGCCTACCGCGCCGATCTGAGCTACGACTTCAACTTCAACGATGCCGACCCCATGCCGGGCACGGGCGACGACCACGGCACGGCCGTGGCCGGCGTCGCAGCGGCCCGGGGCAACAACGGCGTGGGTGTGTCCGGCGCCGCCCCAGCGGCCTCGATCGCCGGCCTGCGGCTGATCTCCGCCTCGACGACCGACAGGCAGGAAGCCGACGGGCTCACCTACAAATTGCAAGACATCGACATCTATTCCAACAGCTGGGGCCCGAACGATACGGGCAGCCTGCTCGAGGCCCCCGGCCCGCTCACGCTCGCCGCGATGGCGAACGCCGTCCAGACCGGCCGTGGCGGCAAGGGGAGCATCTACGTGTGGGCGGCCGGCAATGGGCTTCAGGCCAACGACAACTCCAACTACGACGGCTACGCGAATTCCCGCTACACGATCGCCGTCACCGCCGTGGACAACACGGGCAACCAGGCCTGGTATGCCGAGCCGGGGGCCAACATCCTCGTGGCCGCGCCCTCGAATGGTGATTCGAGTGGCACGGAGGTGGGCATCACCACCGTCGATCGCACCGGCAACGACGGCTACAACACGTCCACATCTACGGGCAACCTTTCGAACCGCGACTACACCAACGACTTCGGCGGCACGTCGTCGGCCACGCCGCTCGTCTCGGGAGTCGTGGCCCTGATGCTCGAGGCCAATCCGAACCTGGGCTGGCGCGACGTGCAGCACGTGCTCGCCACCACGGCCCGCAAGAACGACCTCGCCGACACCGATTGGGCCCAAAACGGGGTGGGGCGGTGGGTGAACCATAAGTATGGCTTCGGCGTCGTCGATGCGGCGGCCGCCGTCAATGCTGCCAAGACCTGGACGAACGTCGGGGCCGAAGTGTCCGCCACGAGCGGCGTGATCACGGTCGGCCAATCGATTCCCGACAACAACACGACCGGCATCACGTCGTCGTTCACGATGTCGGCGGATGTCTCGATCGAAAACGTCGAGATCGTGTTCAACGCCACGCACGCATCGAGGGGCAACCTGCAGGTCGTGCTGACGTCGCCCTCGGGCACGCGCTCCGTCCTCGCCGAGCGCCGCACCGACTCAAACGACCACTACACGGGCTGGATGTTTTCCACGGTGCGGAATCTGGGTGAGTCGTCCGTCGGCACCTGGACGCTCACCGTGGCGGATCTGACGACCGGCACGACCGGCTCGTTTGGCTCGTGGCAGATGAACGTCTACGGGACGGCCGGCAGCGGCTACGTCGCACCGCCAGCGGCCCACACGATCGTGGTCGCAGCCGGGCAGGACGTGACGGGCGTGAACTTCGGCAGCCGGTCGCTGGCAGATCTCACGCCGCAGCTCGCAGCGGCTGGTGCGTTGTCCGGCGTCACGACGACGTATGGCGAGTCGTCGGGCACCACCACGATCACTGTCTCGGGGACGAATCTCGCAGGCAACGTCACGGCCACCGCCCCGGCGGGCTTCGAAGTGTCGAGCGACGGCACGACGTTCGGCACGACCACCACGTTCGTCGCCGCAGGCGGATCGGCCTCCGGAACGCTCTCCGTCCGCCTCGCAGCGGCGACCCCAGCCGGCTCCTACTCGGGCATGGTGAGCCTTGCCTCGGAGGGCGCGACGTCGATCGACGTCGCGATTCCCGAGAGCACCGTCGCCCGCCGCTCAGTGACAGTGACGGCCGATGCGAAGAGCAAGACGGTCGGCCAGGCCGACCCGGCCTTCACATTCACGACCTCGCCGCTCGTCAATGGCGATGCGGCCGCGACGGCCTTCACCGGCAGCCTCACACGGCCTACGGGCGAAACTGCCGGCACATACGCGATCGGCCAGGGCTCGCTCGCCGCGGCCAACTACACGATCACGTTCGCGGGGGCGAACCTCGTCATCAATCCGACGATTCAGGTCGTGGGAGCCTACGTCCGCGGCATGGGGGCCGGGTCGAACAACTGGAGCGATGCCTACCTCGATCTGTCGGTATTCACGACGATCTCCGGCTCTCGGCTCGGCTGGCAGCTGCCGGACGGCGGCCTGCAGGTGGCCAACACGTCCACGCTGCCCTGGAACAACGTCAATCGGCTCTCGATCCGGTTCAACCAGCCCGTCACGCTGCCCGATGTCGCAACGCTCGGTCTCGTGGTCGGAGCTGCCGGCGGCGACGCCACGATCACGCCCACGGGCGTGGTGCTGCTCGACGGCGGCCGGATCGTGCAGTGGAGCTTTGCAAACCTGGCCTCGGGCCGCTATGCAGCCACGCTGCAAGCGGCGGCGATCACGAATGCCGACGGCAGCACGCTCGACGGCGAGTGGACGACCGGTGTTTCGACGTTTGCGCTGGGATCGGGCGACGGCGTGGCGGGCGGTGCCTTCACGTTCCAGTTTCAGGTGCTCGTGGGCGACGTCGTGCCGAGCCTGTCCGGCATCGTCTCGACGAGCGACCAGACGTTTTTAAGGCAAAGAATCGGCAACACGCCGTCCGCAACCACGTTTCGTGCCGACATCAACGGCTCGAACACCCTCACCACGACCGACGTAAACCTGCTCCGAAACAAGCTCCAGTCATCGCTCGCCCAGTTCCCCGCGCCGTCGAGCTTCAACCTCACCCGGGCCCGCGTCTTCGCCCTGTTCGCGGAGTCTCTGCTCGCAGCCTCCCGCACGACATCGTCGCCCCGCCGCCGCTGACCGCTCGCGGCTCGTGGTTCCTCATCGAAACCACATTAAAAACACATCATTTCCTGTTTTGACGCTCCAGGCCAGCCGTTTCACACTTTGCGGGAAACGTGTCAGGTGACTCCGATATCGCGGGTGTGTCATGGATTCGATCCGGTTTCAAACAGGCCGTACGGGCGGCGGGGCGGCGACGCGGCCCGCCCGGGTCGTCGGCGAGTCACCCGCGGCCCAGAAGCTCGAGTTCGAGATCGGCCGGGCCGCCCAGTTCGATAGTTGCGTGTTTCTGAGCGGGGAAACGGGCTCTGGCAAGGAGGCCGTCGCCAGGGCGCTTCACGTGGCCGGGCCCCGCTCCGGCAAGCCGTTCGTCGCGATCAACTGCGCCGCCCTTGCGCCCACCCTCGCCGAAAGCCAGCTCTTCGGGCACGTGAAAGGCGCTTTCACCGGTGCAGTCGGGACGGCTCTCGGCGTCTTTCGCGCAGGGAACGGCGGCGTGGTGTTTCTCGATGAGATCGGCGAACTGCCGCTCGACGTGCAGCCCAAGCTGCTGCGGGTGATCCAGCAGCGCGAAGTGACGCCCGTCGGCTCGACCGACGTGTTTCCGTTCGATGTGCAGATCATCACCGCCACCAACCGTGATCTCCAGAAGGAAGTAGCTCGCGGCGTGTTTCGCGACGATCTCCTCTATCGCCTCAACACGATCGAAATCCACGTGCCCGCCCTGCGCGACAGGGCAGCCGACATTCCACTCTTCGTGCGGCAGTTTTCCGAGTCGCTGGCGACCCGTTTGAACCGCCCCGCGTGGTTGCCCGACGCATCCACACTCGCCCGCATGATGCGGTACCGATGGCCGGGCAACGTCAGGCAACTGGCTCAATTTGTGGAGCGGGTGTACGTGTTCGGCACGTTTCCCGACCTGCCCGACGACCCTGCTCCCGAGCCTAGCCCGCCGGCCGAGGCGGTCGCAACCTGGGCCAGCGTCGCGTCCCCTGACGCGAGTGATCCGCCGTTGCCCGTCTTGAACCTCGACGAACTGCGTCGGATCGCCGTGCGTCAGGCCCTGGCGGCAACGGGCGGCCACAAGAGCAGGGCGGCCGCGCTGCTCGGCGTGCACCTCAACACGATGACGAAGTTCGTCGCCGACCCGGGCCTCGGCCGGGAACTGCTGCCAGCCCGCAGCATCGGTCGCCCCCGCCGCCCCCGCTGACAACGACGGTCGCGCACGCTCAGCCATGAGCACTCCGTCCACCTGGTTGCCCGCCCGGCTCCCTGAATCGATGATTCCCAGCTGTATTTCACTTTTTCTATTTCAGCGAAAATGTGAAATCTTTCCCGCGCCAGATGTGGCACCCTCTGTCCAGGTGCCGGCACCGAGCGCGTTTTCGATTTTTCAAAGCGGTACACAGCCACCTTGTGGTTCCCTCACGGAATTCTCACGGCTCTCGGTGTGCCATTCGCAGATGCTGCCGACCGTACCCGACACAACCGGGTAGCAGCTTTAGAGCCTTCTGGCAGGAGCCTCTCGTGGCATTGAAATTCGCTCGTTTGATCTTCCTTTCGCTGGCTGCGGTAGCCTCGGCCGCGGTGCTGGCCTCCGCCGCACCGTTCACGGAGGGAACCGTCGTGGTTGAACGCATCGGCGACGGGAGCACGGGGCTGACCAACGCGTCGTTTCCGATTGCCATCCTCGAGGTCACCACGTCGGGCAGCGTTGCCCAGACGATCTCCCTGGCTACGAGTGGCTCGAATCAGCAGACGGACTCTGGGTCGGCAACCTCGAATGGCTACCTAAACACGTATTTTTCCGGGACGGTTGGTTATGTTTCGGTGCCGGGCCTGAACCTCGGCACCGGCACCACGAGCGCTGCCGGCACGAACACCAAGGTGAATTCCACGCTCGACGCGTCGGGCAGCGTGATCAACCGCACGCTTTTCCCCACGGGCGGCCCGCCGGCGTCGCCGTTTTCGGGAAACAACTTCCGCTCGAGCATCGCCTTGAGCGGCAGCACGTTCTACGCTGCGGGCACAGCGAGCGGCTCGCCTAACACAGGCGGCGTGTGGTACTACGACGGTTCGGCGTTTACCCAGGTCAGCAGTACGGCGTCGACCGTCAGCGTCACGAACATCCGCAATGTCGAGATCTACAACAACCAACTCTACTTTTCGAGTTCCTCTGGCACGTTCCTCGGCATCAGCGCGCTCGGTTCCGGTCTGCCGACGACGGGCCCCTTGCTGCCGTCGCTGACGATCAACATGGGCTCAGGGGCCAGCCCCTACGCCTTCGTGATGTTCTCGACCGGCTCGCAGGGCGCGGGCGTTCTCGATCTCGCATACATCGCCGACGACCGTACGACTGTCGGCGGCGGCCTGCAAAAGTGGACATTCAACGGAGCGGCTTGGTCGAACTCGTGGTCGCTCCTCGTGGGCGCTTCGGGGACGAGCACGCTGTCTTCGACGACCTCGACGGGCTTCGCAGGCCTTCGCGGCCTGACGGGCACATGGGATGCGGTGACTGGCGCCACCCTCTATGCCACGACGGCCGCTGAAACGAACAACAACCGCCTGATCTCGATCCTTGACAGCGGCATCACGCCAACGAGCTATACCACGCTCGCCAGCGCAGGCACGAACTATGTATTTCGTGGCGTCGATGTCTCGCCGGTCGCCCCCGTGCCCGAACCCTCGGCGCTCGTGCTCGCGGCAGTCGGCGGTGCGGCGGCGGTGGCTGCCGGATGGCGTCGACGGGTCAGTCGTTCCCGAGCCGCCGGGCCAAAACTTTCATGAGCGTAAGGCCTGCGGCCGCCTTCCAGCGGCCCGGCCCATGCAGCCGACGAAGCTGAAAAAGCCCAGAAACTTAGGCAAAAACGACTGGATCGCACGACGCCCCGGGTGACGCAGGTCACTCCGGCTCGCCGTTCTCTCACATATTTCTAGCGCTTTTCTCGCGCTGGGCTACGAAAGCCCTAACGTGCCCCGGGCATGATTCCGCCCGTCGCGACGACCGCGACCGCCCACACAGGTCTCTCGCCTCAGAGCACACGGAGAGCTGCCCATGAATCGGAGCCTCAACGCGTTCGTCCGAAAGGCCACGGCGATCGTGTGCCTCATCGGCTACACCGCCGCTACGTTAAATCCTCTGTATGCCATCACGCTCACCAATGGCGATATCGCCATCACCGGCATGAAGACGAACGGTTCGCCCGATGCGTTCACGTTCGTGACGTTCGTCGAACTCGACGCCGGCACGCGGATCTTCTTCACCGACAACGGCTGGTCTGGCTCGGCGTTCCGCGGCGCGACGTCGTCCGACTATGACGGCAGCGAAGGCACCCTGGTCTTCGAGGTCAAAAGCGGCCAGACGATCGCCGCCGGCACGGTGATCAACTCCACGCTCGGCACAGGGTTCACGGGCTACAACTTCCAGGCGATCAGTGGTACTGGAACCCTGAACACGACTGGCAACCTAGCCTTTGCAAATAGCGGTGATCAGCTCTATGCCTTCTCGTCGTCCGCCTCGATGCCGACCACAGGCAACCCGCTGAACAACACCGGGGCCATGACGCATCTCGCCGCGATAGCGACGACCGCGAACTGGACCAATGCGACGGATTCCGCCACCGGCAGCGAACCGATTTCGTACACCGCAGGCACGTCTTACCGAAGCAATTCGGTGCAAAACGGGTCCACCTACTTCAACGTGACGACCGCCCTTGGTGCCAACGCGTCGCTGACGAAAGCCCAGTGGCTTACAGCCCTCGGAAACTCGAGCAACTGGTCGACATCGACAGACGCAGCGTTCACGCTCCCCACCACCGCCTTCACGCTTGCGGCGGGCGGTGGCAACGACTCCGACTTGAGCCTGTCAGCGGCCTCGATCGACTTCGGTCGTGTGATGCTCGGCGGCTCGGCTGTCGAGCGGACGATCACGCTCAACGAAGCCGTGGGCGGCTCCTCGTCCGACACGGCGTGGTCGGGGTTGGTCAGCGGCGCCGGTGTGGCGATCTCCCTGAGCCCCAGTTCCGGCACAATCGCCGCCAACGGGGGCAGCCAGTTGCTCACGCTCACGCTGGGCACGGGCACGGCGGGCACCGCTTCGTCGTCGCTCGCCGTCACCAACGGCTCCAACGCCAACGACGCCCTCGCGTCGGCAGCGATCACGGGGGCCGTGCTGAACCAGCGGGCCGTGTCCGCGACCGCCGTCGACTTCGGCCGCGTGATGGTCGATCAGTCGAACGCCTTGCCGACCAATTTCTCCTCCGTCGGGGCTGACACGAGCTTCACGAGGATCCAGGTCGGCACGGCCGAGACCTCGGCCGGCGGAGTGACCGTGGCCGCATCGAGCCAGACCTTCGATTCGACCGAGAACAACGTGCGCACGATCACCTCGTCGTTCTCGACCTCGGGTGCGAAGAGCGGGGCTGTAAACCTGGCCATCACGGGCGAGGGCCTGACCGGGGAGGGGGCGTATTCCGACGTCACCCTCAACTACACGGCCACGGCCCTCCAGAATCGGGATCTCACCGGGCAAACCGTGAATGCCGGCAAGGTGCTCGTGGGTGCGGCCGTCAGCGGCTCGGCCACGATCTCGACCTCCGGAGCCGACTCGGCCTTCACCCGGGTGATCCTTGGCAGCGGGTCGGCGGTAAGCGGCGGACTGACCGTGACGAACGCCGTTGCGACCACGTTTAACGCGGCCGACGTCACCAAGGCCGTCAGCTTCACGTCGTCGGGCTTCGCCACGAGCGGCGCGGCAGCGACGCAGTCGGTGAACGTGGCGTCGCTCGTCTCGAGCGGCGAATATAAGACCTTCGGAGCGGCCGGCGACCTCGTAGTCGTGGGCTATCAAGACAATGGCAGCCCCGACAGCTTCTCGTTCGCGAACCTGCGGCTAATCAAGAGCGGTCAGACGATCTACTTCGCCGACTCGCCCGTCTCGGCCGACGGGCAGTCGTTCCAGGGAGGAGAAACGCTCGTCAGCTTCACCGCCACGCAGGACATCCTGCCCGGCACGATCGTGGGCAGCACAACCGCGACCTACGGCACGTGGAGCGCGAACGCCGGCCTCTTCAACTCGTCCCTGAGCTTCTCGCAAACGGGCGATGAAATCTACGCGTTTCTGGCGAACCCGGGCGTGGGCGTCGACCCGCGCACGGTGGTCTCCTCGAATCTCTATTACCTCGACACCGGCGCGGCGACCGACAGCCCGCTGCCGACCGGCCTCTCGAGCGGCACGACCGCCGCATTCGCCAACCAGGTCGCCGGGGCCGTCGGCTTCAACACGGCGGCCTTGGCCGCCGGTTCGAAGGCCCAGTGGCTCTCGGCCGCCGCCAACACGGCCAACTGGTCGAAGACCGCCCAGCCCACCGGTTCGATCAACGTGAGCGACGCCACCGGCCTCGTCGGCGAGACGCTCGACGCGACGGTCATCGTCACGATCGAAGCTGACGTCTACCAAGCCGCAAGCGTGGCAAGGGGTTCGGGCCAGTCGAGCACGATTGGCGATGGCGGCACGGTGAGCATCACCAACGCCGCCGTCAGCGACGGTGGCCAGCGGGCCGCGGCTGCGATCGCCTCGAAGACCCTTACGGGCGACTCCGGCGGGAGTGCGGCGGGCCTGACCGTCGGCACGCAGATCGCCGCCGGCGGCACCGCCAGCACCACCGCGTCGTTCGACGCCACGGGCCGGCTCAACGGCACCTATCTCGCCGACCTGGTCGTGGGCCTCGAGCACGCCGATCAGACGATCGCCGGCACGGCTACCAACGACCTCGGATCACTGTCGTGGGAACTGAGTCACCACGTGACCGGCCGCAACGGCGGCGGCGCGGCGGGGGTGAAGAACGGCCAGTCGTACGCCTCGTTCAACACGAACCGTGGATCGGGCAAGAACTCTACGGTGTCATTCGCGGCTGGCACTGCCAGCAGCAACAAGAACATGTCGATCGGCTTCGCCGACGCGCCCACGACCGGCGGCACGTTCGTGAGCGACGTCTTGCAACTCCAGGGTACCGGCAGCGACCCGATCGTTCTCGAGATCGGATATGACGCTACCGGCCTGTCGCTCGGCACTGAGCAGATCCTCACGCTCAATTGGCTCGACACCCGCGTCAGCTCGCCGACCAATGGCGACTGGATCCTGTCGGTGCTCGGCAACGACTACTCGGGCGGCGGCAGCACGGCCGGCTCGTCATTCCTCGGCTCGTGGACGAGCTACGTCTCGGCCAATCCGGGTGCCACAGCCGCGAACTCCTTGGGGCGTTATGGTGTCGACACGACTTCCAACAAGGTCTGGGCCGTCATCAATCACAACTCCGAGTTCGTGGTGGTCGTTCCCGAGCCGTCGGCCTTCGCCCTCGCCGGCCTCGGGGCAGCCCTCGCCTGCTATGCCGCCTGGCGGCGGCGGACGCCCGCCTGAAAAGACCCTACGGCTGGAAAAACCCGCTCGATTCCCGGGAAACTCTCTGTCAGTCGCTCACAAAATCCTCATAGGGTTTCCGTAATTTCAGGTTCGGATACAGTATCGCGGCAGATGGAGTTCTGCCCGAGTCCCACTCGCCTCGGAGAAGCATCGATGCTTCGCTCTCGGCCCTCTCGCGGCTTCACACTCGTGGAGCTGCTCGTCGTCATCGCCATCATCGGCGTACTGATCGGCCTTCTCCTCCCTGCCGTTCAGGCCGCACGCGATGCAGCGCGGCGATCGTCGTGCCAAAACAACTGTAAGCAGCTCGGCCTTGCAGCGGTCTCCTACCACGACGCGAAGAAAACGTTTCCCTCCGGATACACCCAGATTCGTATCAGCGGAAATTTCCAGGGCCATAGCGTGTTTTATTTCCTGCTGCCGTTTCTCGAGCAGCAGACAACTTTCGATGGAATGAGTGCCTCGAATCCTCTCAGCAACCGCACTGCCACCGTAGGAACCAAGGCCGCCGCACCAATCTCGACATTCGTTTGCCCGAGCGATCAATTTCCTGAAGGCAATCCGCATCGCTTCAGCTCCACCGAGTGGTACGGTGTGACGACGTATCGGGCCAACGGCGGCAGCCGGCCGATCTTCGCTACTTCTTCGACCAACGACGGAATGTTCATGGCCACTGGCACATCTGCTCGGAAGGCTTCCACGGCGCCGGCAGGCATGGAGGTCTCGGTTCGCCATGTCACCGACGGCATGAGCAAGACGATCCTGTTTGGCGAGTCATCTCATATCGACGCCAATTTCAATACATTCACGACGGCCGGGTGGAATAGTGGCAGTACGATCAGCACATGGTCTCGGTGGTACCCGGCAGGTGGAGATACCGGGCTCGGTAACATCATGTGCGGCGCGTATTCGCCTCTCAACTACAACACGCCATGGGCCCATGGGCAGCCCGGAGCCCCAGGCTCTCAAAACGCATGGTTTGACTTCCAAGACCGCCGCCTGAGTGCCATTGGGAGCAATCACCCTGGGGGGGCTGACGTGGTGATGGCAGATGGCAGCGTCCGTTTTTTGGCTGATTCAATTTCGCAACAGCTTCTTTCGCGGTACTCTACCCGAAGCGATGGTGAGCTGATCAGAGACTGATGGATGGGAGTGATCGTGTGACTTTGAAGAGGATCGTGTCCGCTCGGTTGATCGTGGCATTCTTCGCCGCGGCGGCTGCATTGATCACTGGTTGCAGCAAACCCGTCAAACTCGTTCCAGCGAGCGGGGTCGTCATGATCGACGGCAAACCCGCAGCAGACATTTCGATCCAGTTTCTGCCGGAAGAGGTCAAGGGAATCAAGCAGCCTACGTCTTATGCCCTGACCGACGAGCAGGGTAAATTCGTCCTTAGGACATACGAAGGGCGGGAGGGTGCAGTGCCGGGAGAGCACGTGGTTCTCCTCGCTGACACGCGTGAAGAAAGGCCGCCTCAGGGACAGGTGGCGAAAACAAAGTCTCGACTGTCCGGCAGTCGGGCGACCTTGACGGGCGGGGTGAGGGTGACCGTCCCCGAATCCTCTGAGCCCATCGTCGTGAGCATCGGAGAAAAATAGACCGCTCTGGCTCACGTTCGGGCAGGTGTTTGGAAGCGGATTTTTTGTGATTGAGTTCAGGCGGTGATCGCATCGCCTTGGCTAGCAAAGCCCGGCGGCGATAGGCTCTCGCGGATGAAATCACGCGAGAGTGAATTGCGCCGTCATGAGGCGTTCGCCTGGATTCTCCTTGACTGGGCGGCGAGTGCGTTTTCGACGATTCTGATCACGCTGGTCGTGGCGTACGTCGAACGGGTCGTGTTCGCCGATGCGGCCTGGGGTGTGCCCGGGGGTGTCGTGTGGGCCTGGATCATGGCCGCCGCCATGCTCGCGTCGGCCATGCTCACGCCGTTTCTCTCGGCACGTGCCGACCGTACGCATGGCCACAAACGCTGGCTCTTGATCAGCACCGCGGTCGGCAGCGGGGCGTGCCTCCTGCTCGCGGCCGTGCCACCCACCGCCCGGCTCGCCGTCGCCACTGCAATCGTGCTCGCCGCGGTGGGGTTCGACATGGCCCAGGTCTTCACCGGCAGCCTTCTCCCGCGGATCGCCCAGGGGTCGGCGGCTGACCGGCTCTCCGCGGCTGGGTTTGGCGCCGGCTATCTCGGCGGCGCGATCGCCCTGATCCTGGCCACCGCACTCGTCGCCAATCGCGAGTCGCTCGGGCTCTCGGGCCCAGGCGCGCTGCGCGGCACGTTCGTGTTGATGGGCTCCTGGTGGCTGCTTTTCTCACTCCCCGCCGCGTTCACGCCGATGGGCGACGGCCGCTCGGCGGACCATGCGGCCACGTCGGCCGGGGAGTTGTTCGGCTTTGCACGATCGCTCGCCGGGGGCGGGGCTGGCGGCCTCGGCCGCACGCTGCTCGGAGCCGTCCTCGTGCTCGGGGCCGTGCAGACGGCGATCTCGCAGTTTTCGAGCCTTGCCCTCGAGCAGTTTCATCTCGAGTCGGCGGCGCTCGTGCGGCTCGTGCTCCTCGTGCAGTTCGTGGCCCTGCCCGGGGCCATCTTTATTGGCTGGCTCTCCACGCGGTGGAGCAGGGCAGGATCGCTCAGAGTGTGCCTCGCCGGCTGGCTCGCCGTAGTCGTGCTCGCAGCGTTCGTCACGACTCCCGGGCAGCTGACGGCGCTGGCCGTGCTCCTCGCGCTCGTGCTCGGCGGCGTGCAGAGCGTGGTGCGGGCCACGATCGCGGCGCTCGCGCCCCAAGGGCGGTTCGGAGCGACGTTCGGCCTCTTGCAGGTGGGCACGAAGCTCGCGGGCTTCGTGGCGAGCCTGCTCTTCGGAGCCGCCTACGCTGCCACGGGCGATTCACGCGCCGGCCTGGCGGTGCTTTTCGTACAGCTGGCGGCCGGCTGGTGGGTGCTTGCCCGGTAGCGACGAGCCGGGGATGCCTTGAGTAAGGTGGCCTTGCAACACGGTGTATACTGGCGTACACTTTCTGCAGTGATGCGGTGTCCCGTCAGGCACGCTCCGGCAAAGGGAGTTCAGGTCATGGTGAATGTGACGGTTGACGAAAGGGCTGCCGCGGCTCTGGCTGCGGCGCGAGAGCAAGTGGAGTTGCGAGACGCAACAGGGCACCGCATTGGCTACTTTCTGCCTCCTGCGCTTCACGAACGTTTACTCTACGACTGGGCGCGAAGCAGCGTGACCGCAGAAGCGATCGAGGCCGCCAGAGCTGAAGAAGGTGGAACCACTCTTGCTGAAGTGTGGGCCCGCCTGAGCACCCAATGACCTTTACGGTCACCTGGAAGCCCAGCGCCATCGAGGCGCTGGCCACCCTGTGGCTCGATTCGGCTCGCCGCGACAGTGTTTCCAAGGCTGCGGATGAAATCGATGGTCTTCTACGGGAGCGGCCGCTTGGGGTCGGCGAGCCCGCCCTGCTGAACAGTCGGATTCTCGTTTGTCTGCCACTGGCGGTCGTGTATGACGTGCAGGTGGACGATCGCCTCGTCCAGGTCCTGATGGTGGCGGCCATTCCTGGCGAATAAAGAGGGCAGCGGTCCCAACTGCCTGCGCAACGCCGAAGCCGGGACGGACGCGATATTTGTCTTACGCGATTCCGAGGACGTCGCGCATCGAGTAGAGGCCGACGGGCTTGCCGATGAGAAACGCGGCGGCGGCGAGGGCGCCCTGCGCGTAGCAGTCGCGGTTCGTCGCCCGCACGTTCACCGACAGCGCCTCGCCCTCCAGGCCGAAGAGGATCGTGTGCTCGCCCGGATTGTCGCCGGCCCGCACGGCGCGATACCCGATCTCGTCGGCG
>Ga0082207_1000444_pt1 | contig 23680 bp, 24 predicted proteins | sample LakMenEpi10Aug09_FD_71540 | JGI IMG/M metagenome (GOLD analysis project Ga0082207, IMG submission 71540)
CCTGCCGGGGGCCTGCCAGAGGAGGCTGGAGGCGCCCTTTTGCGCGCATCATGTCCTGTGATGCCCGCCTAGCTCCACCCACTTGAGACGCGCTCCCCCCTTCTGCCTGGGGGGGGGGACCTGTGCGCTTGGGGGGGGGCATCGGCGCGCATAGCTCCACCCACTTGAGGGGGGGGCGCGCACAAATGCCACCAGGATTTTGGGTATAAAAAGCCTGGATCTATGGCATAGAGTCAGTTCAATCTCAATTTTCATGGACTCATCATCCCAATCTAGCACTGAGAGTGTTGACACCCTCCTCTTAGATACAAGTAAAAAACTTTATCTTTTTTCTCCTCTCTTGTCAAGACACTTGGGTTTTTTTTGTTGTTGTTGCAAGCACATCATAGGTGGGAATCTTAGGTACATCAATGTAGAAACTCTGAGGCTGCACAACTTTTGAGATCTGCACAACATTTCTCAAATTGCACAGCTTCCTCTACATTCTTGTATCTCACTTTTTTTACAACACCACTACACCCAAATATGAACCAAAGCATATTCGCGAAACGTGAAAGATACATTTGAGGGGGCCCTCTGGGCAACCGGGATAAACGTGGAGCGATGTAAAATGCTAACAAAATCTTGGCTGTAAATTAAAGCCCATAATGGAGGCATTTAAGCTTGCTGGCAGTACCCGCCTCTCCCATTGCACGAGTGACTGGGCCCCCCCAGATCCCGCTGTCCTCAGGGAGAGGTCCAGGAAACCCAGACTTTATTTTATTTTTACACCTGTGTATTATATTACACCACACCTTCTTCCCACACTGATAAATGTACAGTACTGTGTAGACACTGCAGAGTCTCCTGTGTCAGCAGCAGGACCAAAATTATGGTTTGGCCATCTTTGCGACGGTGCATACGTGTTCACTGCATACTTTATGGCTATCCATATTAGTATGTGTCACACCTCACACACTACACTGTAGAAAGAAGTTCCAGCCATTTTTGTTCAGCTGGGATGTGTGTGTGTGTGTGACCACACACACAGAGAGTTTGTGTGTGTGTGGTCACACACACACACACATCCCGGCTGGGGAAAAATAGTTGGAACCTTTTTGGTACAGTGTAGCACCATGCATTGTGTTGTGAAACCCACGGACCGGGTCCTATCCCAGTTAGGACCGATACAATGCAAGGGTGTTGGAAAAAAAGTTTGGAACCTTAACCTGTGTGTATGTGCAACAACATTAATCATCCTACCAATGTTTATTTTATGAATCTATTGTCTACTAAATATTTATTTAGACCATGGTTGATATTATCTTCTGCGACACTAACACTCCTCTCCGATCTTCTGGCACCACACTTGAATGTCAGAATTTTTCTAAAAGCTTATTTGGTTTACCATCTGATAGACATGCCTACCAGCTTAGATGTTATGTTCATCCAATAAGGTACAATTCTGATTCGTTTTTTTAAACAACAATTGTGATGTAATGGATATTTATTTAAGCAACGGTAGACTTCCTGCGCAAATTAAAAACTTCAATAGTCATATAAGGTACAGTTAGGTTTTTTTTATTTTAATTACTATATAGTACAACATTTTGTTATTGTAGAGATATGGAGTCAGACTTACTTCAGTCAGAACATGGCTTAATAGGTTAGTTTCTGTGTGTGTGGGTATGTAATATGATATTCTAAAAATATCTTTTTTAGTAATGTCCCAGCATTATGGCGCTAACGGAGGGGATCCAAAGAAACTTGACTCTAAGCATATAGTGATGGATTTTGAAATACTCGCCCATCTTGCAAAAAAGAATGTTATTAGCGACATTCAATCTAAGCTAGATTCTTTTGTTGAACAGCTACAAAGTGCTAGAAACACTGGTAGGTTGCAAATTTATTGTTTTTCACACAAACATATTTTTAAACTATTTTATCTTTAGAACACATGACCAACACATCAAAAAACAAAGCTACATCAACAACCATCGGATTAATTACAACAAAGGACAAAAACATTAATATAACCATAAATTTGGAGGTATGAGAATTAATCTGTAAATTTTTCTTTTCTTTTACTACAATCAATACTTTTTACAGCATTACTCATTGAGCGAATTAGGACTACGAACTACAACAAATATCAGGTATATGATATATATTATTTATTTTTAAAAACAACTGTGTATGTATTTCATTTTTTAGCACGGATGATATCTGTCTTATCCTCAAATACCAATTTAACGACGGTGCGGCGGCTGGAAATAAAAAGAGAAAACTGAGTGAAAATAAAATTCTATCTATTGTTGAATATTCATTTGTAAAGATACCCGCTTTTGCATTTGTAGAATATTTAGACAAATATGTAACCAGTTTTTTGGATGACTGCGTTGAACAAAGTAAAAAGGATGCTGTAACCTTTTAAAACATTGTAGATTACAATGAACAGAACACTTGATGAAATTTTACCCTTGGGGCAACTTGTATTTATTATAGGTGAGTTATATTATCCTACAACATTATTTAAATTAAAGTTCTGGTTGTTTTTTAGCTGAATCGGGAGGGGGCAAATCTACATTCATAAAAAATCTTATACATCACTTTGTACCTGACATATCTGTATTCGTTCAAACTGGAGAACCTAGTGATTTTAAAAGTATTTCAAATATACAATATCTGTCATCGGATTTTGTGGTTCATGAGGATAATTTTGTAACCATACCTAAAAATTCGGTGGTTATATTAGATGATTTCTCCTTCAGAAACGCTAACAACAAACAAAGTAAACTCGATTTTTATAAAGTTGTAAATTATATTTTACGACATCATTCAATTACATTAATATTATTAATTCATAACCTGTATAATACAAACTTATCAACAGAAATTCTTAATGCTACACATATATTTTTATCATATTCAAATCTTGGTTTTCAAATAATGAGGTAAGATCCTAGTTCGAGTAAAATTTTGATTTAACTGATATAGCATGTTTTTTACTTTTCAGAAAACTATATATGAGATTAGGTGGTATTGAAGCTTTAAACTTTTATCAAGAAGTTCCAAAATCATCTTTTCATTTCGCATATATTAATTCATCCCGCAACTACATTATTAACAAAGTTGAGAATTTATTAAACGATAGACAAAACGCCACCATGTTTGCAAATAAACACACATACACTATCCATGAATCTAACCAATACTGTTCCATGCCGGAAGAAGAGTCTATAAGTGACAATACAAGTGTTTCTGACTTTATTAATTCCACTTATCCTAAACAAAAGTTTTTAAAAATTGTGGGAAACATATTGGTAAAACACAGTTTAATTACCGATGATCTTTTTTTTAAAGATTTTTTGAATGTTCATGTTGCTGATTTTTGTGCTTATATTAATAATCGATTTGAAAAACAAGAAAATACACGTTTAATAAAACTTTGCAAAATGCTTCAAAGCAAAAATATAAAATTTCCACATGTATGCATAAAAAATATGACAGCAAGACGATATTTATGTTGACATTTCAGACATTATGCATCACAAAGAAAAAATGATCCAATGTCAGGCTAAGGAAATTTAAATTAAACATTAGACATTTAGTATTTATTTTATCAGTATTCCTCTTTTTAGAAAAATATCTTCCAATGTCGATTAGATCAACAGTTTCGAGACATTGAATGCAAACGTTCAGATTTAAGTTTGAAATACCTCAATTGCCAGATATTTAGCCCAACATTAGGTACATGTTACTTGTTAGTCTACTAGATATTCAACATATAATTATTATTTATGTTTAGAACCCTTTGAATTTATGTTTCGACCCAAGTCCCTTCTAGGTATGATTTAGATTTAGGATTTATCGTTTATTTCTTTAAATTGTTTTTACACACTAGATGTTATTTCAATTACCGGTGGAAGTCAAACTCACCTTGATCCATTCACAGCGGCAAACAATGTTTACGTAGACACTTTTGGAATTAGACCGGGTAACTTTCTAAAAAACACTGCTCCGGTACCTGATCCAGACGATAGATCAAAAGTATATCATAATATGAAAATCACATTACTTCCACATCAAATAATTATATTTCCCCATGCCATACTTGGCAATCTGGAAATAGACGAGTTTGCAGAAGGATCACCACAATATGAAATGTATAATAACGAAGAAATAAGGTATTACATTAATTGTATGTATATTATTAAATATTTTCAATATAATATTTTTCAACAGAGAACTTGTACACGATGAGGATATTTCAGTAACCATGGTTTCAAACTCTACCACCGAGGTACATAACAAAATAATACATATATGCAGGAGCTTTTACCCTATATAATGATATTTTAGTTATCACGTTTTGATAGAACTCCGGCTACAGACATTCTCCAAGAATGGTTCAATCCAGCTATTAGAGTGTGTATGTACAAATATTATTATACTGATTATTTAGGATACTTAGTTATGTTTTGTTTCAGTTGGTATAGGGTATACCGCAGAATACATAAAACAGGTTCAATCGCAACCTTTACGTTCCTTGGAAACCTATGAAGTTCCGTTGAATTTTAAATTTAACGTTAACCACTCACAAGAAATGTTTAACAAACCCCTTAACCGAGTTGTAAAACAATATGCTCATGCTTTTGATTTCTATATTTTAAATACTAATAATGATACATGGGAGACATTTGAATGTCCAATGGTATTTTCACATTGTCAATATAACTGGTGTGTGTCTGGCGAAAATTCAATGGTAGGTTAATTAAGTTAATTTTAATACTAAAGATTATTACATATACCTATTCTTTTAGAATGATGAGTATTCACTGGCACTAGAAAACGCGGTAGTAAACATTTACAAAGAGTCCTGGATAAACCTGTATTTTAACGTTACTGTTCAAGCAGAAGAAGGAAAAGTATTTTTCTATGAAACAACTAAAAGACGAAAGTTTATGTCAGAGCGATTTAACGTAATCGTAGAAATGAATAATAAAACAAAATTGTTTTTTCGACCTCCACGATTCTGGGATGCAAATAAGACTTCTCAGAACAAATGGCCGCTTATTTTTTATTCACATTTGTTAGGTGATATCGTACACGGGTTTGAAACAAATAACGCACCTGGTACCAAAACATTGTTATTTGAACCACCATTTTTCTTTGTTTTCAAAACATCAAACATCGATTCAAACTTTTTATCCTTTATTGATTATCAAAAACCTAATTCTGAAAGCACTATTCTTGCTATGATTAATTTCGATGATGAACGAAATGTATTTCAAGCAGAGTATTCACCAGAACTCTTTTTACCCTATACGGATGGACTTTCGTTGAATACTGTTTTGGAATTTACACTTCACGACTCAAAAAACAATTTAGTACAAGTTGCTGACAAATCTCAGTTATTTATAGTTTTAACTCTTTTATAATTACAGATATTCTGTCGGTTGTTTTTGAAATGTCTGAAAACCGGATCAATTATCGATTTAGAATGGGATCTACGCTTTGTTGGTATCTGGAATCGTATGAAAAAGACAAACTTTTAAAATCCTTTCCGTTACAATATTTACTAAACAAGCTAACTAAGATTATTATAAAAGAAAATATGGTTGATCCCGGAAACACAAATATTATTTTTTGTAGTAAAGAACTTTCACATGCTCTTGATGTAGATGTTTTACATGTTCTACAACTAAAGGAATATGTTTTAAAACATCTTATAGTTGTAGGGCCTGCAATTATAAAAGATGAAAAAACAAGTTTTTTAAAACATTCAAAGTATCCAAATAACATGTGCAAATGTGTTTTATCTTTTAGTCTTAGATCTATTCTTTCTGTTATACCTACATTTCCTCAACATCAATATCAATTTACATTTAAAGAGGTGTGTGATTTATTAATATCATATATTTTGTTCAATTACCACAAATTTATTGATATCCGTAATAAGAATGTTTTTATAGTTAAAGATGATCCATTAGGTACCCTGTTTAAAGTTAAAGCATTTCATAAGTCACAAGCCAAAGATTTGTTACTTAATCACATCTCTATTATTAAATGACGAGATATGGTATTTCAGAACATAAAATGAATGACATAGAGGCATTTGAAAAACTATTTTATCATTTTGATTTTCCCCAACTGACAGACAACGGATGGATTGATATTTCTGACACAAGTATCGTTTTAACTTTTCCTGAAAAACCTACTGTTTATGTTAAAGATGCATATGATATTGTTCAAAATAGTCAATTGTTTTTAAACAATCAATTACTTTTCGCGATAGATTGGTTACCAATCTATACATATTTTGATTATCTTCGTGTTAAGGACATGTTAGAAAAATGTTTGCAATCATACACGAATCTGATAGGTGAAAAGGTTTTTACTCCTCACACTTACCTTTGGACACCAAATAAAATATTTAATTCAACCATTACTAATGTTTCCAAAGGGGATGACTATATTCTTTATTGTTATGAAGATCCAAATACGTCGCAAGTACAACTTACAATTCCTGAAAGTTCTGAATGTCATACTGAGGTATCGATAAATTTTCAAATCTGTATTGGGAAAAATATTGTATTTTGTGCCCAAAGAGATTTGTCTGCTCTAAACGAAAATGATATAAATTTTATTCTACAATTTATACTGTATAAACTTATTAAATACTAATTACAGATTATACAACATGTATAACTACGATGTTACATCGTTTCTTCCTCAGCTACAGGAGGTTATCACTGAAGCTCAAAAGCATCTAGGTACATGCTTATAGTTTTAATTTTATTAACTACAACTATATGATAATCATCTTTTTGTTTTAGATCAATGTTACACCTGTGACCGGATGAGTGGACCCTCGAAGGAATCATTGCTTCATTTATATGTGGACTTTATGAAGAACAAGCTTGTTCCTGAACTGCAGGAATTGAAATCCAAATATAATCAGTGGTGGACCTTCAAATCCAACTCAACTTTGAAGATCTATCTTGAGGAGCAAAGATATATATTGCCTAAATACTTCTCTCCAAATGATTTGCTAAATGCTGTATTGGACATATTTTCCAACATGACTGTAGCAGGAAATAGCGATATTATTGAACTGAACGGTGATTTGCAACTTGTATTCGACTCTTGGATTATTTACCGACCGAATCTAATGCAAGAACATCTTATGCCACATGTTATTGAAGCTCCAGTGGAGATATCTCATCAATTGACAAATGAACATATTATGAAAAACTTAGCTATTGAGTCGTCTTATGACATATTGTACAAAGATCCATCATCTGTCTTCTGGTTTAACCCTATTGTTGATTTTCTTATAAATAATACCACAGGTAACACATACTCTTGGCAAGAAATGGTTACTTTATTTACAGATTTCTGTACAAACAACAAAAAGTTTTTTACTCGCCACAGTGATTACATTATAAGTGTGAATGAAGGTACACCATTGACAAAAATGTTTTACTTTAAATATTTTCACATTACTCAAATTGAACAAATTCTAACAAAAATAACTAGATTTTTGGGCAGAAGAAACGGAATCTTTGACGCCTGTGCGTATCTCAAATATAATTTTGTGTTTAATGATATTAATACTAACGGAAAATACACCAATCTGTTTACCTTTATCGATGATATTATAAACAACAATAATGTATATCTACCTTTTACAGGTTTTTCTATATATATTTAATGTTTCAGAATCGGAATGCCTCAACATGAGACCAACTGCCCCTGTTGTGAGTGTACTGCACACAACAGCTGTCCAACTGTCCACTACCCAGACTGGAAAACCATTATGCCCATGAAAGTCAATGAAATCCTGTTTGGTCCTGTTGATCTTTTGCCTGACAATTGTGTCTACCAAATCAAAGAACTGTTTTGTTCTCAGTTTGTTATTACCCAAAAATATTTTTATCCTGACAATATCACAAGGATGATCACTATTCCTGTGATTTCAAAAAATCCCATCATACTAAAACCTCGTGAACCAATCGCACTCCTCTGCACCATCCGTCTGGACGATGTAATCAATACCATACAAGGTAACAAAAACATTGCTTATAGTTTTGTCATACACTACTAATACAAAATTTCTTTTTTAGGTGATGAAGTATTTCAATCGGATTCCGAAGATGAGGAACATCATGTGCAAGTTCCCTATGACCCAAGAAGTATTGATGACAAAGGTTCACCTGACCGACCCTGGCCTATTCCAGCAAACGGAGGACCCGATGCTGAAGGTATAGTTTAATATAGCTATCCAGTACCAATGAATTACCTGCTATGAAACATTTCTTTGTTGTTGTAAATCTCTATCTATTTTGACAATAAAACTATACAACTTTTGTTGCGAGCCTTATTTATGGGTCTTGTTTTTTCTTAAGGTATGCCACCTGAGACAGGCGACACTACAAAAGAGGAAGAGAAAACTACGGACAAGAACGAACAGACAAAAGAAATCCCTCCAGAGGAATATTAAACATTGTGTAATCACAGAATTACGACAACTACAATTATATATATATTTATAAATATATATATACATTTCAGAATACACAATGACGTGTCCTATGTGTATTGCTAACCCTCGTCGTTTTCTGACACAATCGACAAATCCATTGACATCTCATGAAGAGGTACCATTGGTGTATAACAATACATTTATAGGTATACAATGTGTTACTTTTGATACATATATATACTGCTGCAAAAATTAACTTTTTCTTTTAGATTCATTGTTATTTCTACTATGGAAACAAAATAGGGACCATTTTAATACGTATCAAGAACTTATTGAATGTCTTCAAATAACTCCAAGAACAAAACAAAGTGTACAAAATAACATTACACATGTTCTAAAGTATATTACATGGACTCTTAATGTTAATATTTCCCTTGTAACGATAACCCAATTAAAAAATAGTTGTCATAAACACAATTATGTGTTAAGATATAAGTTTCAAAATTCTCTAGTAAAACTATTGAGAAAACCGCATAAATATAATCCGATAACCGTTATACTATTTGAAAAGAAATATTACATACTCAAAGACGAGTGCAATATATTTCCTGTTCTTATGAACGTAAACCCACAATCCGTTATACTATATAACGATAAACAAGTATTATCAAGTCACATATTAGATATTGTCGAAGATCGTAATACAAACACTTTTCCATTTACTATAAACATTTATACTTCATATTCGTTTTTAAAAAATGCAAATTTACAACATATTCAAAACAATTTTATTGGTCAATATCTTAATAATGATTCAAAAGACATACTACATATATTAGTTACTCCTGATCTTAATAGTAACTGTATAATGATAAACCAATTACAGTTAGAAAAGAAACCCTTGCCATTTAACAAACATAACCTCTTTGCAAATGTTCATATTACTGAAGGGGATAATGTTTTCAAACATACATCGTCAAAGGAAACAACTTTGAACCAAAACTTTTGTATATGTGATCATATAGAAACCCAAAGATATATATCAACTCGTAAAAATCCAGCATTAGGTATAAAATAGATGGTAATAGTCTTTACATAATTTAATAAATTTATATTTAGCTTCTGTTCAGTCACAAAAATATTTCCTTTATGAAAATCTAGGTACATGATTAATTGGTTACCTACCTGAAATACAATAGATAAATGTGTAATTTATGTTACAGAATGTTTGGGTCTTCTAAGTCCTGATCTACAGGAGAAACTACAAGTGTGCAGTGAAATATCCTTCATAAGGTAAGAATATAATTTTTATTAGTACATAAATACTTTATCTATGCTTTTATAGTTATGACACAGAGGCTCTCAACAAGCAGATTCAGACTAGTATGGACAATGAGATATTTATAAATAGTTTTCAAACAGCGAGTCACAAAAAGGTTATTCATGGTATTCAACAGCTTTACATTATTGGTAACAAACTATTTTTATTCTTCTATTTACATCATTCATCGCGTTTTTTAATTTAATATTTTATTGCACAGGTCTCTTTGACATTATACCAATTCGTCAAACACTTGATATTCTGAAGCCATATTTCCCCTTTGCGTTATTCAAAAAATTAAACAAATATGTTTTGAGTAGCAATACTAACTTACGATCTACTGTTAATTGGTCACAATTTAAAAAAGCTATGGACAAAATAGATAGTTCCATGTGTGCAAATCAATTACAAAAAATGTTTAAAGAATTACAAGTAACAAATGGCAATGTAAAAACATTTCATTTATCATCCAATTTATCGAGTCAGTATTGCATGGAACCTACCCATCAAAGAACAATTCTTATGGTTTATGATTTCCTTATCTATATTTATCAACGAAACATTATCGCATCGTTAGTAAAATATATATTATTAAAAGACATATTACATAAATTAAATACCTCATTACTTACAAGCACATATAAAGGAATATTTAGTTTAATACGTCGAAGATTAAATGAAATAATATTTGAATGTGTTCTTTGCGCTTTTAATGGATCTAATTATGACAATTACCTGATTAGTAACAATCTTATAATAATCTTGACCAAACTAAATCAAAAAATTCATATTTTCAAAAAAGGCGCATCTATTTCAACCATAAAAATCGATATAAAAAATAATCTCAAACGATTTACAAACATATTAGAAACTGAAAACACAAAACAACTTAAAAACAAGAAATCAACAGCAGATGAATGGCAGCTAAATCTTTTCATAAAAGATATTCGTAATTTAGTTGCATCAAATATGTCTTTAGATAAAATAGGAAAACTATTTAATTTGAGTGTATCCAAATTATGTTTTCCATATGAAAAAGCAACTTCAATACGAGCTTTAAAATCAATTACATATCTACATCCTTATGACGATATGTTTTGGCAAGACACTTTCTCAAGTAAACATGTGCCCTTAGAACAGCGCATATACGCACAAGATATCTTTACTAAAGAGGGATTTGCTAATCTATATGAATACAGTAATTACTATCTTATTCAGGATTGTGTTTTATTACATTCTATTGTGTTAACTTTATTTCGGAACTATTTAAACGATTCAATTAATATATTTGTTCGACGAAACTATTCACAATCTAACCTAGCATATCAACAATTCTTTATAATTGAACCGTCACGACAAATTGATCAAGTATTAGCACCAAGAAAAATCAAAAACACGTTTTACAATTATTTTATCAAACTTGCCGTTACTGGTGGAATATGTACAAGTTTTGTGCATGGTAGAATAGATAGCAATACAATCATCAACGAACATCTAAACTATATAGATGATCCTAAATTAGATGGTAACAAATGGCCCAATTTTGCAAATCTCAAACCATGGACCAAACGATTTACAGAAACACCGGCTGGCATATCGACAATTGATATACGCTCATTATACCCAAGCGCTACCGTAAAGAAATTACCAGTAGGTTGGCCTTTGTTTTTTACCAGATGCATACAATCAGACTTTCAAGAACTACACCAAAGCAGTGGAACTACCTTAGATGTTAAAAGTTTTTGTGACAATGTTAGAACATTTGGCAACATTAAAACTGACAGATTTAGACTGGTTAACAAACCGCCTAGATTTGCCAATGAATATCATGCTCTTAACACCTATCTGCGCAGGTTACCTCATGATATTCAAGTTATTAGATTTCAGTCACATTTTACAGCATTAGGTCAGTTGTATTTTGGTGAATTTCCTGTTGATGGTTTTTTGGTTTACAAAAGACCTAATGACCCCATGTATTACATAAAAATCATTCAATACCAATCCTATTATTATCACGGGCATCATTCATCATGTCATTTAAACAACAATGACAAACAAAAAGAATTGCAAGCAAAAACAAATTCTGTAAAATCTCAAATTATCCAACTGTTTACCCATTTCATAAATCATTTTAAACTATGCTATGTAAAGTTTGAATATGTAGAAATATACGATTGTTTTTTTAACGAACATAGGATACTTCCAATACAGAACTATACAGTTCAATACAAAAAAACGTATTCCTATTTGAAATTTCTTGATGATATTTTAAACAAGAAACTAACTGGATTTATAGTAGTCCGTAACTTGGAAATCAAAAAGAACAATCAAAATCCTTTATTTGGTTTTTTTATTCAAAAAGTTCAGTACGAATTAAATAACCTATCTAGTTACACACAGAAACATCTTACCCATTTTAAACCCGGTCCTAGAGTTATAAGTCTTCACAAGACTTCATCCTTTATGGTTATAAGTACAGATTACTTTCTTATGTTATACAACATGTTTGGATTTGAAACAACACCAGATATTTATCATGGTCTTTTTTTTCAAATGGAGCATTACCTTAAAAATCACATTGAATTAAAGCTAAAAGCGCGCAAGTATCTTAAATATCTTATTAAACATGAAAAACACCCTGAAACAAAACAAAATTATGAAATAAAGGCTGAACTTATTAAACTTATGCTTAATTCATGTTATGGTTTTACCCTTTGCAATTTAACCTCTTCAAAATTCAAAACATTTAGGAATAGTAACAATGTTCCAAAACATAAAAACAGACGGAAAAATATAAAATCATGTTTAAAACTTGCAAATAATTGCTATTTACTAGAAATGAACAAAATAGCGCAAGAACCTTTCACCACTATGTTAGGTCATATTGGAAGCTCAATATTATTTCATAGTAAACGAATATTTCTAAAACGCCTGGGCTATTTGTTGAGAAGTTTTAATCCTACCAAAACACAACTTCTTTACATGGATACTGACAGTGCACACTTTCTAGTTAAACATAGAAATCTTGAAGATAATGTAGATGAGAATTTAAGAGACGAGTTTAAAAGATTATTTGATAAACACTTTGAAACGGGTGATAAACTTAGTGGAATCTGGGTTCAAGAAGGGTTTTATAATTCTGGTCAATATATTGGGGAAAAAAGTTACATTCTTTATAACACTGATACAAACACTCACCTTTCCCATATGAAAGGATTAAACACATTTTTTCAACAACAATTTTATGACAAAAACATAAACCCTCAGGAATGTACTAATATTAGTTACAATATATTTTTTAAATCAGCTGATTTTGCAATTTATAAGACCTACATGAGCAAGAATTTGTTTTCAAATTATATTCCAACTAAACGCTATTTTATATCGGCAACTGGAAGTTTACCTTTAAAAGTGTAAATGGAAAGTAAATTATACAACCAGGTTTGTCCTTTACCTAATAATTATTTTTTTTCTAGGTTGCTCCCGTTATCATCAAGGAATGAATATCTGAATAATTTCAGAACATGTCACAATGTAGACAAAACTGTTTAACAGATGAAACATTAAACTCCCCTCCAAACTTAAAAGTTGTGGCGAATTCTGATGAAAACACAACAGAAACAGAAACTGAAGCCTTGTCACAAATTGAAACTATAAGAAAACTTCGTTTACGACTTGAGAAACTCTATACCTGCATTGCTAATGATCAGATGTTACATATTTATAATCTCGAAAATATTAAACTTCCGAGTGTTACTCATAATATTAAACATAAAATAGAATGTCTGTTCTTTGAAGCTGGAGTTCCTCAGACATGGAAAATAGACATAAAATGGTCAACAACTCCTGTCTTAGTTGTTCATGTTAGAATGCTTAATTATTTAGTAAAAGAAAAAACAAAGGAATTGCTTTTATCATATTTGTCAACTGACTATCATAATAATTATCTATATTAATATTATAACATTATTACAGATTATTTTCAATGGCATCCTCATCAATTGGCACTTATACGGAAAAAAAACTTCACAGCAAAATTAAACAGTTGAAGAAACAAGTTGATGATCTTGAAACATTCATCAAAAATCCTCCCTATATTATGATTACTGGCATGATGGATATTCCATCCGACTATACGTCAGATTGGAAAAAGCAAATAACCTTTATTCTAAACGAAAATAATATTAATATGAATTGGGTTTTGGACACTATTAATCCGGATATAAATAACCAAATGCCCTATAGTGTTACGATTCAATTTATATCTCATTGTGTTAAAGATGTTGTCTATAAGACTCTTGTAGATTACATTACCAACAACGAATATGATAGTGTAACAATAATTAAAGATCTTATCTAACTGTACTTACAGATTTAGAAATGACTAGCTCCTATAACCTGATCAACCAGAAAATACTACAGAAAACGGCTGATATGGAAGATGATATTTTTTGTTTACGTCAACGAACATTTACAGCTCCATGTATATTAATCAATGGACTTGAAAAACTACATATAAGTAAAAGCGTGAAACATGTTGAACATGAGAAGCCTTATATCAATGTTATTCATAATTTATTTAGACTACTAAACATGCCAATATCATGGATATTATCTATTAATCCCATTGAGAATACAAAATCTAATTGTTTTCCTTCTGAAGTATCGATCACTTTAATTACCGACAATGTTAAGTTATTTGTATACAAATCACTTACAAATCACATTAAAGAAACAAATCAAAAAAATATTTGTTTTAAATTGCTCACTTAGTTATGTGAACATTGAACTTTGTTTCAGAAATGGATGATGAAGATAACATAACAATTCCCTCTTTGAAACCTAAAAGACATAGCGATGAGATAGATGGACCTCCTCCAACACTTAAAATTCAATATGAAGGGGTACTAAATCAATATATTTGTTACCCATTTACTAACCCGTCAATTACATTAACAAATGATACAGATTTTACAATAGAACCATGTCAGTATAAAACATTACAACTTAAAATTCTAGTTAGAACTAATGTATCAGCTGTTAGCATACTTTATCAAAGCAATTTATTATTTCGACTTGGATTATCATGTGTTGTAAACCAAATTCCAACAAATGATGTTCCTTTGCAAATTACAATATTTAACCATTCTGATTCGCCAAAAACTATATTTAAAAATATGCTACAATTTTATTGTCACACAGTATTAGCTAAAGTTTAATATATTATTTTAGATAGCAATGATGTCTACAATTAAAAAAAGTGTTTGTTTTAACTTAACACCTACTGTAATTTATGATCCGTTGGATTTGACTGATGAATTACAACAGTACAGAAGGAATGATGACTTACAAAGAAAGGCTGACAAAGCCAGGATTGAGAGAATTCTCTCACCTATTCTAACCTTAGAACACCGAGATAAAATATCTAAAAGAATGGGTATAAACCTTGTTTAAACTTGTTTCAGATGGAATACAGATGCCACGAGGTTCCCAGCGGATCAATGGACCATCAACAAATAGAGCATCAAATGGTAATTATTACTAAAACTGATTATTTTATAATTATATATATACTTAATTTTTTTTATTGTAGGACAAATACAAGTGCAAGCATTGTGACTATCAAACATACAATGAAGAGCACCTTCTACAACATCAATCTGTGGAACATCCAATAACCACAACACCGGTAGGCAAGATTGACAACAATAAAGAAAAATATAAATGTTCAAAATGTCCTTTTGTAACAAAACAAAGAAAGCTCCTCATATATCACCAAGTTACTCATGCTCAATTAAAACTTTTCACTTGCAAACTTTGTCAATACAAAACTAATCGAAAATATTATCTTACCAATCATATTCAAATGGTTCATGACAATGTTCGTATTTCATGTTCTAAGTGTAATTACACAACAACTCGAAACTCCTATTTAAAGACTCATGATAAATATGTCCATAAAACATAATAACAGATACCATAATTTCAGATGAAGAACGTTATTCTGTTTCACAAATCGGGGCGAATAAAGAATCTTTATGATGGTACAACAATGTTAGAATATGCTCCACATGGCGGAGATAGTAGAACTGAACACTATACCTACTATGGCGTGGAAGAAGTTATTATTCCTCCCGGCGGGTCTATTCTTGCTGTCATTGCAGGAATGAAACTGAAACATTTTGCATGGAAGAAAACTCAGTTTAATGAAGTGAAAGTTGAAAATCATTGTTATCAAATAATCAACAAAGGTGTACTAAACTTCTGTTTCACAAATGAAACCACTCTGAAAGCAATTGCAGACAATGATAATATAGTTGTAAACATAGGCTCTGTACCTACAAATTCTATCATTCAAAGTGTAATACGGCAAAACCTCTAAGGATTAATCTACTTTGTACATATCCCTTTTCAGAACCTTGCACAAGAAACCAGGATCATGTTTACATTTCATACGGTAAATTCTGAAAACTGGGAAGAGGTCCTAGACATTTTTTGGAATTACTTTATGCCTTGGGAACCAGCCACACGCCTAGCTGGTTGCTGCACAAAAAACGGTTACAGGATATACAATTTGGATTCTATGCTCAGAAACATGTTAAAAAACAAAACATGTTGGATGGCAAAAAACAACAAGAATGAAATTGTTGGAGTCATTTTCTGCACCACAGTTACAAAATCTCCAGACAGACTTCCAACCAAAGATGAATATCTCCAACAGGGATGGCCTGTTGACTTTACCAATGTGTTGATTCTGTTGGATCAATTGTGTAATCATCAAAAACTAATGTGTGACAAAAAAGCTAATATCATGCTTGATCTATTTGCACTAGTAGTCAAAACTGATTATCGGGGTCATGGGTTAGCTACACAACTTATTGAACATGCAATACATAACGCACGTAATATGAATGTTTTCCTAATAAGCATTAGTTGCACCTCATCATTCTCGCAACGATGCTCTAAAAAGTTAGATTTCAGTTTGGAAAACATAATACTGTACAAAGATTGGTCTTGTGATGGACAAAAAATTATTAATGATAAAGATATTGATCCTCTCCACCCAGCTGCAATATCCTACTATAAAGTAATTTCATAATAATTTTCTGAAACATAATTTCAGATTGTAGATTGTGACACATTGAGTGAGAAAATCAGGTACTTTGTTGTACATACCTCAAAGTTACCTATTTGGAATATTCTTAACCAAATCCTACCTATTCAAACATGTTAAAGAATTTCCTTTTTCTTTCAGGGTAAATAGAGAAGGACAATCCAAAGGTCAATTGGTCATTTGCATCAACTCACACACACACACACAGAGGTCAGTATACTAATATAAGTGTGTGTGTGTGTGCTCTATTACTATCACAAAGATTAATATTTTCTTTTTATTTTAGGAAGAGAAAACAGTATCACAGAGAGTTGGACATTTGCAACCAATCAGGTCAGTATAGCAATCATATTTTAATAATTTTTTACTTTATATTATATTAATTTATTTCTATGATTTTAGGATGGCTCCATACACGCGTTCTGCCCACAAACGTCAAACTCAAACAATTGGAAAAGTATATACTCCAATATTCAAGCTGAAGAAAGAATCTCCTTTAAGACAATATTTAAATAGACATGCACCAGGTCAACTGACTGAAATATTCAAGTTATCAACTCTTCTAACAATACTCAAAAATATTATTATTGAAACCCATCAATGTGATGAAAACAATCCTCAGATATTCATATTTGATGATGAACTGAAGACATTTCTTGATATACCTGCTATTCATTATGATCAGCTTTATGAATATGTACATAAACATCTAAAACATGTAATTACACTTCAACCACGTCTAACACATACCAATACTTTTGCTTTTAATATGTATCCTAATGAACCCAAACCTAAAAAATTATGTCCAAATATTCCAAAAGAAAAATCACAGTATATTATATTGTCAACCTCTCCTGAAATTAATCCTATTGTTCCTTCCATTGATAAAACCTGTTTTGCTCAAGCAGATGATTTGTGTGTAATGAGAAGGAAACTCAGACAGGTTTTGATTTTTTTGCCCAGTTTTCCCTCACATGAATTTATCTTTACATTTCAAGATATTCAAAAATATGTAACAGAGTATGTTATGATAAGAAAAGACTATTTTGTAGACCCCAGGAACCCCCTAATTTTTGTTATAAAGAATGATCCCCTTAGCGTTGCATTAAATGTAAAGGGTTTTTACATCTCACAATTGGAAAGTCTTATAAGACTTAGTGTTACTGTTCTCAAGTTTTAACAAGATCTTTATTACTCACACTGTCAACTCAAAGAACCTACCGTAATTTCAGAACATATACAATGTGATAAACAAATTATAATCTTCTGTAACATATACAAAAGGTAATATTTACATTTATTTTGTTTTATACATTATTCAGATAATATTTTAAATCATATTGTTTTTAGATACACAGCACATCATTGACAAACAGCTGTTACAAAAACAGGTAAACTTTTTTTAATATTGTAAATATTTACACATGTTCTGTTTTATACATTATGCAGTTAAATCATAATGTTTTTAGATCATCATTGACAATCAGCTATTACAACAACAGGTAAAGTTTTTTTAAAATGTTAATATTCACATTTGTTCTGTTTTATACATTATTCAGTAAATATGTTAAATGTTTTAGATCATCATCATTGGCACTCACTGTTTAAAACAGGTACAACTTTTTTAAAAGTTTTTATAATGTACATTTTATAAAATTATGTTTTTCTGTTTTAGATTCACAATCATCATCTGTTCAACGTTCTTTATAAGGTAAATAGCAAACTGTAAACACTCAATCACATCACAACATTTTGTGTTTTTATTACAGGAACCAACAATCTTCTGAGAGCAAAGACATACACAATTATCTGTGTATTTCTAGAACACAAATGCGACAGGAACTTGAATCTGCTAGCAACTTTATTGTTCATTTAATCCGCCTTAAAAAACAGAACATTTGTGAACCTCAACTGGCAAAGTTTAATAGAAACCTTTTAGAATTATTGAGACGCAGATATCGTGACCATTGGTTTCCTGACAAACCCTTTAAAGGTGCTGGATATCGATGCATAAGAGTTAACGATTACGCAATAGATCCATTAATAGTTCTGGCAGGAGAATCAAGTGGTTTGTCCAAAGAATTCTTGAGAAAAAATCTCCCAAACAATTTCATTATGTGGGTCGATCCATTAGACGTCAGTTATCGAATTGAAGAATATGGTTGCACTTACAGTATTTATAATAAAAATAGTTTTGAAACTTGGAAACATAAAACACCTTGTAAACCAAAACGCAATCAAGTAGCACCCTATACTGAAACTGTTAGAATTTCTGAATCTGATTATGTATACCCTTTTTTTAACATAAAGAAATCAGTGAGCATGGAACAATTAGCCTCATATTGTAGCATAGAATGTTTAAAATCATATTTAGAATCCTAACTTATGTAATTACTGAAATATAATAATTTTTCTGTTTTGCAGATGTGTATACATCCAACCTGGAGTCAATAAATAAACAACAGGTAACAAAAACAAACACACAATAACATATTTTACACAATGTAATTAACTAACAAATGTTCTAATATATTGTATTTCTTTCCCAGATATGAACATATGTGCATAAACTGATCCTACAACAAAGAGATCAAAAAAAGATACAGGTAATAAATAAAATACTAAAACAAATTTATAATTAATTTTTTTTACTAAATATGCTTTTTCTAATTATGAACTTTGTGTAGACAATGGCAGATGACAAGCAGATGGATCTACAGAACTCTGTAGCAGATGACAAGCAGATACAGGTAATTAATAAAATACTAAAACAATTTTATAATTGATTTCTTTTTACTAAATATGCTTATTCTAATTATAAACTTTACTTTGTGTAGACAATGGCAGATGACAAGCAGATGGATCTACAGAACTCTGTAGCAGAAGACAAGCAGATGGATCTACAGAACTCTGTAGCAGATCCGATGCCAAGGAATCAAACCCTTATAGAAATAAACCGAAGTATTCTTCATGCATTGTACACATTCAAAGAAAATGCTCCACTGAAAAACTATATTCTTAACAAGAGACCATCCACAGGCGAGTCTCTCACATTAGCTGAAGTACTTACAATTCTCAAAGAGATTATACGTGACGAGGGAATGTTTGATATGAAAAATCCTGCCGTCATTCTGTGCGATCAAAACTTAGAAAAGGCTCTAAATATGCGAGCCCTGCATGTCACAGAAATCAGAGATATAGTCTACAGTCAACTGACGCGACTACCAGACGACAAACAAGATATTAATCGGTCACAAAACTCTAGGCAGCAACACAATTATTCGGTTCGAAGATCTGAACAGCAGCTGCAAGAGGCTTTGACACCAACAGACAAAACCACAGTCAGTACTTCACAGACATCAGTGACTCAGCAATCAGTCAACGGAAACCCGGCTCCACAAACATCTAACGGAAACCTGCCTGCCGTTGCTCCACAAACATCAGTCACCAGATCAAACAATGCTCCAGAAACCCCAATAGATTACACAAACAACAATGCCAGGTATACGCTCAAGTCGGAATTTCGTAGTGTACTTGCGACCCTTCCCACCTTCAACCAGAACCAAACATTGTTCGCATATTCAGAAGTATCTCGTTTGCTGTCCAACTACATTCGCTCCAAAAAAAACTTCATCGATCCTCGCAATCCTAAACTGGCTATAATCAAAGGTGATCCACTGAGCAAAGCCTTCAAAGTTGACTCCTTTCACCAATGTCAACTAACATCTTTGATGCGCAAACAGTTAATCTATGTATCCGATGCCGTTCCAGGACCGTCAAACGTTCCTGGCATCGCAATTCAACTTCCTGGGAATGCAATTCCAATTCCTAGGACTTCGTTATATCTGGTTCCTAGGACCTCTGCAGATTCAGTTCTTAGGGACAGGAGAATGGCGCATACGGGGGCCATTGCATATCGAATTCCTGGAACTGCTTTAGCTATAGTTGTGGTTCCTGAGACCTCCACTACAAGTTCGGTTCCTGGAAACAGTTCCCAACCTAACAGTAGAATGACAGCTACTATAACCACTACAATTCCAAGAACCTCTGCAACCCCCGGAAACAGTTCTCAGCCCAACAGTGGGATGATTGGACCTTCTACATCTCCTGGAACTTCTACAAGTTCAATTCCTGGGAACAGTTCTCAGCCCAACAGTGGAATGATTGGAACCTCTACATCTCCTGGAACGTCTTCAAGTTCAATTCCTGGGAACAGTAGATTGATGCAAACCACCATCAATTCCCAACGTAACATGACCGATCTTAATACGCGAATCAGAAATTGTACAGACAAAATAGCAGAATATGCTACTAGCTTCATAGGCAAAGGTTTGGGCTCAACATATGATGAACGAATGAAATATCTTACAGAGGAAATTAAAAAACATATCTCTGGCATACTAGACAACCGTTCGTGCCCAACAATTGATGAGCCACCGGCTAACCAGTCCATACTTATGACAGCCCTAATGGCTGGCAATACTGAAAAAGAGGGGTCTGGCAGAACTTCTGAAGCAAAAAATGAAGAGAGTCCAGAAGATGAATACAGCGATGAAGAATTTGAAGAATATGACGTGGACAGTACAGAGGAACAGGAGGTCAGACCGCCTCAAGCAGGTGGCGGGACAGGTATGAGCACTGACGAAAACTCAGATCCAGAATGTCTACAAACTCCTGTACAGATTGAAGACAGTGATGGCGAAAGTGCTCATTGGGCTGACAATGAAGACACCATGATGATTGAGCTTAAATCAGGAAAACATGAACCTACCACATTTTTTAAATCATTTCCACACATTAGTTCTCAGAAATGTTTGGGATGCAAACTTGGAAAAACTCCCGACAGTCGTTATTGCAAAACATGTTGGCAGAAGCGCAAAGATTGGTTGCCTAACCCACCAAAGAAAGCCAAACGATTCTCTCGACGGAAACGCAACGAACAGAGAGACAAGCGCCTTGGAGCTAAAGCATCAAATTGCTTTATAGAAACTGAGAACACCATTGCTACATCGGATTCCTCACTTTGCATATTTTGTTACGCAGAACCAAGAAATGCTACTATTATCCACGGGAAATTGGGTCATCAACTGTCTTGCTACCCCTGCGCTAAAAAACTATGGAAAGAACATGCGCGTTGTCCCGTATGCCGACGAAAGATCGAAAAAATTGTGAAATTAATTCAAACATAGGATGTATCAACCTAAAGGCAAAATGTCCTGAATCACATCATACTATTTTCAGAAAACTATAAAATTATAATGGAGATATCCCACTACAAAACCTATATTCTGAACATATTCATGATTATTTTTATTGTTGTGCTTATTTTAGGAATAGTTTATTCACAGGATCAATATGATAATTTATACTCCAAAATATGTTATGAAAATAATACCAGTATTTGCGACTCCAAAATATTTTGTGAACAGCCTTGATACATACAAACAATTACAGATACTATGTCAACATCCAGCTCCATAAGTGTTACTATGAATTATATATTTTCTATTATTAGTTTTATACTTTTTGTGACATTTGTTCATATACATGGAAAAAGTTATACATTATACATTAGAATATGGCATAGAAACGATACCCATTTATGTATTGAATAAATATTTCCAGATGAGGATTCAATTGTTTCACTTTACAAGAATTCCGGGTTGTAACAAAATAAATCAGAATAGAAAACATCCACCGGTACTCACGAGATCTAAAAGAGATCTGGAATTTTATCTACACCACTACAGATACTTGGAGGAAACAAGAGAAATTCGTCGGAAAACTGTAGTAGTATTAATACCGTGCAATAATTGCAATGAACACAAAGTTGATCCAAGGAATTGTGAACTTATACTTGACTCTACAAATCGTATTTATGGAATATCTTTTAAAATAACACAAAAAACTAATAAAGAAAAATTTTACATCATTAAAAACAATTTGTTATTAAGAATGCTGAGTGATGTCTTTTATCTATGGCAACCTATTTTATATTATAACAGTGATAAGTTCTTTCAAACATATGAAATTAGTAAAGAATTAGACCTACAGCATACTACTCTAGGTTACTTCTACTGGTGGCAACAACCATCTTACAAAACAATAAAATATCTGTCTATACTCTGTTCAGTGGCTGAAAAAGAAATAAATATTATTTACCAAGACGCATATATTCATACTACAACAATAAAATATGGATGGAATATGTATTGTATTTGTAACTCTCATTATCAATGTTTTTCCAAATGGTTAATTTGCACAACTTCCAACCCAAATGAAATAGTGAAAGTATCATGTAACAAACCTAATTTTAACATGTACATCCTTAACAATGAGAATACGCCAATGTCCCTTTTAAATTTAAGTTTATCAAGTTTGTATCAAAATGAATTGAATTATCATTTAGATATTTCAAATTATTATCTTCCTAAAACATTATGCCAACAAGCGATGCCTTGTTATTTGTTTCACATTAGTCCATTTACATTATCAAATGTAAGTATTGCCTATGGTAACTGCTTTAATTATCATATATCTTCCCATATTGCTGACTGGTAAATAAATCATAAATGCTAAACATCTTTTTTATTTTACAGTAGTCTAGCCAGGGCATTTTGCATGTGTTTAGGGCCAAAAGTGCAAACATCTTGTTATTTAACAGGCTAGCCAGGCAGAAGAGGGGGGGGCGTTTATATAGCGGATTTACTAGTGTGCTAGTGACAGATATACACTACTCAAGCTGGATCTGGATTCGCATTAAAGTCAGAATTCATAA
>Ga0082207_1000447_pt1 | contig 23638 bp, 20 predicted proteins | sample LakMenEpi10Aug09_FD_71540 | JGI IMG/M metagenome (GOLD analysis project Ga0082207, IMG submission 71540)
TGGCCCCCAGGTTCTGATCGAGGAACCAACGCTCGGCGTCGAATGCGCCAGGATTCTGGGTGCCGTGGGGTCGCTTGAGCGTCACCGGCAAGGCCCAGCGCTCACCCGGCCGCGGTTCGGGCACCGTAGCGGCCATCAGCAGGTCCACGTGGCCCTCCATCCACCACCCCAACCACACCCGCGCCGGTAAGCCCGCCACGGCCGATCCGGCCAGGGTCCGTGCAGACTCAACCCGGAAGGTGAACTGCACGCCCTGGGCCGAGCGGCGGGGCAATTCGTCGATGACGCCCACCAAGACCAAGGGCACGCCCTCCAGCGCGTGGGGCAGCCGAGCATCGAGCCGCAGCTGCGTGCGCAGACCGGTGCTGCCGTGGCCTAACAAGGCCGCAGCGAACAACACGGCCACCGTGCCGGTCCATCGCCGCCACCCCTGGGGGGAGAAATGGCCCGTGGGGGCTTTATGACGAAAGATCCCTCGACCGCGAACCGACGCCAACGCCATGACCACACGCACCGCCGCCGTGGCCACCGCCAGGGCGCACAGGCCCTGCAGCACCCAGGGCATGGGCAGGCGCGGCCACACATCCAGCAGCGCCACACCGGCGACCCAGGCCACCACCGCCAAACCGCCAGCGACGACCCCATCGCCGGCCCTGCCCCCACTCACGTCCATGGGCTCAATGTAGGATTCCGGACATCGCCAACCCACCCTCTTCGGAGGCACCCCCATGAGCGCAAGCACCGTGGCCCAACGCCTGCAGGCACTGGGCATCCAACTTCCCCCCGTGGCCGTGCCGGCGGCCGCCTACGTGCCCTTCGTGCAGACCGGCTCGTTGGTCTTTCTGTCGGGCCACATCGCCAAACGTGACGGCAAGCCCTGGGTAGGGCAACTCGGCGCCACGATCAGCACCAGCGAAGGGCAGGCGGCGGCGAGGTCGGTGGCCATCGACCTCATGGGCACGCTACAGGCGGCAGTCGGTGACCTGCAGCGCGTCAAGCGCATCGTCAAGGTGATGAGCCTGGTCAACAGCACCGGCGAGTTCACCGAAGCCCACCTGGTGACCAACGGATGCTCGCAACTGCTGATGGAGGTGTTCGGCCCTGAGGTCGGCGCACACGCCCGCAGCGCCTTCGGGGTTGCGCAGCTGCCCATGGGCTCTTGCGTGGAGATCGAAATGATCGTCGAGGTCTGGCCGACTTGAGACGCACCCGCGTCGTCGAGCCGCTGCTGTCGGCTGCACTGGCGCTGGTCGCCCTGGGGGCGGCCTTGGTGTCGCAGCACCGGTTCGACATGCAGCCTTGCCCCTGGTGCGTCCTGCAGCGGCTGCTGTTCGCCGTGGGTGCGGCGCTCGCCCTGCTTGAAGCCACCACCCTGACACTTGCTGGCGGGCGCGGTGATGGCGATGCCTGGCAGTCGGGGGACCCGAACGGTCAATGGCCTTTGGCGGCGCCCCTACTGGCCGGTCTGCGGGGGCTGCTGGCGGTCTGCGGCCTGGCTGCTGCTTTGTGGCAGCACCTCGTGGCAGCGGCCAGTGCATCTTGCAACCTCACCCTGGCCGATCGCGTGTTGGCCGTCACCCGCCTCGATGGCCTGTGGCCCGACGTGTTCCAACCGCGCGCCAGCTGCCTGGAGGCCAAGGCCTTTCTCTTGGGCGTGCCCTACGAATTCTGGAGCGGCGCCCTGTTCATCCTCCTGGCGGCACTGGCCGCCCGATCGGCGCTACAGACCCATCGAGGGACGTAAAGCCATGGCCGCGCGCCAGCGCAATAGGTTCGGGTGCTCAGGGCCGGGCTTGACCTTGACGATGCGCGCGAAGTCAACCGTCACCACCGCCAGGATGTCGGCCATGCTGAACTGATCGGCAGCCACGTAGTCGCGCCCCTGCAGCCGCTCATCCAGCAGGCGCATGAACAGCTGGGTGCGCTGCACGCCGCGCTGGGCCAAGGCCGGGATCTGCGCGAAACCATCAGGCCCGCTCAAGGCACGGCCCGCCATGGCTGGGCTGCTGTTGCGAAAGCCTTCGGCAATCGCCTGGAGTCCCTCGAATTCGATGCGCCAGTGCCAACTGGCGATCTCGGCCTTGTCCACCGGCGAGCGGCCCCACAGCGGCGGCTGCGGTGCGTATGCCTCGGCCCAGGCCTCGATGGCGGCGTTGTCGGTCAGCACCTTGCCGTCATCCAGCCGCAGCGCCGGCACGGTGCAGCGCGGGTTGATGGCTCGATAGGCCTCGCCCAGTTGTTCCCCCTGCGCCAGGTTCACCTGCACGGTCTCATGCGGGATGCCCTTCTCAGCCAGCACGATGCGCGCGCGGCGCGGGCTGGGCGCGGTCGAGCAGTCGAAGAGTGTGATCATCAGAGGGCCCAAGGCGTGACGCGCATGGGCCGCGGGAAGCCCTCCACCTTGCGGCCCTTGCGGGCACGCTTGCCGGCATGCAGCGCCAGGCCCGCACCTTGCAGCTTGTCTTCCTTGTCCTTGCCGCCTCGGCCCTGGCCAGACACCATGACCGCACCGGCAAAGGTGCACACTGACACCAGCGGAGACTTGGCATCCACGTCCATCAGCGTCAGCCCCCGCCCGCCACCGGGCTGCAGCTTCAGTTCATCGCGCGCAAACACCAGCAGCCTGCCGTCCAGCGCCAGTGCCGCCACCGCGTCGTGGACGGGATGCACCAGGGCTGGCGGCAGCACCTGCTCGCCGGCCTCGATCGACATGAAAGACTTGCCGCCGCGCTGCCGGCTGTAAAGGTCGGACAGGCGCGCCATCAACCCAAAGCCGCCGGTGCCCGCCAAGAGCAGTACGGTGTCCCCGGGTCCGGCCAGGTAGTGCGCCGGTTGCGTGCCGCTTTCCAGCTCGATGAAGGTGGTGATGGGCGCACCGTCGCCACGACCGCCCGGCAAGGCTGCCACGGCCACCGAATAGGCGCGCCCGTTGCTGCCCAAGACCACGAGCGAGTCCACGCTGCGGCAGGCAAAGGTGCCATACAGGGCATCGCCCGACTTGAACTGCAGCGAGGCTGACTCGACCTCGTGCCCCTTGAGTGCGCGGACCCAACCCTTGAGGCTCACCACCACCGTCACCGGCTCGTCAATCACCTTCACCTCGGCGACGGCGCGCTTGTCGGCCTGGATCAGGGTGCGACGGTCGTCGCCATAGGCCTTGGCATCCGCTTCGATCTCCTTGACCACGGTGCGCTTGAGTGCCGCCGGTGTGGCCAGGATGTCTTCAAGCTTGCGCTGTTCCTGACGGAGTTCGGCCAGTTCCTGCTCGATGCGAATGGCCTCCAACCGCGCCAACTGCCGAAGACGAATCTCCAGAATGTCCTCGGCCTGGCGATCGCTGAGCTTGAAGCGCTCGATCAGCGCCACCTTGGGCTCATCGCTGTTGCGGATGATGCGGATCACCTCATCGATGTTCAGCAGCACCAGTTGGCGGCCTTCGAGCACATGGATGCGGTCGAGCACCTTGGCCAGCCGATGCCGCGTGCGGCGTTCCACCGTTTGCAGGCGAAAACCGATCCATTCCAACAACACCTGGCGCAGGCTCTTCTGCGTGGGGCGTCCATCGGCGCCCACCATGGTCAGGTTGATGGGCGCGCTGTTTTCCAAGCTGGTGTGGGCCAGGAGGGTCGACACCAGCTCAGCCCGCTCCACCGTGCGGCTCTTGGGCTCGAACACCAGGCGTACCGGCGCGTCCTTGCTCGATTCATCGCGTACGCCGTCCAGCACCGCCAACACCGTCGTCTTGAGCTGTGTCTGGTCACTGCTCAGGGCCTTCTTGCCGGCCTTCACCTTGGGGTTGGTGATCTCCTCGATTTCCTCCAGCACCTTCTGTGAGCTGGTGCCTGGCGGCAATTCGGTCACCACGAGCTGCCACTGTCCGCGTGCCAAGTCTTCAATCTTCCAGCGGCAGCGCACCTTGAGCGAGCCGCGTCCGCCCGCATAGGCAGCCCGGATGTCGTCGGGTGAACTGATGATTTGCCCGCCACCCGGGTAATCGGGCCCGGGCAGCATCTCGAACAGCTCCTCATCGGCCAGCTTCTCGTTCTTGAGCAAGGCTACCGTGGCTGCGGCCACTTCGCGCAGGTTGTGGCTGGGCACCTCGGTGGCCAGGCCCACAGCAATGCCGCTGGCGCCGTTGAGCAGCACGAAGGGAAGGCGCGCGGGCAACAGACGCGGCTCCTCGGTGGAGCCGTCGTAGTTGGGCACGAAGTCCACCGTGCCCTCGTCGATCTCCTCGAGCAGCAATCGTGTGATGGGCGAAAGCCGCGCTTCGGTGTAGCGCATGGCCGCCGCCCCATCGCCATCCCGGCTGCCGAAGTTGCCCTGCCCGTCGATCAGCGGATAGCGTTGGGAAAAGTCCTGCGCCATGCGCACCAGCGCGTCGTAGGCCGCCTGGTCGCCATGCGGGTGGAAGCGACCCAGTACATCGCCCACCACGCGCGCGCTCTTGACAGGCTTGGCCCCATTGGCTCCAGTGAAGACCAGACCCATGCGGGCCATCGAGTACAGGATGCGCCGCTGCACGGGCTTTTGGCCGTCGCACACATCGGGCAGCGCACGGCCCTTGACCACACTCAGCGCATATTCCAGGTAGGCGCGCTGCGCATAGGCCGCCAGGCCGTCGTCATCGTCCTGCGCATCGGCAGGCCGCAGTTCCAGTTGTTCAGACATGGTGATCTTTCAGGTGGCTCAGATGTCCACCTCGACGGCGTCGCCGTGGAGTTCCATCAATTCGCGCCGAGCCGCCGCCTCGCCCTTGCCCATGAGTTGGTTGAAGCGGGATTCGGTGGCGGCAAAGTCCAGGGCGCCCAGGCTCACAGGCAGCAGCCGCCGCGTGTCGGGATTCAGCGTGGTCTCCCACAATTGCTCGGCGCTCATTTCTCCCAGGCCCTTGAAGCGGCTGATCGTCCATGAGCCTTCGCGAGCACCTTCCTTGCGCAGTTTGTCCAAGATGGCGGTGAGCTCACCCTCGTCCAGGGCGTAGAGCTTGGCTGCGGGCTTCTTGCCACGGGCCGGCGCATCCACGCGGAACAGCGGCGGGCGTGCCACGTGGATCACCCCTTGCGCCACCAATTCGGGGAAATGCCGGAAGAACAACGTCAGCAGCAGCACCTGGATGTGCGAGCCATCCACATCGGCGTCACTGAGGATGCAGACCTTGCCATAGCGAAGACCGCTCAGGTCAGGCGAATCACCGGGGCCATGCGGGTCCACACCAATGGCCACCGAGATGTCGTGAATCTCGTTGTTCTTGAACAGAAGGTCGCGCTCGACCTCCCAGGCATTGAGCACCTTGCCGCGCAAGGGAAGGATCGCCTGTGTCTCCTTGTCACGGCCCATCTTGGCGCTGCCGCCGGCCGAATCGCCCTCCACGAGGAACAACTCGTTCATCGACAGGTCACGGCTTTCGCAATCGGTCAGCTTGCCCGGCAGCACCGCCACACCCGAGCCCTTCTTCTTCTCCACCTTTTGCGAGGCACGCTGTCGTGTCTGCGCCGCCTTGATCACCAGTTCAGCCAGCTTGCGGCCGTGCTCCACGTGCTGGTTCAGCCACAGTTCCAAGGCGGGCTTGGTGTAGGCCGACACCAGTCGCAGCGCATCGCGAGAATTCAGCCGCTCCTTGGTCTGCCCCTGGAACTGCGGGTCCAGCACCTTGGCCGACAGCACGAAGCTCGCACGCGAGAACACGTCCTCGGGCATCAACTTCACGCCCTTGGGCAATAGCGCATGCATGTCGATGAAGCCTTTGATGGCCCCGAAAAGCCCGTCCTTGAGGCCGCTTTCGTGGGTGCCACCAGCCACCGTGGGAATCAGATTGACATAACTCTCGCGCAGCAGTGCCCCCTCCTCGGTGAAAGCCACGCACCAGGCTGCGCCCTCTCCTTCGGCGAAGTTCTCGGTCTCGGCGGCTTCGGCGTAGCGCTCACCCTCAAACAGCGGAATCAGGGGCTCGGCCTGCAGGCTTTGCAGCAGGTAGTCGCGCAGGCCGCCCTTGTACAGCCATGTCTGAGTGTCGCCACTCTTTTCGTGGTGCAGGGTCACCGTGACGCCGGGCATCAGCACCGCCTTGCTGCGCAGCAGGTGAATCAGTTCGGCACGCGGCAGCTCGGCCGATTCGAAGTACTTCGAATCCGGCCAAACCCGCACCGAGGTGCCGCTGCGGCGTGCGGCGCCGGCGAGCTGCAAGGCTGCCCCTGAGGCCGGTGCCGAGGCGGACGACACCTTCAGGGGCTCCACCACATCGCCACCTGAGAAAGCCAGTGCAGCGGTCTGACCCTCGCGCCACACCTGTACCTGCAGCCGTTTGGCCAGCGCATTCGTGACACTCACCCCCACGCCGTGTAGGCCGCCGGAGAAGCTGTAGGCGCCCCCCGATCCCTTGTCGAACTTGCCCCCGGCGTGCAGTCGAGTGAAGACGATCTCCACCACCGGCACGCCTTCCTCGGGATGCAGGCCGAAGGGAATTCCGCGTCCATCGTCGTCGACGCTGACCGAACCGTCGGTGTGCAGCGTGACGGCAATGCGCCGACCATGCCCAGCCAGGGCCTCGTCGGCGGCGTTGTCGATCACCTCCTGCACGATGTGCAGCGGGTTGTCGGTGCGGGTGTACATGCCCGGGCGCTGCTTGACAGGCTCTAGGCCCTTGAGCACCTTGATGGAGGCTTCGCTGTAGCCGCCGGGCGGCGTGGCGCGCGCGGCGGCGGACTTCTTCTGGGGAACGGGTGACATGGGCAAGATTCTAGGCAGGCCCCCTGGGCGGCAGTCGGGCGCTGAATTCGTCACAATCCGGGGATGAGCGCTGCCCCCACCCCCAATTCCGCCCCTGCCCAGGTGCTCAGCCTCAAGCAGGTGCTGATATGCGGAGCCCTGATCGTCACCCTGTCCATGGGAATCCGGCATGGCTTCGGCTTGTGGCTGCAGCCCATCACGGTGGAGCGCGGCTGGACCCGCGAAACCTTCGCCTTTGCACTGGCGGTGCAGAACCTGGCCTGGGGCCTGGCCGGCCCACTGGCCGGCATGGTGGCCGACCGCTTCGGCGCATTTCGCGTCTTGGTGGTGGGCACCTTGCTGTACAGCCTGGGCCTGGTGCTCATGGCCTTGTCGACCTCGGGGCTGGCCTTCACCGGCAGCGCGGGCATCCTGATCGGCATGGCGCAGGCGGGCACCACCTACGCGGTTGTCTACGGCGTCATCGGGCGCAACGTGGCCCCAGAGCGTCGCAGTTGGGCCATGGGTGTGGCCGCCGCCGCCGGTTCCTTCGGCCAGTTCATGATGGTGCCAGTGGAAAGCGGGCTGATCGGATCCTTAGGCTGGCAGATGGCCCTGTTCGCCCTGGCCGCTGCAGCCTTGGCCATGATCCCGCTGTCGTTGGGCCTGCGCGAGCCGGCATCGGCGACCGCGCCGAAGGCAGGCCAGCAGAGCATCGGCGGCGCGCTGCGCGAGGCCTTCGGCTACGGGAGCTTCAACTGGCTGATGGCCGGCTACTTCGTCTGCGGCTTCCAGGTGGTGTTCATCGGCGTGCACCTGCCCAGCTACCTGAAGGACCAAGGCTTGGGCCCCGAGGTGGCCACCACCGCCTTGGCCTTGATCGGCCTGTTCAATGTCTTCGGTACCTATGGTGCGGGTGCACTGGGCCAGCGCGTGCCCCGCAAGTGGATTCTGTCCAGCATCTACGCCTTGCGTTCGGTGGCCATCGTGCTGTTCCTGTGGGCGCCGCTCACGCCCCTGAGCGTGTATCTCTTCGCCTCGGTGATGGGCCTGCTGTGGCTGTCCACAGTGCCGCCCACCAACGCCGTCATTGCCCAGATCTTCGGCGTGCAGTACCTGTCCATGCTCGGTGGCTTCGTCTTCCTGTCGCACCAGGTGGGCTCGTTCCTGGGGGTGTGGATGGGCGGCCTGCTCTACGACGCCACCGGGGGTTACGACGTCGTGTGGTGGATCGCCGTGGCGCTGGGCGTCTTCGCCGCACTGGCCAATGTGCCGGTTCGCGAGGCGCCGATCGCCAGGCCATCGGCGGGCCTGTCAGGCTCGGTGGCGTGAACAACAGGCGCGGCTTCGCCGAAGGCGCAGGGCTGGGTACCACCCGCCGTGTGCTCATGGCGGCCGTGGCCGCCGGCGCCTGTGCACTGGTGTTCTTGGCCTGGATGAACCCCCACCTGGCGGTGGAAGTGGCGTCGTTCGTGCGCAGCTGTTTCTGAGGCACGCGATGCACGGCACCGGCGCCCCCTCCGATTGGATCCAACGCTTCGGCGCGCTGGTCCCATCGGGAGCGGCCGTCTTGGATGTGGCCAGCGGTGCGGGGCGACACAGCCGTTGGTTTGCCGCCCGCGGGGCGCAGGTGACCGCCATTGACCGTGATGCGCAGGCCTTGGAAGGGCTCGATTCGGTGGCGCGCGTGGTGCAGGCTGACATCGAAACCGGTCCCTGGCCTCTGCCCGGAGAGGACTTCGACGCCGTCGTCATCACCCACTACCTGTGGCGCCCGCTGTGGCCGGTGCTGCTGCGCAGCCTGAAGCCCGGCGGTTGGCTGCTCGTGGAAACCTTCGCCTGGGGACACGAACGCCTGGGCCGGCCGCGCAACCCGGACTTCCTGTTGCGGCCAGGAGAACTGCTTGAGGTCGCGCAAGCGCAAGCCCGACTCGCCGGGCTGGCCGACGGCCTCCACATCTTGGCCTACGAGGACGGGCTGCTGGGCCAGGACACGTCGCTGCGCCGGGTCCAGCGTCTGGCCGCCTGTCGGCCCGCGAACCCCGATCCCGCTTTCTGCGGGGACTGGCCCCTGAACCCTGGATAATCGTCCGGTGGCGCCGTATGCGCCCTTCCGTCACCCACACAAGCCTTGAGAACATGAAACCCATCACCGGCAGCATCGTGGCCCTGGTCACCCCTATGCACGATGACGGGGCGGTCGACTACGACGGCCTGCGCCGCCTCATCGACTGGCATATTGCCGAGGGCACCGACTGCATCGGCGTGGTCGGCACCACCGGCGAGTCGCCCACGGTGACGGTCGAGGAGCACTGCGAGATCATCCGCGTGGCAGTCGATCAGTGCGCCGGACGCGTGCCCGTCATGGCCGGTGCAGGGGCCAATTCCACCCACGAGGCGATCGAACTGTCGCGCTTCGCCCAGAAGGTGGGTGCCGACTGCACGCTGCAGGTGGTGCCCTACTACAACAAGCCCACACAGGAAGGCATTTACCGCCACTTCAAGGCGATCGCCGAGGCGGTGGACATCCCCATGGTGTTGTACAACGTGCCCGGCCGTACCGTGGCCGACATGGCCGTGGAGACCATGCTGCGCCTGGCGCAGGTGCCAGGCGTGGTCGGGGTGAAGGAAGCCACGGGCAACATCGAGCGCGCCGCCTGGTTGATCCGGCAAGCGCCCAAGCACTTCCACATCTACTCCGGTGACGACCCCACGGCCATTGCGCTGATGCTGTTGGGCGGGCATGGCAATGTCAGCGTGACGGCCAACGTGGCCCCGCGCGCGATGCACGAGATGTGCAAGGCAGCCATTGCCGGCGACGCCGCTCGCGCCCGCGACATCCACCTGTCTTTGCTGCCGCTGCACAAGCACTTGTTTGCCGAAGCCAACCCGATCCCCGTGAAGTGGGCGCTGCAGCGCATGGGCCGCTGCGGCGGCGCGATCCGGCTCCCCCTGGTGCCCTTGAGCGATCAGGCGCAACCCGTCGTGGAACAGGCCCTCAAGGACTGCGGCCTGATCTGAGCGATACCCTTCCACTGGGCCGCACCGCCCCCCTCACCCCTCCCAAGGCCCTGCATCACCAACGCACACGAGCCAACGGTTTACGACGAGCGTCACCATCCATGATCCCCACTCGCGACTTCTCTTCTACCTGCTTCGCTACTGCCGCAGCGCCCTTGCACCGCCAGGCGCTCCGGGTCACAGCCCTGGCCGGGATGATGGCCCTGAGCGGCTGCTCCACGGTCGGAGGCTGGTTCGGTACGGGCAACGCAGGCGCACCCATCGACTACCGCTCGCAGGCCGTGAAGACGCCACCCCTGGAGGTGCCACCTGACCTCACACAGTTGGCACGCGAGGGCCGCTTCGCGGTCCAGTCCGGTCAGCCGGTGAGCGCCAGCACCTTTGGTCAGTCCAACGCTGCGGTCGGCGCCCCGGCCGTCGGCCCGGCCGTCACGCCAGCCCAAGTCGGTTCGGTGAGGTTGGTGCGCGACGGTGAGAACCGCCGCCTGGTGACCACCTTGGCCCCTGAGGTCGTGTACCAACGGGCCCTGGTGTTCTGGAAGGAAGCTGGGTTCACCATTGAGACCGAACGCCCTGAAGCCGGCGTGATCGAAACCGCTTGGGCCGAGAACCGCGGCAAGCTGCCCCAAGACTTCGTCCGCAACTTCCTCGGTCGCTTCGCCGACGGGCTATTCTCCACCGGCGAGCGTGACCGGTTCCGCACCCGCATCGAGCGCGGCGCCGGTGGCGCGGGCACTGAGATCGTGGTCTCGCACCGCGGCTTGGTGGAGGCGCCGGTCAACAACAACAAGGACCAGATCACCTGGCAGGCCCGCCCCAGCGACCCCGCGCTGGAAGCGGAGATGCTCTATCGGCTGATGACCCGCTTGGGAGCGCCGGAGGCCGTCGTGGCCCAAGCCCGGGCGGGCGATCGCGTCGCCGCGGCCGGCACCACCGGCACTGCTCGGGCCAGCACCCCGGCTCGGGCCCGGGCACTGGCCGATGGCCGACTGGAGATCGACGAGGGGTTCGAGCGTGCCTGGCGTGCGGTCGGCGCGAGCCTGGACCGCGGCGGCTTCACGGTGGAGGACCGCGACCGCGCCGGTGGCATCTACTTCGTGCGCTACATCGACCGCAACGCCAAGGGCAAGGGCAGCCTGTTCGACCGCATGATCAACGTGTTCCGCAGCGACGAAAGCAAGTCGCGCCTGGCGCGCTACCGCATCGTCGTGAAGGGCGAGTCGGCCAGCAAGTCGTCGCTCACCGTATTGGATGCCAACGGCCAGCCGGAGACCTCGGACACCGTCAAGGCCATCCGGGAGACGCTGCTCAAGGACCTGCAGTAAGCGGCCGAAAGGGTAGCGCCCAAGAAAAAAGCCGCCCTCGGGCGGCTTTTTTCGTACCGGAGGCCCGGATTACTTGCTGGCAGGAGCCGGTGCGGCGGCAGGAGCCGGGGCGGCTGCAGGAGCCGGCGCAGCAGCGGGGGCCGGAGCAGCAGCGTCGGCAGCCGGGGCGGCTGCAGGAGCGGGCGCAGAGGCTTCTGCAGCAGGAGCCGGGGCAGCGGCGGGGGCAGGAGCGGGAGCCGGGGCGGCTTCCTTCTTGCCACAGGCGGCCAGAGCGGAAGCGGCGATCAGGGATGCCAGCAGGATGGAATGCTTCATGAGAGTCCTCGAAACGATGGTTCTGACAGATTACGGATCTTGCGATCCGCTTGAGCCACGGCCAGCCCCGAAAACCCGGACATTGAATCCGACTCTTTCACCGAGCAAACCGCCAGGCTCAAGAACAATCGTCGGTAACTGCACCAAGCGTTAAGTATAACCGATATCAGGGTCAACACTGATGAAAGTGCAACCAACCCTGACAAATCCAGTCAAAGGCCACCTCACGCGCCTCCTGGCTCAGGCCGCACACCGCCTTTGCGTCAAGCCGGCGCTGGTCGGCCAGTCGGCGCAGTAGCCGGGAATCGAGCCCGCCCACATGGAAAGCCTCACCGTTGATGAAGAGGTGTCGCTCGTCATAGGCCATCCGGGTGCGCCGGTCCAGCACGATGCCCTGGTCCTGCCAGGACGCGGAAGGATCGGCCTCGAACCACACCTTGGGCTTGGGCTCGGTGAGCCAAACGCCCAGCGCGCGGGCCATGGCGGTCTCGTCCCGGGCCGCGCGGGCGATGCAGGCGCGTGCAAAGCCCTCGAGCCCTTGTGGCACGGCGCCCGTGCGGGCGGTAGCGGCCAGCCCGCGATCGGCGTGCCGCTTGACCCATGGGCCACCTTCATCGGTGTGGGCGGCCTCGGTGAATTCATCAGCCATGCGCTGCAGCAGTGCACCCGCGAGCTCCCCTGCCCGCGGCGCACGAAACCCGATCGAGGCCGTCATGCAATCGCCACCCTGTGCGACACCGTCATGCCCCCAACCCGGCGGAAGGTAGAGCATGTCACCTGGCTCCAGCACCCACTCCGACTGCGCGTCGAATTTGGCCAGTATCCGAAGGGGAAGGCCCGGCACCATGGAGTCGTCACCGGGCGGAGCGATCCGCCAACGTCGGCGGCCCTGAACCTGCAGCAGGAACACGTCATAGGAATCCACGTGTGGCCCCACGCCACCCCCGTCACTGGCGTAAGACAGCATGAGGTCGTCGACCCGAGCCTGTGGAATGAAATCGAAAGCGCGCAGCATTTCATGCGCGGCGTCCAGGTGCAGATCCAACCCCTGCACCAACAAGGTCCAACCCGGACGCTGGCGTGGAGGAAGGCTGCGCCGACCCATCGGGCCGTGGCGCAAACGCCATTGGTTGCCGCGCTGCTCGATGCAGCGCGACTCCACCTCGTCGCGCTCGACGAGGTCAAAGAGTTGCCGACGGTCGGCGGGCGCCTGAACACCCGGCCAAGCCTGCCGAACCAGCAAAGGCTTGCGCTGCCAATGCCGCCGCATGAACAGCGCCGGCGACAGACCGCCCAACAGGGTACGGGCGGTGTGAAGGGGGTCGACGGGGGTGGAGGATGAACGGGCCACGGCGCAGTGCCTTCAGAACGGAAGCCACCACTGTGCCATGATTCCCCCCCATGGACATTTCCAACCCCTGTGTGGTCACGCTGACCTGGACACTTTCTGATGCCCAGGGCAAGCCCATCGACGAACTGGCCGAGCCCCTGGAGTTTCTGGTCGGTGGCCAGGACCTGCTGCCCAAGGTGGAAGAGGCCCTGATGGGGCAGACCATCGGCTTCGAAGCGCAGATCCATCTCGAGCCCGAACACGCCTTTGGCGACTACGACTCTGGCCTGGTGTGCTTCGAAAGCCGCTCCCTGTTCCCTGAGGATGTGGGCCCCGGTATGCAGTTTGAGGGGCTGCCGCCAGGCGCCGCCACGCCCGACATGCCCACACAGGCGATCTACACCGTCACCGAGGTCTACCCCCAGCACGTGGTGCTCGACGGGAACCATCCCCTGGCGGGCATGGCGCTGCGCTTGGCCCTAAAGGTACGGGACGTCCGCGAAGCCACCGAGGCCGAGGTGCAGGCCGGCAGTGTGGGCACGCCGCTGTTGAGCGTGGGTGGCGGTTCAGAAGACGAGCAGGACCACGGTTCGCACACGCTGCATTGAAGCCCTTGCCGCCAGGGTGGCGACCAGGGCCGGCATCGGTCCGGCGCGTTCAGCCTTTCCCGGTTGAGCCGAAGCCACCAACGCCGCGGTCGCTGGCCTCAAATGAATCCACGACCTCGAACCGTGCCTGCACCACCGGCACGATGACCAACTGCGCCAGGCGTTCCATGGGCTCGATGCTGAAGGCTTGCGTGCCGCGGTTCCAGCAACTCACCATCAGTGGCCCCTGGTAATCGCTGTCAATCAGGCCCACCAGATTGCCCAACACAATGCCGTGCTTATGGCCCAGGCCCGAGCGTGGAAGGATCACCGCAGCCAGATTCGGATCCCCGATGTGGATGGCAAGGCCCGTGGGGATCAGTTCGCACTGCCCGGGCTGCAGCACCAAGGGCTGCGTCACGCAGGCTCGCAGGTCCAACCCCGCACTGCCTGGCGTGGCATAGGCCGGCAGCACTGGGGGCTGCGAGGCGCTGCCCCGAAGGCGGTCGTCAAGGATCTTCAGGGCGATCGTGGCGTGGGTCATGGTCAGTGTGTCTGGAGCCTGTGTGATAGCTCAGCCACCAGTTGCCTGGCCAGGCTGAGCTTGTCGGCCGCCGGCAGGTGTCGAGCGCCTTGCGCATCGACAAGCAGCAATTGGTTCTCATCACGCCCGAAGGTGGAAGGGCCGTGGTTGGCCACCACCAACTGCAGCTTCTTGCGCTGCAGCTTGTCGCGGGCGTGGCGCTCAATGTCGTGGGTCTCGGCGGCAAAGCCTACGCAATACGGTGGGTGGGGCAAGGCCGCCACGGCCGCCAGCACATCGGGGTTCTCGGTCAGCAAAAAGGTGGGCGTGACTTGACCGGCCGCCTTCTTGATCTTGGCATCGGCCACGCTCACCGGTCGCCAATCGGCCACCGCGGCCGTGGCGATGAAGACCTCGTGCCGCTCGGCCAGGGGCAAGACCGCTGCGTGCAGTTCACGCGCCGATTCCACGTCGATGCGGCGAACACCCGCGGGCGTGGCCAAGTGCACGGGCCCCGCCACCAGGGTCACCTGTGCACCAGCTTCGGCAGCCGCACGCGCCAGTGCAAAGCCCATCTTGCCGCTGGACCGGTTGGTCAGGCCACGCACCGGATCCAGGGCTTCAAAGGTAGGGCCAGCCGTGATCAGCACGGTGCGGCCCTGCAGTACCTTGGGTTGAAAGTGCGCGATGAGCGCATCGCGGATCTCTGCGGGTTCCCACATGCGGCCATCGCCGATGTCGCCACAGGCCTGTGATCCGGCCGCGGGGCCCAGCAGCACCGCACCGTCCTGCTGTACCTGCTGCACATTGCGTTGTGTGGCCGGGTGGGCCCACATCTCCCGGTTCATGGCCGGGGCGATGAGCAGGCTGCACCGCTGGGCGGGTCGTGCCACGCACAGCAAGGACAGCAGCTCGTCGCACCGCCCCTGTGCCAAACGGGCGATGAAGTCGGCCGTCGCGGGTGCCACCAGAATGGCATCGGCCTCACGGCTCAAATTGATGTGCGCCATCGCATTGGGCTGCGTGGTGTCCCATTGCGTGGTGGCCACCGGACGGCCAGTAAGCGACTGCAGCAGCAGCGGGGTGACGAACTGCTGGGCCGAGGCGGTCATCACCGCCTGAACGGTGGCGCCGGCCTTGACCAGTTCGCGCGCGAGCTCGGCCCCCTTGTAGGCTGCCACCCCGCCGGTCAGGCCCAGAACGATGTGTTTGCCTTGGAGGTCCAAGTTCTACACCCGCTCAGCAATCCAGTCCCGTACCGAGGCCAGGGCCTTGGGCAGGTGTGTGGGATCGGTACCGCCGGCCATGGCCATGTCGGGCTTGCCGCCACCCTTGCCGCCCACTTGCTGGGCCACGAAGTTCACCAGTTCGCCGGCCTTGACCTTGCCGATGCAGTCAGCGGTAACGCCGGCGGCCAGTTGCACCTTGCCGCCATCCACCGCTGCCAATACGATCGCGGCCGTCTTGAGCTTGTCCTTGAGCTTATCCAGTGTGTCGCGAAGCACCTTGGCATCTGCGCCTTCCAGGGTGGCAGCCAACACCTTGATGCCCTTGATCTCCAAGGCCTGCGCCAACAGTTCATCGCCCTGCGCCGAGGCGAGCTTGCCCTTGAGGGCGGCGATCTCCTTCTCGAGGGTACGCACCTGATCCAGCACGGCCGCTGCACGGGCGGGCACATCGGGCGGGCTCACCTTCATGGCACCGGCGGCATCGGCCAAGGTGGCCTCGAGCTGCTGCAGGTAGGCCAGAGCCTTCTCGCCACACACCGCTTCCACCCGGCGAATCCCCGCGGCCACGCCGCCTTCGGCCACCACCTTGAACAGGCCGATGTCACCGGTGCGCTGCACATGGGTGCCACCACACAGTTCGCGCGAACTGCCGATGTCCAGCACCCGCACCGTGTCGCCGTACTTCTCACCGAACAGCATCATCGCGCCAACCTTCTGGGCCTCTTCGATCGGCATCACACGCGCCTGAGCAGCCGCGTTCAGTAGGATTTCCGCATTAACGATGGCCTCCACCCGCGCCACCTGTTCGGGCGTCATCGGCTCGGTGTGGGCAAAGTCGAATCGGGTGCGATCGGCATTCACCAACGAACCCTTTTGCTGCACATGCGTGCCCAGCACCTCGCGCAGCGCCTTGTGCATCAGGTGCGTGGCGCTGTGATGGCGCACCGTGTGGGCACGCTGCACGGCATCTACCCGGGCCGTAAAGGTGTCACCCACCTTGATCTCACCTTCCACCACGCGGCCATGGTGGCCAAACACCGCAGCCTGGATCTTCAAGGTGTCTTCCACCACCACGCGCGTGCTGCCGTTGCGCAGTTCACCGGCGTCCCCCGCTTGGCCACCGCTCTCGGCGTAGAAGGGTGTGTGGTCCAGCACCACCACCACGTCCTCGCCGGCGCGCGCCTGCTGTACGGTGGAACCATCCACATACAGGGCCGTGACTTTGCTGGACTCGCACACCAGGTGCTCGTAGCCGTGGAAGGCGGTGTCCACGCCGCTGTACTCAAGGCCTTGCTGCATCTTGAACTTGCCCGCCGCGCGTGCCTGTTCGCGTTGACGCTGCATGGCCGCATTGAAGCCGGCCTCATCCACCTTCACACCACGTTCGCGGCACACATCGGCGGTCAGGTCCAAGGGGAAGCCGTAGGTGTCGTGCAGCTTGAAGGCGGTTTCGCCGTCCAGAACCGACACGCTGCCGGCTGAGCCGGGAGCCCCGGCCGTGCCACCCAGTGCTCCGTCGAGGATCTCCATCCCGTTGGCGATGGTCTGGAAGAAACGCTCTTCCTCTTGACGCAGCACATCGGTCACTCGCGCAGCGGCGCGGCGCAGTTCGGGGTAGGCCTCACCCATGGTCTGGTCCAGGGCCAACACCAACTGGTGGAAGAAGGGCTTGCGCGCACCGAGCTTGTAACCGTGGCGAATGGCGCGGCGTGCGATCCGGCGCAGTACATAGCCACGCCCTTCATTACCCGGAATTACTCCATCGACGATCGTAAAGGAGCAGGCGCGGATGTGGTCGGCAATCACCTTGAGCGAAGGCGACTCGGCGTCGCAGCCGCCCGACGCGGCGGCCGGCGTGGCCGCGTCGACGGCGGCCTTCGCGGCCTTGAGCAGGTGCACGAAGGTGTCGATCTCGTAGTTGCCGTGCACGTGCTGCAGCACCGCGGCGATGCGCTCCAGGCCCATGCCGGTGTCCACGCTGGGCTTGGGCAGGGGGTGCATCACACCGTCTTCGGTGCGGTTGAACTGCATGAAGACGTTGTTCCAGATTTCGATGTAGCGGTCACCGTCTTCATCGGGGCTGCCCGGCGGGCCACCCGGGATGTCGGGCCCGTGATCAAAGAAGATCTCGGTGCAGGGGCCGCAGGGGCCCGTGTCACCCATCATCCAGAAGTTGTCAGAGGCGTAGCGGGCACCCTTGTTGTCACCGATGCGCACGATGCGCTCGGCCGGCACGCCGACTTGCTTGTTCCAGATCTCGTAGGCCTCGTCGTCCTCGGCGTAAACCGTCACCCACAGCTTGTCCTTGGGCAGCTTGAACACCTCGGTGAGCAGTTCCCAGGCGTAGCTGATGGCGTCCTTCTTGAAATAGTCGCCAAAGCTGAAATTGCCCAGCATCTCGAAGAAGGTGTGGTGACGTGCGGTGTAGCCCACGTTCTCCAGATCGTTGTGCTTGCCGCCGGCACGGATGCACTTCTGCGCCGTGGTGGCGCGCGTGTAGGGCCGCTTGTCAAAGCCCAGGAACACGTCCTTGAACTGGTTCATGCCCGCATTGGTGAACAGCAGCGTGGGGTCGTCACCAGGCACCACGGGGCTGGAGGCCACGATGGTGTGTCCCTTGGACTCAAAGAACTTCAGGAAGGCGTGGCGGATTTCAGCGGCGTTCATGCGCGTGCGTGACGGTTTGGCAAAAGCTTTCGATTATAGGAAGCCGGCCCCCTGGGCCAGGATGGCAAGGCGGAGATGATTGGCCCTGGCCACACGACCGTGCTTGCGACGCCGGGCGGACGCCGACGTGGGGGGCATTGACCCCGCCGGTGCACTCCAGGTGGGTTTGTTCCACACTTGCATCCCTGACTTTCGGAGACCCGCGATGGACATGAAGAATTCACCCCTTGCCCTGCTGCAGGATGCGACCCTGCTGCGCACCGGAGCGCTGGTCAACGGTCGGTGGACTGCCCTGCCCCAGCGATTCGCGGTGCACGACCCGGCCACCGGTCTGGAATTGGCCCAGGTGGACAACGCCGGACCGCAGCAGGCCCAGGAGGCCATCGACGCCGCCAACGCCGCCTGGCCGGCCTGGCGCAGCAAACCCGCCAAGGAGCGTGCGGCGGTGCTGATGAAGTGGTTCCACCTCATCCTGCAGCACACCGACGACCTGGCACGCATCATGACCGCCGAGCAGGGCAAGCCGCTGTCCGAGGCCAAGGGTGAGGTCGCCTATGGGGCGGCCTTCATCGAGTGGTTTGCCGAGGAAGCCAAGCGCGTGTATGGCGAAACCATCCCCAGCACCGACCCCAACAAGCGCGTGATGGTGCTCAAGCAGTCGATCGGCGTGTGCGCAGCCATCACGCCCTGGAACTTTCCGATCGCGATGATCACCCGCAAAGTGGCGCCTGCCTTGGCCGCGGGATGCCCGGTGGTGATCAAGCCCGCTGAGCAAACGCCGCTGTCGGCGCTGGCGGTCGCCGAACTGGCGCAGCGCGCGGGCATGCCGGCCGGCGTGCTCAACATCCTGCCGGCCGACGCCCAGCAGTCGGTCGCCATTGGCCATGTGCTGTGCGAGTCCGATGTGGTGCGGCACCTGTCCTTCACGGGCTCCACCGAGGTCGGGCGCATCCTGATGAAGCAGTGCGCGCCCACCATCAAGAAACTCAGCCTGGAGCTCGGTGGCAACGCGCCCTTCATCGTGTTCGATGACGCCGACCTGGACAGCGCTGTCGACGGGGCCATGGTGAGCAAGTACCGCAACGCCGGCCAAACCTGCGTCTGCGCCAACCGCCTGTACGTTCAGGAAGGCGTGTACGACGCCTTCGTGGCCAAGCTGGCCGAGAAGTCACGCGGCATCAAGGTGGGCAATGGCTTTGAGTCGGGCACCACGCAGGGTCCGCTGATCGACGACCAGGCCATCGCCAAGGTCGAGGCCCATGTGGCCGATGCCCTGGCCAAGGGTGCCAAAGTGGTGGCCGGCGGCCAGCGCATCGGTGAGCGCTTCTACACGCCCACGGTTCTGGCCAACGTCACCTCCGACATGAAGTGCGCCCGAGAGGAGACCTTCGGCCCGGTGGCGCCGGTCTTCCGGTTCAAGACCGAGGCACAGGCCATTGAACTGGCCAACAGCACCGAGTTCGGGCTTGCCGCCTATTTCTACAGCCGCGACATGGGTCGCATCTTCCGAGTGGCCGAGGGCCTGGAAAGCGGCATGGTGGGCATCAACACCGGCATCATTTCGGCGGCCGAGGTGCCCTTCGGCGGCGTCAAGCAGTCGGGCTTGGGACGCGAGGGCTCGCGTCACGGCATCGAAGACTACGTCGAAATGAAGTACCTGTGCATCGGCGACGTGCTCAAGTGATGGGCACCCTTCGTTGGCGGGCGCCCAAGCTCGCGGCCGCCGGACTCGCCGCCCTGTCTGCGTCGAGTATCTTGACTGCACCCGCCGTCACGGCCAAACCGGGCGGGCCACCGGCGGAGATGCAGGCCATCGGCCGCTTCGAGATCGACCGCACCGAAGTCACCATCGGAGCCTTCCGCAGCTTCGTGCAGGCCACGGGCACCCGCACCAAGGCCGAGCGTGAAGGCGGTAGCCTGATCTATGAAGCCGGTTGGGAAAAGCGCAGCGGCTGGGCTTGGCATTCCCCCTTCGGCACGCCCGGCGCGCCCGAGGAACCCGCGGTGCACATCACCCACGGCGAGGCGCAAGCCTACTGCCGGTGGGCGGGCAAGCGCCTGCCCACCGAAGCCGAATGGCGCGAGGCGGCCTACACCGAGCGGCGAGCACAACCGCCCGCGCCCTTCGTGAACGGGCGCAGCTATCCCTACCCGACCGGTGACACACCCGAGGGGGCGAACTGCCTGGGCGATTGCGGCCGCACCGCCAAACCCGTGTCCCACGCTGTCACGTCGCGGGGCCGCGGCCACGCGCCGGTGGGCACGACGGTGGCAGGCGTCAATGGCCTGTTCGACATGGGGGCCAATGCCTGGGAGTGGGTGGACGGCGGGCCTGGTGCCGAACAGCCGACTCTGGGCGGTTCATGGTGGTACGGCGCGGGGCCGATGCACCGCGACCACCGCGCCACCAAAGCAGCCGACCTCAGCGTGGTCTACATCGGCTTTCGCTGCGCGCGAAGCCGCTGATCGCATGCTGATGCCGCCTTCCGTTTCCTTGCCACCCGTCTAGGCAACGGCCACACGCTGGGCGATCGCCAAGCCCACGTCGGTGGTGCTGGCCGTGCCGCCCAAGTCGGGGGTATGGGGGCCTGAGCGGATCACGTCCTCGATCGCACGCACGATCGTACTCGCGGCTTCAGGCTGCCCCAGGAACTCGAGCATCATCGCCCCCGACCAGATCATGCCGATGGGGTTGGCGATGTTGCGGCCATAGATGTCTGGCGCGGAACCGTGCACCGGCTCGAACAGGGACGGGAAACTCCGATCGGGATTCAGGTTGGCCGAAGGCGCAATGCCGATCGTGCCGGTGGTGGCCGGTCCAAGGTCCGACAGGATGTCGCCGAACAGGTTGGTGGCGGCGATCACGTCGAAGCGGTCGGGCTGCAGCACCAGGCGCGCGCTCATGATGTCGATATGGTGGGCCTGCATCGCCACGTCCGGGTACTGCTGGGCCATCTCTCGGCAGCGGCCATCCCACCAGGGCATGCTGATGGCAATGCCGTTGCTCTTGGTGGCCAGGTCCAGCCGCTTGCGCGGGCGGCTGCGCGCAAGCTCGAAGGCAAACTTCAGGAGACGGTCCGAGCCTCGGCGGGTAAAGACACTTTCCTGGATCACGAACTCACGGTCGGTGCCCTCGAACATCACACCGCCGGCCGAGGTGTACTCGCCCTCGGTGTTCTCGCGCACGATCAGATAGTCGATCTCCCCTGGCTTGCGACCCGCCAGAGGACAACGCAGGCCTTCGAAGAGCCGTACCGGGCGCAGATTGATGTACTGGTCGAACTCGCGGCGAAACTTCAGAAGCGAGCCCCACAGCGACACGTGGTCGGGCACGGTATCGGGCCACCCCACGGCGCCGAAGTACAGCGCGTCCATGTCCTTCAGCTGGGCCTTCCAATCCGGCGGCATCATGCTGCCGTGCTGCTGGTAATGCTCGCAGCTGGCCCAGTCGATGGGCGTGATGTCCATCTCGAATTCAAAGCGAGATTTCGCCGCCTGCAGAACGCGAAGGCCTTCGGGCATGACTTCCTTGCCGATGCCGTCGCCGGGGATGGCGGCGATCCGCAGGGGGCGGTTGGTGGGGACTGTGGCTGTGGAGGATCGGGTTGGGGCGCTCATCCTTTGATTGTGCTTGCTGAGGAAGACTCTCGCTCCCGGTACAACGCTGACCCCCACCCCGCCCGATGGAAATTGACCTAGCATCGCAATGTTGCGAATCGCTCACCCTCACCGACCTTGCCTGCAACCGCAATCGCCAAGCTGTCCACGGCGCAGACCTTGCTCGACAAGATCTGGGAACAGCACCTCGTGGCGGACTTGAACCCCGAGCGCAGCCTGCTGCACATTGACCGCGTGCTGCTGCATGAGCGCACCGGTCCTGCCTTGCTGGAAGGACTGACGCATGCTGGCCGCTCCCCTCGTCATGCGCATCGGGTCATGGGCATCACCGACCACATCGTGAGCACGGCCCCGGATCGCCTTCGAACACGGACCTCGCATCAGGGCTCATCCTTCATTCGGGACTTTGAAGAGCGCACCGCGCAAGCAGGCATCGAACTGATCGGGCTTCAGGACCCGCGCCAGGGAATCTCCCATGTGGTGGCACCGGAGCAGGGCTGGGTGCTGCCCGGCATGACCGCCGTGTGCCCGGACAGCCATACCGGCACCCTGGGCGGCATCGGCGCGCTGGCCTGGGGCATTGGCTCTACCGAGGGCGAGCAGGCCGTGGCCACCCACACCCTGGTGCGCCCACGCCCACGCCAGCTTCGCGTTCGAATCGACGGGCGACTCCCGCAGGGTGTTTACGCCAAAGACCTGATCCTGGCGCTGATCGCCCGAGAAGGCGCTGGCGGTGGACAGGGCGCGGCGCTGGAGTTCTGCGGCTCCACCATCGACGAGCTCGATGTGGAAGGCCGCATGACCCTGTGCAACATGGCCGTGGAATTCGGTGCATGGACGGGCCTGATCGCGCCGGACGACCGAACGCTGGCCTGGCTGCACGGTCGACGCGATGCTCCCCAGGGGGCAGCCTGGGACCAGGCCGTCAAGGCCTGGCAGACGCTGCGCAGTGACGATGCCGCACGGTGGGATTGGGAGTTGCAGCTGCGCGCGGGCCAGGTGGAACCCCAGGTCACCTGGGGCACCAGCGTGGACCTGGGTGGCGGCATTTCGCAGCACATACCCGAACCGGCGCTTGAGCGCGACCCCGCCCGGCGCGCGCAGATGGAGCGCGCGCTGGTCTACATGGACCTCGTGCCCAGTGCGCCGATCTTGGGTACGCCCATCGACGCGGCCTTCATAGGATCCTGCACGAACAGCCGTCTGCCCGACCTTCGCGCCGCGGCGGCGGTGCTCAAGGGGCGCAAGGTGGCCGCCGGTGTCAGGGCCTGGGTGGTGCCCGGCTCGATGCCCGTGCGCGAAGCGGCCGAAGCCGAAGGGCTTCACAAGATCTTTGAGGAGGCGGGCTTCGAGTGGCGTGCCAGCGGCTGCTCACTGTGCTTTTATTCAGGGGCGGAACGCCTGGGCGATGCGCGCCGCATCATCAGCAGCACCAATCGCAACTTCGAAGGGCGCCAAGGCCCGGGTGTGCGCACGCACTTGGCCAGTCCGGCCACAGTGGCGGCTTCTGCGGTCGCCGGCACGATTGCCGACCCACGACCGCTCTTGGGCCATTGACCCCGACCTGCCTTCGACCGTCGACCTATGCCTGCCCGCCCCTTTCAAGCGATCACCGGCGTGGCTGCGCCCCTGATGCGCGACCACATCGACACCGACGTCATCATTCCCTCGCGGGAGATCACCTCGCCCTCACGCGTGGGCTATGGCCCCAAGCTGTTCGCCCCTTGGCGCTACCTAGAGCCTGGTGGCCCGGAGAACCCCGACTTCATCCTCAACCGCCCACCCTGGCGCGAGGCGCGCATTCTCTTGGCTGGGCGCAATTTCGGCTGCGGCTCATCGCGCGAAATGGCCGTATGGGCCTTGGCGCAGTTCGGCATCGGCTGTGTGATCGCCCCCTCCTTCGGCGCCATCTTTCGCCACAACGGAATTCGAAACGGTCTGCTGCCCGTGGTGTTGCCCCATGCCACGGTGGCCGAAATCGCATATGAGGCCGAGCAAGCTGCGCAGGCCATGGTCCTTCATGTCGACCTCCTGTCGTCATCGATTCGCGTGCAGACCACGCACAACGGCACCCTGGTCGAGCGCACGCTGAGCTTCGAATTCGACCCCGACGAGCGCGAGATGCTGCTCACCGGGCGCGATGCCATCGACCGCGCCTGGGACCACCGTCTGGCCATCGAAACCTTCGAGCAACGCGACCGTATAGAGCGCCCTTGGGCCTGGACGCACAGAGCCTCGTAGGCTGCCATGCCGGCGAGCCCGACCGACTGACTACACTGCGCCACGCCCGCCTGCAGCACACCCACCATGGATTC
>Ga0082207_1000448_pt1 | contig 23622 bp, 27 predicted proteins | sample LakMenEpi10Aug09_FD_71540 | JGI IMG/M metagenome (GOLD analysis project Ga0082207, IMG submission 71540)
GGCGGCGACTGCCTCCTCACCTTTATGTGGGGAGATTCCCAGGAATCAGCCGTAGTTTTCAACCTCGAAGAGCAGCGTGCAGTTCGATTGCTTGCAAATGCCGGAATGGTGCCTACGCTTCGGCATCGTGCCGTTAGCTAACCAGCAACCATTTAGCCGTGAACAAGCGGCTGCATATACCGAGCAGATGTGTGCTCTTGGTTTGGCAAATGGCATCGACCGAATCGGCGTAGCGCCTGCAACCGTCATGCAACGTGCTCGCGAAACCTTGCACTCGCGAAAATCGGCTGGGTTGCACGACACCATGCAATTCACATATCGCAACCCCGATCGTTCAACGAACCCAGATGCGGCGGTTCCAAATGCGAAAGCAATGATCGTTGGTGCATGCTCGTATTCAACTGAAGCACCGAACGAACCACAGCAACTCAGCGCACGCGTTGCCCGATATGCGTGGGCAGACTATTACGAAACACTTCGTGATGGTCTGGACGTTGTTGCTGAATCTCTGAAACATGATGGCTGGAATGCGCACGTGTTTGTTGATCACAATGCGCTTGTCGATCGTGAAGCCGCATATCTGGCCGGGCTCGGTTGGTACGGCAAGAACGCAAACTTGCTCATCAGCGGCGCAGGAAGTTTTTTCGTTCTAGGCAGCGTCGTTACCGATGCACCGCTAGTGCTGAACGAGCGTCCTGTTGAAGATGGTTGCGGCGCATGTAAACGCTGTTTAGATTCGTGCCCGACAAATGCCATTGTTGAACCAGGCGTAATTGATGCTGCAAAGTGTTTGGCGTGGCTGGTGCAAAAGCCTGGCGTGTTCAATCGCGAATATCGAGTTGCGTTAGCCGACCGTGTGTACGGGTGTGACTCGTGTCAAGACGTGTGCCCTCCAACTATTCGTTTGGGCATTACAACAAAGCCAACCGCTGTTCGTGCTTGGGTTCCCATCTTGCACATGCTGAACATGGATGACGCGCAACTTCTGGAGTCTGTTGGTCAGTGGTACATCGCAGACCGCAACCCAATGTGGGTGCGGCGCAATTTGCTCATCGTGCTTGGCAATGTTGGTAGCGCTGAAGACAAGGGTGTGCGTGATGCCATACAAAAGTTCTGCTCACACCCAGAACCGATGCTTCGTGCACACGCAGTGTGGAGTGCGGCACGTCTCGGTTTGCACCAATTCATTCCACAGACCGACGAAGATCCAGTAGTGGTGGAGGAGTTGCGGAACTTGCCTAAAGTGCGGGTTGGCTAACGCATCTGTCAGTATTGGTGCGAGCGCCTTTCATGAAACATCTTCTTGTCACTAACGATTTCCCGCCAAAGGTTGGCGGAATTCAGAATCTCTTGTGGGAGTGGTGGCGTCGTTTACCGCCCGATTCATTTGCGGTACTCACATCACCTCATAAAGATGCTGCGGAGTTTGATGCGCAGCAGCCGTACCTCATTCGACGCACGAAGGAACCGGTGCTGTTGCCGCACCCGTGGATGATTCAGCGGATCAACGACATGGCAGAAGAGATTGGCGCAGACTTCGTGGTGCTTGACCCAGCGGTTCCTCTCGGCATTGTTGGCCCGTCGCTCAAGCTTCCCTACATGGTGGTATTGCACGGCTCAGAAGTCACGGTGCCGGGCAGGCTTCCAGGTTCAAAACAAGTTCTTGCTCGCGTGTTGCGTGGCGCGCAGCACATCATTGCTGCCGGCGGGTATCCCGCTGCAGAGGCTCGTCAAGCAGGTGGAAAAAGTTTGCCAATTACCGTGGTTCCGCCAGGAGTTGATACTCAACGTTTTGCGCCAATTACGAGCGAGCAACGCAGTGCAACTCGTTCGAAGTTTGGCTTGGATGACGATGCCGAACTCATTGTTGGTGTGAGCCGACTCGTTCCGCGCAAAGGTTTCGACACACTCATTCGTGCTGCAGCCGCGCTTGCACCAAGTAGGCCAAAGTTGCGTGTGGTCATTGGCGGCAAGGGTCGTGACACCGATCGGCTGCAAAAACTCATCGAACAAACTCATGCTCCGGTCACATTGGTGGGAAGAGTGTCAAACGAAGATCTTCCGCTGTTGTATGCAAGTGCAGATCTTTCAGCAATGTTGTGTCGCACGCGGTGGGGTGGTTTGGAACAAGAGGGTTTTGGAATTGTGTTCTCAGAAGCAGCCGCTTGTGGAGTGCCTCAAATTGCGGGTCAAAGCGGTGGCTCCGCGGAGGCAGTTGTTGATGGCGTAACCGGATTGGTGATTGACGAACCAAGCAATGTTGCAAAGGTTGCTCGCGCAATTGATTCATTGCTGAGTGACAAATCGCGATTGCAGGCAATGGGTGTCGCTTCGCGCCATCGAGCTCTTGCCGAATTTGATTACGACGTGCTTACTGCAAGACTTGCTGCTGTTTTGGGGGTCAAAACATGAAGATCGTAAAAATAAACGCAGCCCTTACGGCGGTTTTCGTTATTATCACCGTGCTTGCGGTAGTGGTGTTCAATGCACCTTTGCGCAGGCTGGTAGCAATCGTTGATCTGGTGCTATTTGCAATTGGTGTTGCCGCATTCATTTGGGGTTACTTCTCGGCAGTGCAGCGCAGTCGTAGCGACGAAATTTCGGTGGCCGCACTGTTTCTGCTGATTGATGGCGCTGCCACAAAGTCGGTCATGCGGATCATGAATTCGGCACTCGCAATTCAGGTCATTGTTGGGCTGGGAGGGGCAATCATCCGTCGGTCCACAGACGGGGTTGCTGGAAGCACCTTGGCTTTTGGGGTGTTGGTGCCGCTGCTCGGTCTTGGGCTAAACGGACTTTGGGCTAGTAAGTACGGAATGTTTGGAAAACGAATTCTCGGCGAAGTTTCAGCGCCAGAGGGTGAAATCGGCAAAGATGGTGCTCATGGTTGATTCTGGCTCGGACACAGTTTTCATTGCGGCAACAACAGAGCGATGCTTCGACGTTGCAAGCAATTTTGAGCAATACCCAGAGTGGGCCAAAGACGTCAAAGAGGCAACTGTGCTTACTCGCGATGCACAAGGCAGGCCGCACACTGTTGAGTATCGCGCATCTGCGCTTGGCAGAAGCACTCATTACACATTGGAGTACGACTACTCGAAAGCGCCACATGCATTGTCTTGGCACTTAGTCGATGGAGACATTATGCGTTCGTTGCGTGGCGCATATTTGTTTAGTGCCGATGGAGATGGGACGCGCGTTGCGTACGACCTTGCTGTCGAGTTGGTTATTCCACTTCCAGGGTTTGTAAAGCGTCGCGCGGAAATGCGCATTCTCAGCACGCTGAAAGAACTGAAGTCCCGTTCCGAATCGTGAATCTGGCCGCAGGCATCGATGTCGGCGGCACCAAATGTCTTGGCGTGGTCATCGATGATCAAGGAAATATTGTTCGCGAGGTTCGCAAGCCAACGCCAACAGCCGATCAACTTGTAGAAACTCTTGCATCAATAGTTCGTGAGCTAGGCGAACATACAACGGTTGGTCTGGGTGTACCCGGTTTGATTTCACGAGACGGAGTTATTCGTTCGTCACCAAACATGATTACAGCAATTGAGTTTCCCGTTCGCGAACAACTTGCAGAAGCGTTGGGCGAGCCGGTGTGGTGTGACAACGATGCAACATGTGCAGCACTTGCAGAGTGGCAACGCGGTGCAGGTGTTGGTTCACGCGACATGTGGATGGTCACGTTGGGAACAGGAATTGGTGGCGGACTTGTATCGGGTGGCGCTTTGCAACACGGCACACATGGTCACGCAGGCGAAGTTGGACACATGGTTGTGCAAGCAGATGGAGAAGATTGTCCGTGCGGTCAACGTGGTTGTTGGGAGCGGTATGCATCTGGCGCTGGGCTCTCGCAACTCGCTGGAGGAATTGCAGGCGAAGAGGTGATCGATCGTGCTAGAGCTGGAGAGATTGCTTCGCTGGAAGTGCTCGACAAATTCTGCACATGGGTGGCGCTTGGGCTAGCCAACATTGCCAACATGTCAGACCCCGACACCATGGTCATCGGTGGGGGTGTCATGGAGAATGCGGACATATTGTTGCCACGCATTCAAGAACGCTTTGCCACCATGTTGTACGCCCCAAGCCACAGGGTTCACCCCGTGCTGAAATCGGCACAATTGGGCGAGCGGGCCGGTGCAATTGGTGCCGCTTTGCTGCATCTTCACGACTAGTTTGTCTCTGTGGAATTTCGACGCATCACCAATCTGCCCCCGTACGTCTTCACCATCATCAACAACCTGAAGATTCAGGCGCGTCACGAAGGCAACGACGTTGTCGACTTGGGTTTTGGTAACCCAGACATTCCTTCTCCACAAATTGCTGTCGACAAATTGATCGAAGCAGCACAGAACTCAAAGAATCATCGTTATTCGCTGTCGCGCGGGTTGCCAAAACTCCGCGAAGCAGTAGCCGACATGTACATGCGTAATTGGGGAGTGAAACTCAACCCAGAAACGCAAATTACAAACACCATTGGTTCCAAGGAAGGCTTCAGCCACCTCATGTGGGTGTTGCTCGATCGTGGCGACGCTGCAATTGTTCCAAGTCCGAGTTACCCGATTCATATTTACGGCCCGATCTTTGCTGGCGCAGACGTTCGTCAAGTGCCAATGCGAAGTCAGCAAGTCATTGACGACCAGCAGTATTCAGATGAGTTCTTCGAAAACCTCACCGAGGCGTACAAGAACGGTTGGCCTCGTCCGCGAGTACTCGTGGTGTCGTTCCCACATAACCCAACTGGTGCAACTGTCGATCTTCCATTCATGCAACGCGTTGTTGACTTCTGTCGCGAGCGCGACATGATCGTGGTTCACGACTTCGCATACGCCGACGTTGGCTTTGATGGTTACAAGCCGCCATCAATTCTTCAGGCAGAAGGCGCAATGGAGTGCGCAGTTGAGTTGTACTCCATGACGAAGAGTTTTTCCATGGCCGGATGGCGCGTTGCATTTATGGCGGGCAACGAACAAGTTGTTGGTGCGCTTATGAAGTTGAAGAGCTACCTCGACTACGGAACGTTCCAACCAGTGCAGATCGCTGCAACGGTCACATTGAACGAAGCGCAGGATTTCCCGCAGGAAGTATCAAACATTTACGAGAGCCGTCGTAATGCGCTTATCGACGGTCTTGACAGAATCGGTTGGCACATTCCAAAGTCACGTGGATCCATGTTTGTATGGGCGCCGATTCCTGAGGCGTATAGCGACATGGACTCGGTTGAATTCTGCAGTCACTTAGTGCGTGATTGCAACGTTGCGCTTTCGCCTGGCGCGGGTTTTGGCCCTGGTGGCGAAGGGTACGCCCGTTTTGCACTCATCGAAAACGAACAACGAATTGCTCAAGCAGTGCGCAATCTAAAAGCTGGGCTTACTCGCCTTCAGTAAGAAAGGTTTCTCATCATGAACACCAACTATTCGCTCGGTCTTCATGAAATTGGAAACAATTGTTATGCGTACTTACAACCTGATGGTGGTTGGGGTTATAGCAATGCGGGTCTCATTGTTGGCGAAGGCTCATCGTTGCTCGTTGACACATTGTTTGACCTAAAGCTCACTGCATCAATGCTCGATTGCATGAAGGGCGCTACACAGACAGCGCCAATTGCCACCGTGGTAAACACTCATGCCAATGGTGATCACTGCTACGGAAATGAATTGGTGGTAGGAGCAGAAATTGTTGCCTCTGCAGCCACAGCACATGAAATGACCGAAGTTCCGCCAGCAATGTTGGCGGCACTAAACAAAGCACCTGGGGAAGTGGGCGATCTATTCAGGTCATTTTTTGGCGATTTTGAATTCGAAGGAATAGAAATGACGATGCCAACGCAAACGTTTACTGGTCGGCTCACGGTGAATGCCGGTGGTCGCGACGTAGAACTCATTGAAGTTGGGCCTGCACATACGGCGGGCGACACAATCGCCTATGTTCCCGATGCCCGCACGGTGTACACAGGCGACATTTTGTTCATTGGAGGTGCGCCAATTGTGTGGGCTGGTCCGCTTGAAAACTGGATAGCAGCATGCGATCTCATCAATTCACTTGATGTTGAAACTGTGGTGCCTGGCCACGGTCCTCTCACTGATAAGGCGGGGGTTTCACGCGTTCGCGAGTACTTGGATTATGTGTTGCGTGAGGCGAGTGATCGTCAAGCGCAAGGCATGGACGCGTTTGATGCTGCTCGCGAAATCTGTGCCGACATTCTGGGTGACCCAAAGAAATCTTTTGCAACATGGAAAGAGTTTGGTCGCATCAGCGTCAATGTTGACACTGTGTATCGAAGCAAAGACGCTTCGCACAAGAGCCCGAATGTTGTTGAGCAATTCAAGCGAATGGCGCAATTAGAAAGTCAGCACTAAGACTTTTTCTGCTTCAACAACTCGCGTCTTACAAGAACAACCCATCCTCCTGCAGCGCAGAGTGAAAAGAACCACCATTGCACGGTGTAACTCAAGTGTGGGCCGTTACTGAAATCTGGGTCAACGATGGTGGAAAGCGTTGGTGCTTCAGCAGGTGTGCTCTTCAATAGCTGTACGTACACCGGCACTAACTCGCCGTCGATCTGTTGCTGCAGTCGATCAATATCAATTCGTTGCACCTCGGTGAGTTCGCCAGTAGCCGGGTCGGATACTGCACCAGTGCGTCGTTCGCTGGACGCACGAACACGACCGAGTAGTGACACTTCTCCAGATGGTGCAGGAGGGAACTCACTTGCCAGAGGCATGAAGCCACGGTTGACGAGAACAACCATGCCATCTTCTAGAAGCATCGGTGTAACTGCGTTATATCCAGCGACGCCATTTTGAGAAACGTTGACCATGCTGATGTCTTCGCCTTGAAGATACGTGCCCGTTATGGCAGCAGGCATCCATTCAATGTCTTCTGGCTTTGCGCTTTGTAACAGAGTTTCAAGTGGTTGTATTGGGGCATCAAATCGCTGCACAAGCGTTGCGTTGAAGTCTTTGCGTTCATTGTGACGATTGAGCTGCCATTGTCCCAAGTTCACCATCAGCACTATGAGTGCAATCGCCAATAAGTGAGTGGCAATCCACTTTGGTCGAACGAGAAACTTGTACATAACGATGCAAACTTACACGCGGCTACAGGCCAGCGCCGCGAGTTTCATTCAAGGCTTTTACTAAGTCGTCTAGTGCATCGGTATTCAGCGAGAGAAGTTGGTTGATTTCGTCTGATTGTTTCGCCACTAGTTCAATCAGCGTTACCCATGTTGCGTGTGGCATGCCGAAACACTTTCTGAGCGCATTACGCAGCGCCATCACTGGCTGTGTGTCGTATGTCGCGAGCATCTCCTCAACGTCGCCTTTGGTGAGCAGTGATCGATGTCGCTCTGCTTCAATTCTTCGCTGAATGTAAGGCGAGAAGAAGCCCTTGTATCTGTGACGCAATGTGTCTAACCGCCAATCATCTGCGCACACACGGCCCCTGCACAGTGAGGTTCCGCAATTGCAGTCAAATTCGTCGTAGGCACTGGCATCGCTCATGGCGTAATCAAATGTCAGTTCTTCGCCTGCTGCAATATCGCGCATGGCAACGATGGCGGTGGCGTTACGCATGCCGCAGTTTGGCTCGCATGAATGATTGATTGAATCGCCTGGTTCGCGAGTTAGTGGGCCGAGGAAAATGAGGTTTACGTCTACCTGCATCGATCGGCTTCGACGTTCACCGTCGTACTCAGATAATGCGGATCGTGTTAGTGCGGTGCCACCAAAAGTAGCTATCGATGTTCCCGCGGGAATAACACCGACTGCGCGACTGCCGAACCCATGCGGTGGAGTGCCAAAGGGAACGGCGAGGGGAGTCAGAAAGTTCTGCACAGTAATCACCAAAGAAAAACGAGGTTGAGGCGCGAGACATGCGCCAACAACCTCTAACAGCGCCAACAATGCCCGCTGCGCTGATTTGACGATATCGGCAGGTAGCCTGATCTGCGCAAAGCCTTCCCGGCCGCTCAGTCGGGCGGGCAATGCAAGTAGTACATCACGAGCGACCAACAGGTCCGGCAACCGGGTTTTCCCACGGTGCCATTTCGCGAAATGCGAAAGATGTGGTTACGCCAACAGGCGTAGCAACGGGCTGGCTCAGTTGGGTGAGCGTGACGAACTGCAAAAACGCATAGTTTCGTTACAGAGGAAAATGTATGACCCGACATGATTATCCAGCAACAGGTGCATGGTTCCCTGGCATGCCTGTTGGCGGTCGCAAGTTCGCGCATTTTCCTGAAGATCGACCATTCGCACTCGATGGCGGAAAAGTTCTCAGCAATGTTTCTATTGCGTACGAGTCGTGGGGGACACTGAATGCAGATGCAACGAATGCAATCTTGATTTGTCACGCATGGACTGGCGACAGCCACGTCACCGGTGCTGCAGAAGAAGGTAATCCCACACCAGGTTGGTGGGAGGGAGTTGTTGGCCCTGGCAAAGCAATCGACACCAACAAGTGGTTCGTGGTGTGTAGCAATGTCATTGGTGGTTGCCAAGGTTCAACTGGCCCTGCAACTGCACACCCAGAAGACGGCCAGTTGTATGGCTCGCGCTTCCCAGTTATCACTATTCGCGACATGGTGCGCGCTCAAGTGCGCCTTACCGACATGCTCGGCATTCGCAAATGGCACAGCGTTGTTGGCGGATCAATGGGTGGCATGCAAGTTTTGGAATGGGCCGTCACATTTCCCGATCGTGTGAAGACCATCGTTCCCATCGCAACATGCGTGCAAGCAACAGCACAGCAAATTGCGTGGGGTGCAATTGGTCGTCGTGCAATTCGCCTCGATCCACAGTGGCGCAATGGGGAGTACTACGACGCTGCAGTTGGTGAAGGTCCTTGGGAGGGCTTGGCCATTGCGCGCATGATTTCGCAGGTGACATTCCGCAGCGACAACGTGTTCACCGAACGATTTGGTCGTGCACTTGTCGACATGGATGCCGACTACAACGGTCTTGGCCTGTGGGACAGGTTCGAGGTGGAGGGCTACCTCGATCACCACGGCGATCGACTCATTCGTCGCTTCGACACCAATAGCTATCTCATCATCGGCAAGGCGATGGATCTGCATGACATTGCTCGTGGCCGTGGCACGCTCGACAGTGCAATGTCGCGAATTAAGGCACCAACGCTTGTGCTCGGAATTTCAAGTGACATTTTGTATCCCACATACCAACAAAAGCAGATCCATTCAATGCTCACCGAAAAGGGTGTCGACTCAACGTATGTCGAAATTGATTCACCGCATGGTCACGACGCGTTCCTCATCAACTTTGACCAGGTTGGTGCGCCAATTAAATCGTTTCTTGAACGAACGTTTTAACGCGGTACCAGTGCATCAAGCACGCTGACGCTGCTGCTCGTCATTGGAATTCGCAACATGGCAAGCACATCGTGGTTGTTTGTGCGGCATAGCGCGTAGGTGCGGATACTCGAATCTGTTGCACCAACGTGTGAAGCATGAGGCACACCAATTACGTTCCACGATCCGTGAATTGTGCGCCCTCGCTTGCCGCGGCTTTTACACATCACGACTGCATTTGCTGTGTCAATCACAATGCGGGATTCAATCCATTTCGGTGCAGTGTCGGTGAGGGCAAGTGTCATCTGGCAAATGCATCGGGTTCCATCTGCCGAAGCCCAGTGATTAGGGCGTGTGCGCAACCAAAAGATAATGAGTGAGAGAACAGCGATAAATGCAAGAGAACTCGCCACATTCACGACTTGGGTAAACATCTTCATCAGTATGGTCGGCTGCGATAGGTTTGTGGTGTTATGTCCGTGTCATTCGTAGTGGTTGCGCTTTCGTTGCGCGTTGCCTTCGTCTCTCTGGTATGTCTTTCTGCCGGTGGCGCATTGTCAGTGCTCACGTGGTGGTTTTGGAAGACTGCAATGCCAGAGCCTCCGGCGCTTGCTCGCTTGGAAATCATGAGTGATCGTCGATACGAAGAAGCATCGGCTCGGGAGCGCGAACTGCTGTTGGGCGAAGCCGACGAAGTGATGCCCGTGAGCGTTCGAAACACAAAGTCACGTGTGAAGGCTCCTGCACCACGACCACGGGATACACCCGCTCTTCAGCGTCGCAGGGTAGAGCCGGTTGACGTCCGCGCTGATGCTCCTGTGTCACGAAAACCAATTGACCCGTTGTTGAAGTAACAGTTAGGTAGTTTTGAGTAATGGCCGCTTTTGACCCCTCCGAAATGATTGCTCGATTCAAGGACCGTGCTTCTGCTGTAAAGCGTCGCCCACTTCCTCCTGTTGCTGGTGAAGAGCGTCAAATGTTTCTCACCCAAGCGCAAATGGATTTTCAAGACTTTGCAATGATCGGCGACTCGCAAGCAACCATTGAAGACGGTTTCTTAGTGTTGCGTGTTGACTTGCGCCCACCAGACGCCAAGGCGTGAACAAAGTAGCGCGTGCGGGAAGCGCAATTAGCGCTCGCGCTCAAGTCTTCCCAATAAGTGGAGTGCTCCTCGCAAATCTTGCGTGGGGAATCGGCCCAATTCTCACGGTTGCAATTGATATGTCGATCAATTCGACAATCTTCTATCGCGTAACCATGTGGCCAATCGTGTTGTTCTTTATTGCGCGAAGCAGGAAGGCAGAAATCAGTCTTCGCATTCTGCGCAGTGCATTTATCCCAGGTGTTTTCTTTGGTGTCTCCACCATCTTTGGGTTCATGTCGTTCACAAATACGTCAATAGCGAACGCGACACTCATCGGCAGCACTTCTTCGGCAATGATGCTGTTTATTGCGCCTAGTTACTTGAAAGAAAAGATCACCAAGTTGCAGGTGCTGTGTGCATTCAGCAGTTTCTGTGGCGTTGCTCTAGTGGTTATTGCAGCAGGAGGCGGTGGAGGGGCGGCGTTGTATGGCGACATTCTTGCTTTAATCAATGCCGTGCTTTGGACGGGCTATTTCGTAGCCACAAAAAAGATGCGCACCGAAGGTTTCAACACGTGGTCATTTATGTTCAGCATTGCGCTGATTCAAGCGGTGATTGCCGGTGCGTGGGCATTGCTTACGAGTAAGGACATCACCTCAATTTCACAACGCGACTTTTTGTTGGTGCTGACGATGACGCTCATTCCGGGAACAGTAGGCCACACAGCCATTGTGTGGGCGCAAAAATTTGTAGCGGCATCGACGTCTTCTCTTATTTGTCTGCTCGGTCCAGTTATCTCCATGTGTTTCGCGTGGGCAATCTTCGACCAGCGAATCAAGCCTTGGCAAATGGTCGGAGCGGTCATTGTGCTCGCGTCGTTGGCAGGGGTGGTGCGATATGGCACGTCTGAAGCAGCCAAAGCTGACATGTTGAGGAATGCAGACCCCCTGCTAAACTCAAATCCGTAATACATGCGGACGTGGCTCAGTTGGTAGAGCATCACCTTGCCAAGGTGAGGGTCGCGAGTTCGAATCTCGTCGTCCGCTCCAATAGTTTCTAGTAGTCGTGGATTAGTCTCATTTTCATGAGTCAAACCAATATCAGCCAGGTCGTTAGCCAAACTCGTTCTGCGTTTCAGTCGGGGGTTACCCGGCCAATGGCGTGGCGCAAGGCCCAACTTGAGGCCATGATCCGAATGATCGAGGAGCACCAAGACGAGTTCTCGGCTGCGTTGAAAACCGATCTTGGCCGCGGCGTTGAAGAGGCGTGGATGTACGACCTGGGTTTCACCATTGCCGAAGTGAAGTTGATGTTGAAGAACTTGAAGAAGTGGACGTCGGCTCGCAAGGTGCCAACACCAATCGTGTCGAAGCCAGGTTCGTCACACCGTATTCCCGAGCCGCTTGGGACGGTGTTGGTTATTGCGCCATGGAACTACCCAGTGCAGTTGCTGCTCGTTCCTGCTGCAGGAGCAATTGCTGCAGGTAACTCAGTGGTCATGAAGCCATCCGAAGTTTCGCCAGCGACTTCTGCGGCGCTTGCAAAATTCATTCCACAATATTTCGACAAGCAAGCGATTGCCGTTGTTGAAGGCGGAGTTGCAGAGACAACAGATTTGCTCGCACAAAAATTCGAGCACATTTTCTACACGGGTAATGGAACTGTTGGTCGCATTGTTATGCGTGCTGCTGCAGAAAACCTCACTCCAGTCACGCTGGAGCTTGGCGGAAAGAGCCCGACCATCGTTGACGCCTCTGCAAACATTGATGTTGCAGCTAGGCGAATTGCATGGGCAAAGTTTGTCAATGCCGGTCAAACATGTGTGGCTCCCGACTACGTGCTTGCGCACAAGTCTGTTGCAGGCAAGTTGGTGAAAGCCATTGGCGAATCGGTAACAGACTTCTACGGTACCGACCCGCATGCAAGTAAGGACTATGCACGCGTGGTGTCGCCTCGACACTTCACACGTTTGAAGTCAATGATTGGTTCAGGCACTGTTGCAGTTGGTGGTCAAACCGAGGAGTCGGAGCGGTACATCGCACCAACCGTGTTGGTAAATGTCGATAAGTCATCACCGGTCATGCAAGAAGAAATCTTCGGACCAATCTTGCCAATTATCGAAATCGATTCGATTGATGAAGCACTCAGCTTTGTGAACGGTCGCCAACACCCATTGGCGCTCTACGTGTTCGCTGAAGATTCAAAGGTGAGTGAGAAGGTTGTTGCCAACACCACCTCGGGTGGCGTAACGGTTAACGGAACCATCTTCCACATGACTGGTCCTTTCTTGCCATTTGGCGGAGTTGGCGAAAGTGGCATGGGTGCGTATCACGGTCAAGCAGGCGTCGATGTGTTCCAACATTTGAAGCCAGTACTCAAGCGTTCAACAAAACTTGATGCTCCGTTGGCTTACCCGCCATATACGGCACGTAAGTTCTCCATTCTCAAGAAGTTTCTCTAAATAGTTCAAACCCCCACGAAAGGCATTCACATGAAAATCGGTGTTCAACTTTGGCCGCAAGCAACAACCGTGAAAGAAATGCGCACTGCCTGGCGAACCGCCGATGCGATGGGTGTCGACAGCATTTGGACATGGGATCACTTTTACCCACTGTCGGGCGACCCTGAAGAGCGCCACTTCGAGTGCTACACGCTGCTTGCAGCAATGGCCGCCGACACGTGCCACGCACAAGTTGGCGCATTGGTTACCTGCTTCACGTATCGCAACCCGCAGTTGCTTGCCGACATGGCACGCACCATTGACCACATCAGCGAAGGTCGTTTTGTGCTTGGTCTGGGTTCGGGTTGGTTCGAGCGCGACTACACGGAATACGGATACGAGTTCGGCACCGCCGTTGATCGTTTGAAGTTGCTTGAAGCAGGACTTCCGGTCATCAAAGATCGCATGAAGAAACTGAACCCACAGCCGGTGAATGGAAACATTCCAATCATGATTGGCGGCGGCGGAGAGAAGCGCACATTGCGTCTTGTTGCCGAGCATGCTCAGCAGTACAACTACTTTGGACCGCCAGAAAGCTACGCCAACAAGATCAAAATTCTTGACGAGTGGTGTGCAAAGGTTGGGCGCAACCCGAAAGAGATCGAGCGCACTGTTGCGATTTATCCGAAGGAAGTAACGCCGGAGTTGTTCGAGGCCTACAAGCAGGCTGGAGCAGAGCACATCATTTTGACTAGCGCTGGTCCATTCGACATGAAGGACCTTGAAACGCTGCTCAGCTGGCGCTAACTACGAAGAGAAGGCGCCGATCGATTCAACGATCACGTTGAATGCTGCATCGGCGTCTACATCCCACACCACGGTGCAGTTTGGGTTCTTGCGTTCTTTCAATCCGCGCATGTCTACAAGGGTCATTCCGCGGCTGTATTCGCCTGAGGTCTCTACAACCACGTGTTGGTCTTTCATGGTGAACAGTTCTGGGTGTGTGAGCGCGAGCACAGCACATGGGTCGTGTACCGCACCGCCACGCATGTTGTCATGACGGCCCACATACACATCGCTAAAGAACACAAATAGGTCGGCTAACACTCCAGCAAGCTTTCCTGGCAGTGCACGCACTTTGTCAATGCGTTCTGGCGTCGCCTGCAATTTGTGGGTTACGTCAAGACCGCTCATAATGAGTTTCCCGCCGTAATCAAACACCATTGCAGCCGCTTCAGGGTCTGCCCAAATGTTGAATTCTGCAGCAGTGCTTCGGTTGCCGAATGTTCCGCCACCCATTAGTGAGATGCCAGCAATTTTGTGTGCAATATCTGGAGCAGTACGCAGTGCAAGTGCAATGTTGGTGAGAGGGCCGGTTGGAACCAGCCAAATACCTTCGGTTGTGCGACAGGTTTCGATAATGAATTGCACAGCGTCTTCGCTGTCTGCTGGGCGTGACGGTTCGGGCAAGTCTGCGCCATCCAATCCACTTTCGCCGTGAACATATGCCGCGTCTTTTGGTTCTGCAACCAGTGGGCGTCGAGCCCCCTGATGCAATGGTGCGGTGCTTCCAATCATGTCCAGAACAATTCGAGCATTTCGGGTGGTTGCCGTAATTGGTGCATTGCCCGCAACTGTGGTCACGCCAAGCAAGTCGGCGTGGTTCGCGGCGACCACCAAAGCCATTGCATCGTCATGGCCGGGGTCACAGTCAAGAATCATTTTTACTCGTGAAGACATGACGCCGACTCTAGTCGTGTGTGTAAAAGTAGAGGGGTGACAGAACCAATCTTTGACGTCGTCGTTGTTGGCAGTGCCAACCTTGACTTGGTTGCAAACCTGGATCACTTGCCAACGCCAGGCGAAACCTTGATCGCTCTTGGCTACGCCGAATACCCAGGCGGTAAGGGTGTCAATCAGGCAGTTGCATGCGCGCGCATGGGCGCAAAGACAGCCTTCGTTGGATGCGTTGGCAACGATGATGCAGGAACGTTGTTGCGATCGGTGCTTGAAGGCGAAGGTATCGACACCTCGCACCTTCGTACTGTCAACGTTCCAACAGGGCGAGCATTCATCAATGTAGATAGCCATGGCGAAAATGCGATCGTGGTTGTTGCTGGTGCAAACGCACTAGTTGGCAAAGAAGACAAATTCGTCATTCCAAGTTCACGTGTAGTTCTCGCACAGTTAGAAGTGCCACTAGAAACTATTGCCATGGCATTTACTCAAGGACGAAGCAATGGGGCAGTCACCGTGCTGAACCCAGCGCCTGCTCGCGACATTCCGCAGACGCTGTTGTCGCTGGCAAACATTGTGGTGCCAAACGAAACCGAATCTGTTGCAATTGGTGGAACAAAGAATCTCCTCAATTTGGGTGTCGCAACCGTGGTCACCACGCTTGGTGCCGATGGAGCAAGTATCGACACTGCTTCGTCGACAACCCACATTGAGCCACACAAAGTGACGCCAATCGACACAGTAGGTGCAGGCGATGCCTTTATCGGTGCAACTTGTGCCGAATTGTCTCGCGGAGCCTCAATTGAAGATGCAGCTCGCATGGGTGCAATTGCCGGCGCTCTTGCCACAACAGTGAAGGGCGCTGTTCCTTCGCTGCCAACACGACAAGCAGTGCTCGCAGCACAAAAGAGTTGACGTGAGCGACATTTCCAAACCACAACTGATGCACTTCTACGACGAAGAGAGTGCCGAGCTTGCCGTCGCCATTGTGAAGTACGCAATGGAGCGCACCAAAATGGACCCGCCTCCGCTCGACAAGCCATACACGCTGAGCGAACTGAACAGCATTGTTGGCCAGACCATTAAGCCCGAAGGTCGCAACGGTTTGGAAGTTCTGCAGGAGTTCATTGACGAACTTGCGCCTTCATGCATCAGCGTTGATCATCCGTTGTTCTTGTCATTTGTGCCAGGTGCACCAACAGAGAGTTCTTTGTTGTTCGACCTCGTGGTGTCGGTTTCTAATGTGTATGCAGGTTCGTGGCTTGAAGGTGCTGGTGCGGTGTATGCCGAAAATCAGGCGCTGCGCTGGATAGCCGACTTGGCTGGCATGCCTGCCGAAACAGGCGGCGTGTTCGTTACCGGCGGAACAGCGGGCAATCTTTCAGCACTTCTTGCCGCACGTTGGAACTGGCGCAATAAAGCCAATGGTGCACTCGATGCAATGCGTCCACTCATCGTCGCTTCCGGTGGTTCGCACTCGTCTGTTGCGCAAGCAGCCAAGGTGATGGATGCAGACGTAATGAAAGTTCCAGTCGACGAACGCGGCCGCACATCTGGCGCGGCAATGAAGCAACTCATTGATGCATTGAGCGACATTGACAAGTCGCGCGTGTGCGCCGTGGTTGCAACCTCAGGCACCACCAACGTTGGTGTTGTAGATGACTTGCAAGGGATAGGCGAGCAAGCTCGCAGGCTCAACGCGTGGTTCCACGTTGACGGCGCGTATGGTGCTGCAGCGTTGTGTGCGCCAAGTGTTTGACATTTGTTCACTGGAATTGAACAGTGCGACAGCCTCATTGTCGACCCGCACAAGTGGTTGTTTGGTCCGTACGACTCCTGTGCGCTGTTGTACCGCAACCCTGAGATTGCTCGTCATGCGCACACGCAACATGCGGAGTATCTCGATGTGTTGCAGCAAGAAGGTGACAAGCGGCCGGACGAAGCAATGAACCCAGCCGACCTTGCGCACCACTTGTCGCGTCGTGCACGTGGTTTACCGGTGTGGTTCAGTTTGGCAATGCACGGCACCGATGCATATCGCGATGCCATGGAGGCAACGTTGCAGGTCACGCGCGAATCTGCCGACATCATTCGCAATGCATCGCACGTTGAGCTAGTGCTTGAGCCCGAGCTGTCAGTAATTGTGTTTAAACGACTGGGATGGAACGCGCAGCAATATCAGCAGTGGAGCGACAGAGTTTTGGAACGCGGGCTGGCATTTGTTGTGCCAAGCAGTTGGAACGGTGACACGGTTTTGCGTTTGTGCATCGTGAATCCACGAACAACAGTTGCGGGAATCCAATCAATTATTGATTCGCTGAAGTAGTCAGCGAAGAGGGCCTACTTTTTAGCGGCTGGCTCTTTCTTGGCGACTGCCTTTTTGCGGGTGCCGTAACGCTTGTTGAAGCGCTCAACGCGACCTGCGGAGTCGATGATCTTCATCTGACCGGTGAAGAAAGGGTGGCTTGCATTCGAAATTTCAAGCTGCACCACTGGGTACGTCTCGCCATCTTCCCAGACCGTGGTCTTGGTGGCATCCACCTTCATGGTGCTGCGGGTCAAAAAGCGGTAGTTGGCTGAGCTGTCTTCGAGGACAACAAAGTTGTACTCCGGGTGGGTGTCCTTCTTCATAGGTTTGCCAGTGTAGCGGGGCTAAGTCCCTGTCTATACTTGTCCAATGCCAAATCGCTGTGACGTCCTCGGGAAGCGCCCTTCAACGGGTCACTCTGTTTCCCACTCAAACATTAAGAGCAAGCGCTGGTGGAAGGTAAACGCCCAGAAGAAGCGTTTCTGGTTGCCTTCAGAGAAGCGCTGGGTCACCTTGCACATCAGTGCGAAGGGTCTTCGTACCATCGACAAGCGCGGCATCGAGCGCGTAGTCGCCGACATCCGTGCAACGGGTCAGAAAGTCTGAGAACGAATCATGGCTGCAAAGAGTAAAGACAAGCGTCCAATCATCAAGCTTCGTAGCACTGCCGACACTGGCTATGTGTACGTCACCCGTAAGAACAAGGTGAACTCACGCGAGCGTCTTGAGTTGAAGAAGTACGACCCAGTCGTACGCAAGCACGTCATCTTCAAAGAAGAGCGTTAAATCGTTCAGCGCTTAACGCGCTGTTACAACACAAAGCGCAAGATGCGCTTTACAGGCTTGCAAGGACTTGTTGAAAGTCCGCAATGACATCGGTTGCAGATTCCAGTCCTACAGACACGCGCAACAACCCTTGTGTAATTCCTGACGCCACCTGATCTTCTGGCGTAACACCAACATGAGTGCTGCTGGCTGGGTGACAGATGAGCGTCTCTGGTCCACCAAGTGACACCGCTGGTCGAACGAGTTTTAATCCGTCTACAACTTTGCGTGCAGCATCCTTGCCGCCCACTACCTCGAAACTGAGCAACGATCCGAACTGGCGCATCTGCTTTGCGGCAAGGGCATGTTGTGGGTGAGTTGATAGCCCTGGGTAGTGAACGGCTGAAATTGCTTTATGCGTTGTAAGACGCGTTGCGAGTTCCATTGCGCTGTTGCACTGGTGAGCAAGACGAACACCAAGCGTGCGAATACCGCGTAAACCGTTAACTGCGTCGTATGGCGATGCAGTTGCGCCGTGCAAAACCGCATACGTCCAGATGGCGTCGATCAAATCTTTCTCGCCAGCAACAACACCAAGTGTTGCATCGTTATGGCCAGCGATGCCCTTTGTAGCCGAGTGCATAACAAGAGAAACGCCATGAGCAAGCGGGCTCTGTCCAAGCGGAGTAGCAAGCGTGGAGTCGACAACGGTGTACGGGCCCTTAATGCTTGCGAGCTCGGAGAAGTCGACAACACCCATTTGCGGGTTCGACGGTGACTCTGCAAGAACCAACATCGTCTTGCCTTGCTTCACCGCAGCTGCAAATGCCCCTGGTTCAGATCGATCTACAAAGGTGACGTCAATACCAAGTCGTTTGCATGGACCATTGAGGAATGCAACCGTTCCGCCATACAACTGGCTTTGGGCAACAATGTGATCGCCGGTTGAGCACAACGCAAGAATGATCGAGGTAATTGCACCCATTCCCGAGCCAAATGCAAGTGCGTCTTCAGCGCCTTCCAGTTCGGCAACGGCACGTTCGAAATCGCGAACCGACGGGTTCGAGTAGCGGGCGTAATTGCCCGTCTTGTGAATCGAAGTTGCAGCTTTGCTGGTGTCGTCTAAACCATTTGACTGCCAGGTGGTGCTTGTCCAAATGGTTGGGGCCAAAGCACCAGATGCGTCACGTCCTGCGGTAATTGCAGTGGTTTCTGGCTGCTGTTCTGGCACCTCAATAGCGTAATGAAATGGGGCGCCCTTGCGAGGGCTATTTAGATGTGGGGCAGTACTTCTTTGCCAATGAGATCTAAATGATCGAGGTCGTCAAGGTCCAAGATCTGCATATAGATGGTCTCGGCTCCCGCTACCTTCCAGTCTTGAATTTTGGCAATGAGTTGGTCGGGGGTTCCGCACAAACCATTTGCGCTGAGCTCGGCAACTTCGCGGCCAATCTTTTTGGTGCGTTGCTCAACTTCAGCAGCGTTTGCCCCGCACACAGTTGCTTGCGCAACGGTGTATTTCAAGGTCTTAGGGTCGCGATCAATTGAAGTGCACGCATCACGCACGCGTACACACTGTTCCATGAACATTTCGCTGTTTACGAATGGCATATTGAACTCGGTTGCATACTTTGCTGCCAGCATCGGTGTTTTCTTTGCTCCACGACCACCAACAATTACTGGAATACGAGACTGAACTGGTTTAGGTAAACCGGGTGAGTTCTCAACGTTGTAATGAGCGCCATCAAAGCAAAATGTGTCGCCTAACGGTGTATTCCATAAACCATTAATGATGTGCAGTTGTTCTCCAAGCATGTCGAAACGTTCGCCAAGTGCGGGGAAACGAAAGCCGTAAGCCTTGTGTTCCGCTTCGTACCAACCAGCACCGAGGCCAAGTTCAACTCTGCCATTCGACATTGCGTCAACATTGGCAACAGAAACTGCAGTAATTGCGGGATGTCGAAACGTAACGGAGTTCACCAACGTGCCAAGACGAATTTTTGATGTCTCTCGTGAAATTCCTGCGAGTGTTGTCCATGCATCCGATGGGCCTGGCGCACCGTTGACATCTCCCATTTTCAGGAAGTGATCAGAGCGAAAAAATGCATCAAATCCGAGTTGGTCTGCGCGCTGTGCGACTGCAAGAAGTTGAGCGTACGAAGCGCCTTGTTGTGGCTCGGTAAAGATGCGGAGTTTCATCTGAATGATCGTAGGTGCTGCCTTTGCCTGTAGCCTGACCCCGTAGTTTTCACTACGGCGACGTGGCCGAATGGTTAGGCATGGGCCTGCAAAGCCCCGTAACCGGGTTCGATTCCCGGCGTCGCCTCAATTGTTTATTGGGTCAAATCGGCATTTGGTACGACTTGAGGTACGACCCTTTTAGGCTTAGCTGCCTTTTGTTAGTTCTCTTGCTAAACGGCGCCAACGACGCTGTCGCATCAGATAAAACCAATGCGCATACCCGACAACGACGGGTGTCATGATGCCGGCATCAATTTCAATACGGTCACGATACAAACACGAAAATTCATCAACTGCTGTGACTTCAATATCGTGATTCCATATTTTGATTAGCCCGCCGAATTCCTTGCTGCTCATTGTGTGTGTTGAGTTATCGATGTTGGCAATGTGCAGGTGATGCCGTGAAAAGGGGAGAAATCCAAACAGAAACGTCCAGCCGACAACAGTTTCACCTTCACGCCAATCATCATTTCGGTTTCGAATGATTGGTAATCGAAGTATTCCTCGCGTCACTCGACGAAATGCTGCGGGTGTTTTGACTGCATTCCAAACTGCATCTGTGGTTGCTTCAAGACGAGTCGAGTGATCAACAATGGCCATAGAACTTGAATCCTAATTATGTTCGGTTTGATCGGATGATTCGGAAAGCGCCAAATATGGATTTGCTGATTTCGGCAAATGTTGTATTAATGCTATGTAGCATATATGCTATCTACATGAGTCGTAATCAAGAAGAGCCGGTATATAACCGCATCGAAGAAGCTCGTCTCGCACATGGTCTGTCGCGACAGGAACTTGCTGACAAGGTTGGCGTTCACTATCAGACCATTGGGTACCTAGAACGCGGGGAATACAGCCCGTCACTTGCTCTCTCCCTGCGCATTGCGAAGTTGCTCAAACAAGAAGTATCCGAACTGTTTTCACTCACACCATTCAAGAAAGGAAAGTAGGCATGTCAAAGAAGAACAAGTTTTATTGGTTTGAGGGCGTTACGGAAAAGGGTGTTAACGCGCTGTTAAAAGATGAAAACCCAAAATTCAGATGGTTAAGACCTCAGCGAAATAGAAGAGTATTGGTTGTTCTGATGGCGGTTGGTTTGGTGCTTACGGCTTTAGGAAGCTATTGGCCAGCGATGAAGTCTGAAATCGGTTCCAGCGGAGTCTCACTGTTTATTTATTCGATTTTGGCTATATATGTAGTTTTTGTTGTCTTGGGCGGATACTCGCTATTGCGAATCAGCGTCAGATCTATTGCCGATGCGCCAGATGAACTGCTGGATGAGCGGCAGGTTGTGGTTCGCAACACCTCCTACAGATATGCCTACTACGCGATGGGCTACCTGTTCCTTGGGCTTTTGCTTTTGATGTTCTTTGGTCCTCAATTGCAGATGTTCCAGTCAGAAGGAAACGATGGAAGTTTTCTGATGATCGCAGCCCTATTTGCTTACTCATCCATGCCTTCAATGGTGATGGCTTGGCGTGAGCGAGATATTTAGAAATCAGAGTGTCTACAAAACGAAGCTGCTGAACGTTTTTCGTAAAGCTTTTGGTACGGATTTGGTACGACCTCGTGAACGCTCAGTGGGAAATCAGGGGATAGGTGAGACCTGGGAAGCTCAAGTTGCGTGATGGATTGGCTGTTTGAAGCCAATCGGGATGTAGAGAGACGTTTTCCTTGGATTTCGATTCCCGGCGTCGCCTCAATTGTTTATTGGGTCAAATCGCTATTTGGTACGACTTTGGTGCGACCGTAATCGCGCGTAGTAGAAAATTGATATGGAAATACTTTTCGTTGCAGGTTTCGCTCCCATTGTCCCTAATCCAGCCGATGGCGCAAGTTTCTATCGCGACACTCTCGGACTCCCTTTGAAAGTTGTGTCAGGTGACTATTTGGCAGTAGATGGTTTTGATGGAAGTAAGCACCTTGGTGTGTGGCCGCTTTCAGATGCTGCAATATCATGTTTCGGTACTTCTGAGTGGCCTGATCATGTTCCAATTCCTCAAGCGACGATCGAGTTTGAGGTCAAAGATGTGGACGCAGCAGTTGAGGAATTGCTTGCGTCGGGTCATTCTTTGATTCACGGAACTCGCGTTGAACCTTGGGGTCAAACTATTGCGCGCCTTCTTGGTCCAGAGGGTCTTTTGATCGGGATCTGTATTACGCCTTGGCTCCATTAAGTCAGTTGAGTAGGGAGGTATTTCAAAGACTATTTTGAATGCTTTCAGAAGCATCAGTTGGTACGGATTTGGTACGACCCCGTGAACGCTCATTGGGAAAACGGGGGATAGACGGGACGTTGGACGCTGAACTCGAGTGATGAAATGGCTGTTTAAAGACTGACGGGATTGTGGGTGACTGTTTTCGTGGATTTCGATTCCCGGCGTCGCCTCAATTGTTTATTGGGTTAAATGTGTATTTGGTACGACTTGAGGTACGACTCTGCGAATTGTTTCACTAGCGCGGCAGTGAACCGCGTTTATGAATGTCAAGACCAGCTGCATTCATTACCGCCTCAGGTGTATCCGCTCCAGTATCACTATTCGAAACTGGCGATCCAAAGGTTGAAGTAATTGGAATAAAACCAGACCAAACAGCGAGTTTTTCATCTTCGGGTTCATTCTCAGCTTCACCAGATCGCACTTTTGCGGATTTTTCATCTAATGAGAGTGCCAGAATCCGAGTTGCACGTATTTCGCTTGGCGATGGATTCCTTGTCACATTCCATGTTGGAACTATGTGGTCAGTCATGATTCGAAGTGAGTCGTTTACTTCATCTTCGTTTGTAACTAATCGAGGCCGACCTCGTACGACAACAGATCGATAATTCATCGAATGGTTAAATGGGGTTTTTGCGAATACCAGACCATCAAGAATTGTCACTGTTACACAGATCTCCTCGTTTGTTCCCGCCTTTAGGAGTGAATTCGCAAGCGCTCCGTGTAGATACATGGTGTCTTCGGTTATGCCGTAAACCATTGGAAGTACTAGTGGCCCTGCTTCCGTTGACACACCAACGTGAGCGACAGTCCCAGCTCGGAGGATTTCGAGAATCTTTTCATGCTCATACTCGGCCCGTTTTGCGCCACGCCTCACAGTGGTTCGGCTGCTTGCAGATGAAGAGTCTGTTGGGCGCTTTGTCATATAACAATCATAGAAATTGTGGGTAAACGTAATGAAGGCAATTCTCGGCATCCTCTTGGTACGGATTTGGTACGACCCCGTGAACGCTGAGTGGGAATTCGGGGGATATGCGAGAATCGGAAAGCTGAATTCGAGTCACGAAACGGCTGTTTAAAGCCATTAGGGACTGCGGAAGACTATTTCCTTGGATTTCGATTCCCGGCGTCGCCTCAATTGTTTATTGACGAGAGCATGACAGAATTGTCCCCGTGCAACGTCGCTTCACACAGATTGATGTTTTTTCCGGCAAGCCCTATCGAGGTAATCCGGTAGCAGTGGTTGTTGACTGCGATGGCCTGGATGTTGGTGAGATGCAGCAGTTCGCACGATGGACCAACCTTTCTGAAACCACATTCCTTCTACCTCCAACGAACCCTGCTGCTGATTACCGCGTGAGGTTCTTTACGCCTACCGAGGAGCTGCCTTTTGCGGGACATCCAACTCTTGGCTCTGCGTATGCGTGGTTGATTCATGGCGGATCGCCTCGAAGCGCGAACACCATTGTTCAGGAATGTGAAGTGGGTCTTATCAAAGTGAATCGCAATGAGAAATTGCTTTCG
>Ga0082207_1000453_pt1 | contig 23430 bp, 22 predicted proteins | sample LakMenEpi10Aug09_FD_71540 | JGI IMG/M metagenome (GOLD analysis project Ga0082207, IMG submission 71540)
CATTTGGCATTTACGTTCAACAGCGCGCCTGGCAGGAATCGAACCTGCGACCTACTGCTTAGAAGGCAGTTGCTCTATCCGACTGAGCTACAGGCGCATTATTTGAACGGGGTAAGTCTACCGAGCACAACAGGTAAGGTTTGACCCTATGGCTGAGTTTATTTACACGATGAAAAAGGCGCGCAAAGCGCATGGCGACAAAGTAATTCTTGATGATGTCACCTTGATGTTTTTGCCTGGCGCCAAGATTGGCGTGCTTGGTCCAAATGGAGCTGGTAAATCTACAGTTCTGCAAATTATGGCTGGCCTTCAACAACCATCAAATGGTGAGGCTTATTTATCTCCTGGCTACACAGTTGGAATCTTGTTACAAGAGCCACCTTTAAATGAGGATAAAAATGTTTTAGAGAATGTGCAAGAGGGCGTGGCAGAGACAATTGGATTGCTAAATAGATTTAATGCAATCAGCGAAGAGATGGCAAATCCTGATGCTGATTATGACAAATTGTTAGCTGAGATGGGAACATTACAAGAGCAGTTAGATCATCGAAATGCATGGGATTTAGATTCACAATTGGAACAAGCAATGGACGCACTTCGCTGTCCACCACCTGAAGCTGATGTGAAGGTTTTATCTGGTGGAGAGCGCAGACGTGTTGCATTATGTAAATTGCTTTTACAAAAACCAGATCTTTTATTACTTGATGAGCCAACTAACCATTTGGATGCAGAGTCTGTGCTGTGGCTTGAGCAACATTTAAGTAAGTATGAAGGAACTGTGGTGGCAATTACCCACGATAGATACTTCCTAGACAATGTTGCCCAATGGATCTTGGAGTTAGATCGAGGTCGTGCTTATCCATATGAAGGAAATTACACAACCTATCTTGAGACTAAAGAGGCTCGTATGAAGGTTGAAGGACAAAAAGATGCCAAGCGAGCAAAGCGAATTAAGGAAGAGCTTGAGTGGGTAAGAATGAATGCCAAGGGCAGACAGACAAAATCTAAAGCTCGTCTTGCTCGTTATGAAGAGATGGCAGCTGAGGCTGATAAAACACGTAAGTTAGATTTTGAGGAGATTCAAATTCCACCAGGACCTCGTCTTGGCGACATTGTTGTTGAGTGTGAAAAGTTAGTAAAGGGCTTTGATGATCGAATATTAATTGATGACCTTTCATTTACTCTTCCACGTAATGGAATTGTTGGGGTAATTGGGCCAAATGGTGCTGGTAAGACCACATTATTTAAAACTATTTTGGGAATGGAAAAGGCAGATTCTGGGGTAGTAAAAGTTGGTGAGACGGTAAAGATTTCATATGTTGATCAATCTCGCGGTGGAATTGATCCAAAGAAATCACTTTGGGAAGTGGTCTCTGATGGTCTTGATTTTATAAAGGTTGGCAATGTTGAAATGCCAAGTCGGGCGTATGTATCTGCCTTTGGGTTTAAAGGTCCTGATCAACAAAAACCTGCGGGGGTCTTATCCGGAGGAGAGCGAAATAGATTAAATCTTGCTATGACTTTAAAGCAGGGTGGAAATCTATTACTCCTTGATGAGCCAACAAATGATTTAGATGTGGAAACTCTTTCATCATTAGAAAATGCATTGCTTGAGTTTCCAGGGTGTGCGGTAGTGATCTCCCATGATCGTTGGTTCTTAGACCGAATTGCTACCCATATTTTGGCTTATGAGGGTGAATCAAAGTGGTTCTGGTTTGAAGGAAACTTTGAAAGTTATGAGGAGAATAAGATTGCCCGTCTTGGTATTGATGCAGCCCGCCCACACCGAGCTACCTATCGAAAATTAACTAGGTAAGTAAAGAGGAGCAGATGAAGTTTAATCACAAGGCATTTGTTAGATGGGATGACCTAGATGCCTTTGGTCATGTCAATAACGCTAAGTATTTGGTTTATGCCCAAGAGGCAAGATTTGAGTGGGGCTATCAACAATTTGCTGAAAAGAAAGAGGAGTCAGCATTAATTGAGATGGTGGTAGCAAGGGGAGAGGTTGATTACTTAGTACCAATTACAGTAGGTGGTACTTACTACGATGTTAATTTATGGGTGGAGTCATTAGGTAATTCATCCTTTGTAATGGCATACCAGGTTGAAAAAGATGGAGTTACCTTTGCCAAGATTAAAACAGTTCAGGTGATGATTGATCTAGCAAGTAGAAAATCTAGACCGATCAATGAGGTAGAGCGAGCCTTTTTAAATAAGTACCTAGATAAGTAGGAGAACCAGATATGACCACTATTAACACTGCGCCAATACCACCTCGCGATAAACGGCTGTGGTGGCGAGACTCTGTTACCTATCAGATTTATATCCGCTCATTTGCTGATGCAAATGGTGATGGCAAAGGAGATGTTCCTGGAATCATCTCTCGGCTTCCTTATTTAAAAAAGTTAGGTGTGGATGCAATTTGGATAACACCTTGGTATCCATCACCACAAAAAGACCACGGCTATGACGTGGCAGATTTTATGGATATTGAGCCAGATTATGGAAATCTTTCTGATGCTAAAAAATTAATTGAAGAGACCCATAAATTGGGTATGCGCTTACTGGTAGATATTGTGCCTAATCATTGCTCTGATCAACATAAATGGTTTCAACAAGCATTAGCTGCAAAACCTGGATCAGCCGAGCGAGATAGATTTATATTCAAAGATGGCAAGGGTGAAAATGGGGATACCCCACCAAATAATTGGCAAGCAGTCTTTGGTGGCTCTGCCTGGCATCGTATTACTGAAGCTGATGGAAAAGCTGGTCAGTGGTACTTACATCTTTTTGCAGTAGAGCAACCAGATTTTAATTGGCAAAACCAAGAGGTTAAGAATTACTTTGAAAAGGTTTTAAAGTTTTGGCTAGATCTTGGGGTGGATGGATTTCGAATTGATGTTGCCCATGGCATGATCAAGGAGGCAGGATTTCCAGATGTGCCAAGTGATCCAAAATTACTAGAGGGAAAACCAATGCCATTTTGGGATCAAGATGGTGTGCATGAGATCTACAAAGAGTGGCGAAAGATTTTAGATTCCTATCCAAATGATCGTATGGCAGTTGCTGAGGCCTGGGTGCATCCAGCAACTCGAATTGCCAGATACTTAAGACCTGGTGAGTTAATGAACTCATTTAACTTTGAGTTCTTAGGCTCTAAGTGGGATGTGAGTGAGTTTAAAAACAATATTAATAAATCAATTGAGGCAATAGGTGCAGTAGGGGCGCCATCCTCATGGGTATTTAATAATCATGATGTGGTCAGATCTGTAGATAGATTTGATTTAGGACTTGGCTTAAGTGGTGGTACAACCCTAGAACGACAAGGTGATGTTAGTAAGTTCAATTTAAAACGTGGTCAAAAGCGGGCAAGAGCTGGAGCTCTTTTGATGCTGGCACTTCCTGGTGGTGCTTATATTTATCAAGGCGAGGAGTTAACTCTTCCGGAGGCTCGCCAGATTCCAGAGGATCGCTTAAGTGATCCAAGATGGAAGATGAGTGATTACAAAGATCGTGGCAGAGATGGTTGCCGGGTGCCGCTGCCTTGGAAATCAAACTCTAAAGGTGCTTTTGGTTTTTCAGATAATGAAAAGTTAACTCCAAATGATTCCTGGTTGCCACAGGCAGGAGATTGGGGAGATTTTTCAGTAGAAGCACAAGATACTGATCCAAACTCATCCCTTAATTTGTACCGTAAAGCCTTAGAGATAAGAAAATCACTAGCTGGTTTAGGAGATGGACCAATGAGTTGGGTTGAAGCCTCTGATTCTGTTGTGGCATTTTCTCGACCAGGTAACTTTTACTGCTACCTAAATCTGGGTGAGGATATGAAACTGCCAGATGGGGCCGAGGTATTGGTAAGTAGCTCATCCATTACAAATGGGATGCTACCCACAGATACTGCAGTTTGGTTTTCACTACCTGCCTAATGCCAAATACTCAGCTGCAGCAGAAGGTAATTAGAACTCTTGCAACAGCACAAGTTTTAAATGGTTTAGGAGTTGCCGGAACTGTTGCTGCAGGCTCTTTATTGGTTTCATCAGTATCTAACTCTGAAACACTAGCTGGATTAGCACAAACTAGTTCAGTCCTTGGCGCAGCAGCACTTGCCTTACCCCTTGCCAGATTAACTCAAATTGGTGGGCGCCGGTTAGCACTATCAATGGGACTTATCTTGGGTGTGATTGGTTCACTCTTAGTAATTTCTGGCGGATTAAATGAGAATCTTTACCTTATTTTGTTGGGAACATTTCTAGTTGGAGCAGCCTCTGCCTCTGGCTATCAGGCACGGTTTGCAGCAATTGATTTAGCAACATCCCAGCGAAGCTCTCAACAACTCTCTTTTGTTGTATGGGGTTCAACAATTGGAGCAGTTGCTGGTCCAAATTTGATGCAACCCTCTGGTGATTTTGCTAGAAAACTTGGCTTCCCAGAGTTGGTTGGTCCGTACTTTATTTCAGCAATTACATTAACTCTGGCCGCTGCTGTGATATTGATTTTTCTTAGGCCAGATCCTTATTTAACTGCCAATAAATTAAGCTCTGAAAAGCAGAAGCAAATAACAAACAAATTAGCCCTTAAACACATTCTAGGTAACAAATTAGCCCGCTTTGCTATTGCTGCCATTACCGTGGGCCATGTTGCAATGGTCTCGGTGATGGTTATGACGCCAATTCACATGGCACATGTTGATGTCACACTGAGAATTATTGGAATCGTAATAAGTATTCATGTATTGGGCATGTATGCATTCTCACCAGTAGTTGGGCTAGTAAGTGATCGGATCGGAGGTGTGGCTACCATTAAAATTGGATTAGCAACCCTATTGATCTCATCTGTTATTGCTGGCACATCCCCAGCTGGTGATGCAATTCGATTAGGAGTGGGATTATTCCTGCTCGGCTTAGGATGGTCTTGTACATTAATTGCCGGATCTACTTTATTATCTCAATCAGTTGAATTAAATTTTAAGAGTGCATCCCAAGGAGCTAGTGATTTGGTTATGAATTTAGCAGGAGCTGGTGGTGGGGCGGTGGCGGGTGTAATTATTGCCACCCTAAGTTATGGCTGGCTTTGCCTGATTGCATCAATTCCAGTTGCATATTTAGCACTCACTTCTTTGAAGTTAAAACCAGGTCTTCTTAAGTAGTCTGGTAATCATGTCAACATTTTATGAACGAGCAGGGGGTGAGAAAACCTTTAATGATTTAGTCTCCCACTTTTACGCACTTGTTGCGGTTAATCCAATTTTGCGCCCAATGTATCCAGAAAATGATTTGCATGGAGCAGGAAGAAGATTGCAAATGTTCTTAGAGCAGTATTGGGGTGGGCCAACTACTTATAGTGAGGAACGAGGACATCCAAGACTTCGAATGCGACATGCCCAATTTCATATCTCACGTGTTGAACATGATGCCTGGTTGATCTGCATGAAGGATGCGGTAAATGGGCTTGAGATTGGTGATGATTTAAAAGCTGAGCTTTGGCAGTACTTAGAGGCAGCAGCTGCTGCGATGATTAACGCAGCTGATTAACTCCTACCGCTTTGATTTAGGTTGAGATTTATTTCCAACTTTTAATATCTCACCATTTCGCAGATACCAGATTGTGCCCTTGGCATCTCTAACAGTTGTGATTCTAAGCCCTACAGTTTCAACTACACCCTGCACATCTAACACATCGATTTTGTCACCAACACCATACTGATCCTCAACTAACATAAAGATGCCAGATAAAACATCGCGCACCAAAGTTTGTGCGCCAAGTCCTAATGCCACACCAATCACACCGGCTGAGGCAATCAGGGGGCCAAGATTTAAACCAAACTCAGCTAAGATCATAAAGATTGCAATCAACCAGATCACACCATTTAAGGTGGATTTTAAAACTGTGCTTGTGGTTTTTGCCCGCTCCTTTTGACGAGCACCAGATCGCTTTGGCCCTGGAATTAAATCTGCGTCAGCAATCCGGTTCATAAACCGGGTGATAGAGCGCTGGCCAATTCTGGCGATGATGATCGCTAGAGCCATAATCACGGTGATATTTAAAGGCGCCCCAGTAAACCAATCTAAGGCTGCTTGCAAATTATCTGGGATTTTCATGGTTATTGTGGAAAACCTTAACCCAATTGTAAGAAGGAATCTGCCTAGAAATGCTGTTTTTTTGCCAACCTTCGGGCAAGATAAGCCTACGCAACTCGAGCCACGAGCTGCCCCTTAAAGGAGAAAGCTTTCAGTGTCACAAACATTGGTACTGAACGCCACCTACGAGCCACTAGGTGTCGTATCAGAGCGACGAGCATTAATACTTGTCTTAAACCAACGCGCAACTAGCGTTGAGGATTCAGATCGCATACTTACCTATGCCCGCGGTTCAATCACATTACCTGCGGTAATTAGATTAAATAAATTTGTAAAGATTCCATATCGTCATGCAGTTCCACTATCGCGCCGGGCAATCTTTGCTCGCGATAACAACCGATGTGTTTACTGCGGAGTTACCGCTACCTCAATTGATCATGTGATTCCAAGATCAAGAGGCGGCGGACATAATTGGGAGAATGTGGTTTCAGCATGTCATAAGTGCAATCACTTAAAGGCAGATCGCACATTAAAGGATTTAGGTTGGCGCCTTCGCCACACACCACGTGAGCCAGTCGGGGCTGCTTGGCGAATTTTAGGAACAGGAAAACCAGATCGAATCTGGATTCCATATTTGAAACCATTTGGGGTTGAAGCGATGGGAGCAGCTAGCGCATGATTGAAGATGGCACCGTTGCTGGGGAGGGGTTAACCTACCTAGAGAGCTTTACCTACTTTGTAATAGCGCCAACAGTTTTATTTGTTGTAATCTCATTTTTTGCCTACATCACCGCCAAAGAGGTGCGTGGGAAGAAAAAAGGAAAGCCAAACTCACTTACCAATATTGAGTAGCTTTTTACCTATCTTTTGCCTGCACCTTAAGCGCTCGCTCTAGTGAATCTCGGTTTTCAGAGACTAATCTTCTTAGCCCTGCCTGGCCATCTTTGCCAGTGGTGTTTAACCAATTAACAGTTTTATCAAATGTCTCTTGGGTAGTTATATAGATTGGATACATACCAGTTACAAACTTACTTGCCACCTCATATGATTTTTTACCCCAAGTATCTAGAAGTAGATCAAAGTAGGGATCAACATAGGCAGCTAGCAATGGTCGGTGGAGCGCTCGCATAAAGCCAGCTAATTTTGCCTCACGCTGAGAGGTTGATATCTCCTCAGTGGTAATTGATTTCCATGTTTCACTCTTTGCATCCGCTGTTGGCAGAGCTGCTAACGCAGTTGCATGGGAAAGCTGTCCGGTTAATGTGTTGTCCTTTAATAACTCAGCAGAGAGGGAAGCCTTATCCATCAAGCCACGCTCTGCTAATGCAATAACAAAGCTCCACCTAAGATCGGCATCAACCTTAAGTCCTGCTAACTTGCCATCTAGTAACTCTTTGATTAAATCATTGTGCTCAGCACTTGCTGCAAATGAGGTGAAGTTTCTAGCAAACTGTAATTGGTGATCACTGCCCGCAGCAGAAGTCTTTAACATCTGCTCATAAGCATTTCCAACCTTAAGACGTGCTGAATCTCTTTTAGTAGGTGCGCTATATAACTCAACAGCGGTTACTAATTGATTGGCAATGATGGTTACAGTTGCGATGTCATCCTCACCAGGAAGGCCAGCCAGTGCGATATCGATAAAATCAGTTGCGCTAATCTCAGCATCTCGCAACATATCCCATGCTGCAGACCAGCAAAGAGCCCGAGTTAGTGAATCATCAATCTTTCCTAAGTGCGCCTTTAAGGTGGCGATTGACCTTTCATCAAATCTGATCTTGGCATAAGTTAAATCTCGATCATTTATTAGTAGAAGATCGGCAACCTTTTGCCCAGCAAGCTCTGAAACAACGGTTTTACTTCCTGCAACATCTAGCTCAACACTTTTTCTAAGTGCAATTTTGTTTCCAACTAGATCATATAAACCAACCGCCATTCGGTGGGGGCGAAGCTCTGATGATCCAACTGGCATTGTGGGTGCTTCTTGAATTACTGAAACTGATTTGTATGTGTCATTTTCAATCTCAAGGGAAGGTCGCAGGGTATTAACACCTGCTGTTTGCAGCCAGGTTGATACCCAAGGCTTTAAATCCCGACCACTTGTTTGGGTTAACTCAACTAGTAGATCATCAAGGGTGGTGTTTTTAAATGCGTGCTTGGCAAAATATCTTTGTAATCCCAAAATGAAATTATCTCTCCCAACATGGGCAACTAATTGCTGTAACACTGAGGCACCCTTTGCATAAGAGATACCATCAAAATTTCCAGATACAGTGTCGATATCTTTCATATCAGAAACAATTGGATGTGTTGAGGTTAATTGATCTTGGCGGTATGCCCAATTCTTTCGCTCCTGATTAAAACCCGTCCAAGATTTTTTAAATCTAGTTGCCTCAACCATGGCAAGGTATGAAGACCATTCAGCAAATGATTCATTAAGCCAAAGATCATCCCACCACTTCATGGTGACCATATCGCCAAACCACATATGGGCCATCTCATGCAAAATTGTGTTAGCTCTTGCGTTATACATTCGCTCAGTAACTTTAGATCTAAATACTAGAAGGCGTTCTAAGAAGGTAACCGCACCAGCATTTTCCATCGCACCCCAGTTGAAATCCACAACTGCGATCTGGTCATACTTTTCAAATGGATACTCAAGGCCAAAGACCTTTTCAAAGTAGGCAAAACCTTGTTTGGTAATTAAGAAAATATCCTCCGGATCTAAAAACTCCGCCAGAGATTTTCGGCAGTAGATACCAAGTGGCACCTTCTTCTTACCAACATACTCATCCTGCACGTTGTAGTAGGGACCTGCAATTAATGCTGTGATGTAGGTAGAAATTCTTGGAGTGGTGGTAAAGCTCCACTTAGCTTTTTTATCTGTTAACGCCGCCTTTTCCTTTAATGGATTATTTGAAATAACCTGCCAATGATCAGGGGCTGTTACTGAGAGTGTGAAAGTTGCCTTTAAATCTGGTTGATCAAAGCATGGATACATCTTCCTGATAAAAGCTGTCTCACCTTGTGAGTAAAGGTAGATCTCATTATCTACTGGATCTACAGATCGCTGCAGCCCCTCACCAGTTTTGGAGTAGAGGCCATTTAATTTAATTACTAATTCATTTTCTGCTGCTAAGTTATTTATAAATATGCTCTCGCCATCATAATTTGCAGTATCAACTACCTGACCATTTAAAGTAGCAGAGATTACCGATTTACCAACTGCGTCAATAAAAGTTGAGTAACCTGGCTTATTGCAGGTGAACTTAACTACTGTGTGTGAGATAAAGATTTCTTCGCCTTGGGTAAGGTCTAGCTCAACCTCATAAGCTTTAATACTTAAATGAGCAGCTCTTTCCGCCGCTTCAGCCCTAGTTGAGTTTAAACCTGGCATATCTACTCCCTTTAAAGTAATTGCGATATCGCAAAGGCAATATTATTTAAGTCTGTATCCAAGCAGAGATTGCAGGTTAAGCCAAGATGGAGCGAGCCTCAAATCGAAGTTACTCACTTCGTGGCGATCGGATGACCCGCGCCCAATCTTTGGCGATGTCACAAAGCTGGGATCAGTACTCAATTGAGATTAAAACGCAATTAGACCTAAACCAGATATTTGCTGATAAGTCTCAAGTTATCTTGGAGATTGGCTCTGGTATGGGGGAGGCAACTGCTGGGATTGCGCAGGCAAATCCACAAACTGGTTATGTCGCAGTTGAGATGCATGCACCAGGTTTGGCTGCGCTTTTGATTTTAATAAATCAGCTTGAGTTAAGTAATGTTAAATTGATTAGAGAAGATGCTACCTATCTGCTGGCTAATTTTATTCCTGACAATAGCCTTGATGGTATCCATCTCTTATTTCCAGATCCTTGGCCAAAAAATCGCCAACATAAGCGGCGGATTGTGCAAGGTGAGTTTGTGGAGTTAATTGCTAACAAGTTAAAGCCAGGTGGTTTTATCCATATTGCAACTGATTGGCAGCCTTACGCCGATTGGATAAAGGCAAGATTTGCTACCAGCACAAGATTTAAAGGTGGCATTGTGAAACGTCCTAGTTGGCGAGTCCTATCTAAATTTGAAGGACAAGGATTAAAAAAAGGTCATACCGTTACCGATTTTAGATATGAAAGGGTTTAAAGCTTTCCCTCTTTTTCAAACTTAGATATCTGGCCAATTCTTCTTACATGCCGCTCATCATTGGTAAATGGTGTAGCTAAAAAGGTATCTACTAATTGCAGACAAAACTGCTCATCATGCATTCTGCCCCCGATTGAGATTACATTTGCATTGTTATGTTCTCTGGCTAACTTTGCAGTTTCAACCGACCAAACTAAAGCTGCTCTAACTCCTGCCACCTTATTTGCTGCCATTTGTTCACCATTGCCAGAGCCTCCTAAAACTATGCCAAAGGAGCTTGGATCTAATGCGGTGGCTTGGGCTGCTGGTATGCAAAAGGTTGGGTAATCATCAAGTGCGTCATATTGGTGTGGTCCATGATCTACAACCTGATGCCCTGCCTTTTCTAGGTGTTTGATGATTTTAGATTTGAATTCAAGGCCGGCGTGATCACTACCAATGTGAATCTTCATATCGGTAGTTTGGCACATAAATAAATCTGCCTGGCTTATCCTTAATAAGCTAGGCAGATTGTGTCTTTATTTACTTTTAGAAATGAGCCTTAAGAGCGATTACCACCCTTAAATCCCTTGTAACCCTTGTACTTCACGTTGTTAACCATATTAGTTACTCGCTCAGTAGTTTTTGCCTTCTGAGCAGTTGCTTGTGCAGCAGTTATCTTGCCTGCAGTGAGGGCTGCATCAATTTGCTTGTTTACCTCAGCAACTAAGGCGGCAATTAATGCATCCTTTTTGCTGCCTGCGATTTGAGCAAGTGATTCACCAGCCTTCATTCTAGTTTTCACAGCATCTAGTGAGATTCCAAGTGTGGAGGTGACTACAGCATCTAGTGAATCCCGATGATTTTGCTTCAACGCCTTTGCTGCACCCCTTAAATCTGTTGCAGCTTTTGCAATGGAATCTGCTTGAGATTGGGTGATTGTTCCATTTGCTACCAAGGTAGAAAGGAGATTACTGATTCCTTTTCCGCCCTTGTTGCCCATTTGATCATCAGCTGATGCAAAGGTTGTTCCTGAAACTGTTAGCGCAACTGCGGTAGAGACAATTGCTGCCATTAATTTCTTCTTCATCGATCCTCATTTCTTCAAGTACCTGTTGCACCTGATGTGAGTAGATAACTAGTTCAACCTGTGCTACCTATCTACAACACCTGAGTACTAGGTTAAAGTATTTTTCTGCAGTAAATAATACTCTCCGCTTAGGTGAGTGCTACCCCTCATCTTTCTGAGAGTTTAGTGTGAGTAATTTCTTTAGTAGGGATACCACTCTTGTGACGCTGCGTAACCACATTCAACCTTATATACAGCGTAAACCAACAGGTTTGCCACAAGACCCCAATTGGGGGGATGGATAGGTTGAAATGGCAATTTACAATTTAAAAGCCAGCTTGGTAAAGATAGTTGTTCTCTTAGTTGCAGTAAATCTGATTAATCCACCGGTAGCACAAGCGGCTGGGCGCAGCACAACAACTGTTGCCAACACAATAAGAAGTGGCAGCGGTGTTCCAGCAGCATCACTTGGAATCGATGGTGATTTTTATATTGATCTTAAAACCATGAATTTTTATGGACCAAAGAAAAGTAAGCGTTGGCCACTTCCAACATCACTTCGTGGAGCTGTTGGTGCAACAGGTCCAGCAGGTGCTGATGGAAAAAATGGTTCAACTGCAAATGCAGTGGCAGGTGCAACAGGTCCTGCAGGAGCACCTGGACCAAAGGGGGACACTGGAGCACCAGGTCCAAAAGGTGACACAGGTGCAACTGGAGCTACCGGTGCAACCGGACCTGCTGGATCAGGAAGTGGAAGTGCTGGACCTAAAGGTGACACAGGTGCAACAGGTCCTACTGGACCGAAAGGTGATACTGGAACTGCGGGTGCAGTAACTGCAATTGCAGGTGAGATTGCATTTCCTAATCTACTAAGTGGCGCCTCAGGAAGTACATCACTTTCAACTGCGTTTGCTTCGCTTGCTGCAGGAAAAAAGTACATTCTTGATGTGCTGATTTATGCAACAAATACGGATACTGATATCTATCCATTGAAAATATCATTCGCAGCATCTGCTGGTACGCCGACAATTACAGCGAAATACATAGTCACGCGAGGGTCTAGTTATCGAACATCTAGCTCACGCACGGAATACTCAATATTTGCAAAAGTAATTATTGATGGATCCGCAGTGACATCTGCTTACGGATTAGTGGCGACAGTTATGTGTGGCAGCACCACATCATTTGATTCAGCAAAACTGACAATTGCTGGAGATTATGTAGGCCAAGAAGTTGGTTCTATTAACTAAATATGGAGCGGGTGACCGGGATTGAACCGGCACAGCTAGCTTGGAAGGCTAGAACTCTACCATTGAGCTACACCCGCAAAATTGTTGCGTGATCTGCTACTGCGTTACCAAGTTTAACTTGATATGCGGTAGCAGGTCATACCTTATTACTTCGGTTAGGAGAAGGGAAAATCACCCTCTAGACTTTCAGCCTTCGGGGCGTAGCGTAGTGGCTAGCGCGCCTGCTTTGGGAGCAGGAGACCGTGGGTTCGAATCCCTCCGCCCCGACCAAAAAGTTGTAATTGAAATTAATTTAAGGGAGAGATTTAATTGAAAAGCGCAGTTGAAAAACTTTCACCAACAAGGGTAAAGCTTTCAATTGAGGTGCCCTTTACTGAATTAGCACCACATATCTCTGGGGCATACAAAAGTTTAAGCGAGAAGATAAATATTCCAGGATTTAGAAAAGGCAAAGTTCCAGCTGCCATGATCGATCAACGTGTTGGCCGCGGAGCGGTATTGGATGAAGCAATCAACGCTGCCTTACCTACCTTGTACTCACAAGCAGCAAAAGAAAATGATGTATTGGTAATTGGTCGGCCAAATGTGGAGATAACTGAGCTTAAAGATAATGAGAGCTTGGCCTTCACCGTTGAGGTTGATATTAGGCCAGAGATAAAGCTTCCTAACTTTTCTCAGATCAAGATCGAAGTTGATGATGTCAAGGTTACTGATGCTGATGTGGATGAGCAGATTCAATCATTGCGCACAAGATTTGGCACATTAACTACAGTTGAAAAAACTGTGGCAACTGGTGATTTTGTAACTATTGATTTGGTAGCAACAAAAGATGGCCAAGCCTTAGATGGTGGAACAGCAAATGATCTCTCCTATGAGGTTGGCTCTGCCTCCATGATTGATGGGTTAGATGAGGCATTGGTTGGGCTTTCAACTGGGGGAGAGAAAAGTTTTGAAACTTCATTAGTGGGAATGCCAGAGGGTGAAAAGGGAAGTGTGAAGGTAAGTGTTAAAGCGGTGAAGGAGCGAGAGCTGCCTCCCGTTGATGATGCATTTGCAAAGCTTGCCTCTGAGTTTGAAACCTTAGCTGAGTTAAAAGGTGATTTAACAACCCGGTTGACTCGCTTGAAGCAAATGGAACAAGGAGCGCAAGCTAGAGATTTATTGGTTGAGAAGTTAACTAGCAGTATTGATATTCCACTTCCTGCTGAAATTATTGAGGAAGAGGTAAATACCCATCTTGAAAAAGAGGGCAGATTAGATGATGCCAAACATCGCGCTGAGGTTAATGATGAGGTTAAAGCCACAATTACTAGAGAGTTCCTACTGGATTCAATTGTGAAGGCAGAATCTGTGGCCGTTAATGAATCTGAGTTAACTGAGTACTTAGTCCGAGCAGCATCTCGTTATGGCATGACACCAGATCAATTTATTAAAGAGGTTTCCCAAGCAGGCCAGGTCACCACCATGGTGGCGGAGGTGGCGCGGGCCAAAGCATTAGCTCAAGTGTTAAGCCGAGTGCAGGTAGTAGATAAGTCTGGGAAAAAGGTTGATCTTGAGGCATTAGCCCCAAAGAGTGAACCGGCAGAAAAAGAGTGAATAATCGCTAACGGCGAACAAAGAGCACGCCTAATCGGGGAAGCATTTTTAGCAAAAGATTGTTAAGGTCATGACAGTATTTTTTCAAGGAAAATCAAACGAGGAGATAAAAGTGGAGCTAAGTAATACCCCACGAAATGCAACTAGTGGTGCTGGTGGATTAGATGATCAGGTTTATCAGCGATTACTAAAAGAGCGAATCATCTTCCTTGGTTCTGTTGTGGAAGATTCCATGGCAAATGCTATTTGTGCTCAGATGCTCCTACTTGCTGCTGAAGATCCAGAGAAAGATATTTATCTTTACATCAACTCACCAGGTGGTTCGATCTCAGCTGGTATGGCAATTTATGACACCATGCAATACATAAAAAATGATGTGGCAACTGTTGCCATGGGACTTGCAGCTTCGATGGGACAGTTTTTACTTTGCGCTGGAACTGCTGGCAAAAGATACGCACTTCCTCATGCTCGCATCATGATGCACCAACCATCAGGTGGAATTGGTGGCACCGCCTCAGATATTAAAATTCAAGCAGAGCAGATGAGCTTTACTAAGAAGAGCATGGCTGAGTTAATTGCATTTCACACCGGCCAAAAGGCTGAGATTATTACTGAAGATTCAGATCGTGACCGTTGGTTTAGCGCCGCTGAAGCCAAGGAGTATGGCTTTGTTGATCATGTTGTTAAATCAGCTGGACAAGTCTCTGGAAGCGGAGGCACATCACGATGAACTCAGATATGAATAAGGTAAATGAGATTACCTCTCGTTATATTCTGCCAACAATTGAAGAGCGCACCAGTTATGGTTACAAGCGACTAGATCCATATACAAAGTTATTTGAAGAGCGAATTATCTTCTTAGGCCAGGCTATTGATGACACAGTTGCAAATGATGTTATGGCGCAATTGCTCACCTTAGAGTCGATGGATCCAGATCGAGACATCATGATGTATATCAACTCCCCAGGTGGCTCCTTTACCGCGCTGACTGCAATTTATGACACGATGCAATTTGTTCGCCCAGATGTAATGACAATTTGTTTGGGACAAGCTGCATCTGCAGCTGCGGTATTACTTGCTGGTGGCGCAGCTGGAAAAAGATATGCACTAGAGCATGCCCGAATTTTGATTCACCAGCCGTACTCTGAAGGTGGCGGACAAGGTTCTGATATTGAGATTCAAGCAAAAGAGATTTTGCGAATGCGCACATTATTAGAGGAGATGTTGGCTCGTCACTCAAAGAAGAGCCAAGCTGATATTGCTAAAGATATTGAGCGTGACAAGATCTTAACTTCAGCTGAAGCGGTTGAGTACGGATTAATTGATCAGGTATTAGCAACCCGTAAGGCAAAGGCTAAGTCTTAACTCTTAACTGTTTTTAATCCTTACCTTTTAAAGATCTAATTCGGCTATAGGCGAACAGATTTACCATCAAATTCACAACTAGCAGCTGCCTGCTCGTTCTACCCTTAGCCATGTCGAAAAGGAGTAACAAATAGTGACAACACGTATTGGTGAGAGTGGTGACCTACTTAAGTGTTCCTTTTGCGGCAAAACCCAAAAGCAGGTTAAGAAGTTAATTGCCGGTCCTGGCGTTTATATCTGCGATGAGTGCATTGATTTATGTAATGAAATTATTATTGATGAGCTCAATGAAACCTCATCATTAGGATTAGCTGAATTACCAAAGCCTCAGGAGATCTTTGAGTTTTTAGATCAGTATGTAATTGGGCAGGACAAAGCAAAGAAGTCTTTATCAGTTGCGGTCTATAACCACTACAAGCGGGTGCAATCTGGGGATTCAAAGCGTGATGATGCCATTGAGTTATCTAAGAGCAATATCTTAATTTTAGGACCAACAGGTTGTGGCAAAACATTATTGGCACAAACTCTCGCCCGAATGTTAAATGTGCCATTTGCGATTGCAGATGCAACTGCATTAACGGAAGCCGGTTATGTGGGTGAGGATGTTGAGAATATTTTGCTTAAGCTTATTCAAGCAGCTGATTTTGATGTTAAAAAGGCTGAGACTGGAATTATCTATATTGATGAGATCGATAAGGTGGCCAGAAAGGCTGAGAACCCATCTATTACTAGAGATGTCTCTGGTGAGGGAGTGCAGCAAGCATTATTAAAAATATTAGAGGGCACTACCGCATCTGTGCCACCACAGGGTGGACGTAAACATCCACATCAAGAGTTTTTACAAATTGATACCACCAATATTTTATTTATTGTCGGTGGTGCATTCTCGGGCTTAGAGAAAATCATTGAAAGCCGAAAGGGTAAGGCTGGGGTTGGCTTTAATGCCAAGCTTCAAACAATTGATGATGTAGTTAAAACAGATATCTTTGGTGATGCAATGCCTGAGGATCTACTTAAGTTTGGCATGATTCCAGAGTTTATTGGCCGACTTCCAATTATGACCAGTGTGGAAAGTCTTGATCAGAAAGCTTTAATGCAGATATTAACTGAACCAAAAAATGCTTTGGTAAAGCAGTATCAAAAATTATTTGATTTAGATGAGGTTGAGCTGGAGTTTAGCCATGAGGCACTTGAGGTAGTTGCAGATCTAGCAATTAAGCGTGGTACTGGTGCTAGAGGACTTCGCGCAATTATGGAAGAGACTTTGTTAGCGGTTATGTATGAAGTGCCAAGTAAGAAAGAGATTGGCAAGGTTGTCATTACCCCAGCTGTGGTTAGAAAAGAGGAGGCGCCAACTTATCTACCTCGAACTGCCGGTGGACCAAAGCGTGCGGTTAAGGGTGAAAAGGGCTCTGAGGAAAAAAGCGCATAAGATCAACCCTTATGAGTGGTGATAATAGAAAAGAGTTAGCTGCCACATTCTCCCCTGCAGAAATAGAAGCACCGCTGTATAAAAAGTGGCAAGAGGCTGGTTACTTCAAAGCAGATGCTAAATCCAAGAAGCCACCATTTACTATCGTAATTCCACCACCTAATGTCACCGGCTCTCTTCACATAGGTCACGCGTTAGATCACACAATTCAAGATCTGCTAATTCGCATGAAGCGAATGAAGGGCTTTGAAGCTTTGTGGCTTCCAGGAATGGATCACGCTGGAATTGCAACTCAAAATGTGGTGGAAAAACAATTAGCAGCGCAAGGTAAATCTCGCCATGATCTAGGCCGGGATGCATTTATTGAAAAGGTTTGGCAGTGGAAGGCTGAATCAGGTGGAGCAATTTTAGATCAGATGAAGCGCTTGGGAGATTCTGTTGATTGGGATCGAGAAGCCTTCACTATGGATGCAAATTTAAGTAAGGCTGTTTTAACAATCTTTAAGCAGTTATATGACCAAGGTTTAATCTATCGCGCCGAGCGAATCATTAACTGGTGCCCAAGATGTTTGACTGCACTTTCAGATATTGAGGTGGAGCATAAAGATGATTCTGGTGAGTTTGTCTCAATCAAATATGGTGATGAAAATATAAATATCACCGTTGCTACTACCAGAGCTGAGACTATGTTGGGCGATGGCGCAGTTGCGGTAAACCCAAATGATGAAAGATATAAGCACTTGGTGGGCAAGCAGGTATTGCTACCGCTAGTTGATCGAATGATTCCAATTATTGCCGATGAATTAGTTGATCCAGAGTTTGGAACTGGCGCAGTTAAGGTAACGGCAGCTCATGACCCAAATGATTTTGAGATGGGTATGCGCCACGGTGTTGAGTTAGTAATTATTATGAATGAACATGGCGTGATGGCTGGTACTGGTACCAAGTTTGATGGCATGGATAGATTTGAAGCTAGAAAAGCAGTGGTGGATGAGTTAAGAAAATTAGGAAGAGTAGTTGCTGAAAAGCGGCCGTATGTTCACGCAGTTGGACATTGCCAACGTTGTGACACAACTATTGAGCCTCGTCTTTCTAAACAATGGTTTGTAAAGGTTGCACCCCTTGCTAAAGCTGCTGGGGACGCAGTGCGCGATGGTCGAGTAAAGATTGAACCGGAGCAGATGTCAGCTAGGTATTTTGAGTGGGTAGATAACATGCATGATTGGTGTATCTCTCGCCAACTTTGGTGGGGACATCGAATTCCAGTTTTCTATGGACCAAATGATGAGGTTGTAGTTTGTGGACCAGATGAAACACCTCCTGTTGGATACACCCAAGATCCAGATGTTTTAGATACCTGGTTTTCCTCTGCACTTTGGCCATTTTCAACATTAGGTTGGCCAAATCAAACTGAAGATTTAAAGAAGTTTTATCCAACCTCGGTACTGGTAACTGGGTATGACATTTTATTTTTCTGGGTAGCTCGAATGATGATCATGGGATTGTTTGCAATGGATGGCAAACAACCATTTGATGTGATTGTTTTGCATGGTTTGGTTAGAGATCAATTTGGCAAGAAGATGAGCAAGAGCCGGGGTAACACCATTGATCCAATTGAGTTTATGGATAAATATGGCTCAGATGCGTTGCGCTTTACCTTAGCTAGAGGAGCTAACCCAGGAACTGATCAGGCATTAGCTGAAGATTGGGTGGCTGGCTCAAGAAACTTTGCGACAAAACTTTGGAATGCAACCAGATTTGCAATGTTAAATGGCGCAACAGTAAGTGGTGAGCTGCCAAAGAGTCAGGAGTTGGGTGCGATAGATAATTGGATTCTGACTCGTCTAGATCAAACAATCTCTGAGGCGGATGAGTTATTTGAAAAATTTGAGTTTGCTAAAGCATGTGAGTTGATTTATCACTTTGCTTGGGATGATCTTTGTGATTGGTATTTGGAGTTATCTAAATCAACCTTTACTGCAGGGGGAGCCGAAGCAGAAAAGAGTAAGCGAGTATTAGGAGAGGTCTTAGATCAACTATTTCGTCTGATGCATCCGGTGATGCCATTTATTACAGAACAGATGTGGTGCACTCTAACTAATGGAAAATCTCTAATGATTACCCAATGGCCAACCTCTGATCTTTCAAGCCAGGATCAAAACTCGGTAAAGCTGGTTGAGCAGATGCAGCAGATCATTACTGAGGTTAGAAGATTTAGAAATGATCAAGGTATTAAAAGCACTGCAAAGGTGGCAGCAAGATTTACTGGACTTTCTAAAGTTGGACTTGAATCATATGAGGCAGCGATTAGACATGTAATTAAGGCTGATGCTGCAGATGCAAACTTCACTGCCAAACTTGCGATCGGTGAAGTTTTAATTGAGTTTGATTTAACTGGCGCAGTTGATTTGGTTGCAGAGCGCACTCGATTAACAAAGGATTTACAAACAGCTATAAAGGATCGAGATACCGCCAAGGTTAAGTTAGATAATGAAGGCTTTATGGCAAAAGCACCAATGGAGGTTGTGACTGAGATTCGAGAAAGGCTTGCTCAAACTTCAGCAGATATTGAACGAATTACCGCTCTTCTTGAAAAACTTCCTAAGTAAATGAGTGATTCCCCAGAGATTGACCAGTTATCTCAGGTTGAAGCGGCGCTGCTTAAGCGCTGGCCGGAAAGCCGAATTGAGCCAACTTTAGATCGAATAAGTGCATTACTAGATGCACTCGGTTCACCCCAGTTGTCATATCCAACAATTCATTTAGCTGGCACAAATGGTAAGACCACAACCTCGCGAATGATTGATCAGCTGCTTACCAATCTTGGTTATCGGGTTGGTCGCTACACATCCCCACACCTTGAATCCTTTACTGAGCGAATCAGTATTAAGGGTTCACCGATTACACCAGCACAGATGATCGCTACCTATAAAGATATTGAGTTGTATTTAGATTTAATTGACTCTCGCCAACCGCATCCCATCTCATTTTTTGAAGCGATGACTGCAATGGCATTTGTGGCATTTGCTGAACACCCAGTAGATGTTGGAGTTATTGAAGCGGGCATGGGCGGGCAATGGGATGCCACAAATGTATTAGCTTCTCAGGTAGCGGTGATGACACCAATTGGTTTTGATCATATGGAGTATCTCGGTGACACCTTAACTAAGATCGCACAAACCAAATCTGGAATCTTTAAACCTGAATCAAATGTGGTGATGGCAGCCCAACCTGCAGAGGCGGCAAAGGTATTAATGGCGCAGGTAGCAAAGGTTTCGGCAATTCCATTTAGAGAGGGAGTTGAGTTCTCAGTTAAATCTCGAGCACTAGCTGTGGGCGGTCAATTAATTTCATTGCAAGGTTTACATGGTGAGATTGATGATATTTATCTGCCACTTTACGGCCTGCATCAAGCAAACAATGCTGCGGTAGCCCTTGCAGCGGTTGAGGCCTTTACCTCAGTTGCTTTAGATAAAGAGTTGGTAAGGGATGCTTTTAGCAAAGTTGCCTCACCTGGCAGATGTGAAATTGTTTATAAAGATCCAACGGTGATTATTGATGCAGCTCATAACCCTCATGGCGCAGCTGCGATCTCTAAAACCATAAATGATGAGTTTGATTTTGAGTTGGTCGTAGGTGTGGTTGCAGTATTGGCAGATAAAGATGTGGCTGGAATCTTAGAGGCGCTATCTACCTGTCTTGATTACATCGTAATTTCCCAAAGTAGTTCTGCTAGAGCAATGCCAGCACAAGCACTTGCAGAGATTGCTGGGAATTACTTTAGAGCAGAGCAGATTGAGGTAATTTCAGATTTAGCAGCTGCCATAACTTATGCAGTTGAGAAGGTATCGTTGGCTAATCAGGTAAATGATGGTGTTGGTGCGGTGCTAGTTACTGGCTCAGTAGTCACCGCTGGATTTGCTCGCACAAAACTAAAGGAGTTAGGGAGCGGTAAATGAGAGTGATGGCCGCAGCAGTTTTGAGCATGGAATCTATTTTGATGGGCTTTGCGCTATTAATTGCCAAGGATTCAGCAAGTAACTCTCAGCTTTGGCTGGGAGCTGCATTGGCGATCGCTTTCTTGTTGTGTGCTGGGATGTTAAAGCGAAAGTTTGGTTATTTTCTGGGAAGTTTTTTGCAAATTTGCTTAGTTTCATACGGCTTAGTGATCACATCAATGTATTACTTAGGCACCTTGTTTTTGATTTTATGGGTATTTGCAATACTGCTTGGTCGCAGGGGTGAGGCAATAAAGGCGAGGTTAATCGCACAACGGGATGAAGATGGGGCAAAATCGCCATAATTTTCTGCCTTAAGGCAAAGGTGCGTAGAATAAGAAAGTGAGTTCAGAGCAAACATTAATTTTGATTAAGCCAGATGGCGTAAAACGTGGTCTGGTTGGTGAAGTTATTGCTCGCATTGAACGCAAAGGTTATGTAGTTACTAATTTAAAAATGTTAACTGCAGATAAAAATCTTCTTGCTAAGCATTACGCCGAGCATGAAGGAAAACCTTTTTATGAACCACTGCTTGAATTTATGCAATCTGGTCCAATCGTGGCGATGATTGCACAAGGTGAGCGAGTGATCGAAGGGTTTAGAAAGATGGCAGGAGCGACAGATCCAACTGTTGCCGAAGCCGGCACAATTCGAGGAGATCTAGCAAGGGATATGGGAACAAAGGTTGTTCAAAATATTGTCCATGGCTCAGACTCAGTTGAATCAGCGCAACGTGAGATAAAGATTTTTTTCGGTAATTAAGAGTTTATAAAAACAAGGTAAGAAGGAGAAGCGCATATGGCAAAAGGAAGTAATCGGATGTCTTGGATTGGCCGAGATATGGCGGTAGATCTAGGAACAGCTAACACCTTGGTATATGTGCGTGGTCGTGGCATTGTGCTTAATGAACCATCAGTGGTTGCAGTCAACCAAGATACTGGTGCGATCTTGGCGGTTGGTTTAGAGGCCAAGCGAATGATTGGTAGAACTCCAGGAAATATTGTGGCAATTCGCCCACTTAAAGATGGTGTGATTGCAGATTTTGATACTACTGAGCGAATGCTTAAGTACTTTATTCAAAAAGTTCACAAACGACGTTACTTAGCAAAGCCAAGAATTGTGGTCTGTGTGCCATCTGGAATTACTGGTGTTGAACAGCGTGCGGTAAAGGATGCAGGTTACGCAGCGGGTGCTCGTAAGGTTTACATCATCGAAGAGCCAATGGCAGCAGCAATTGGTGCTGATCTGCCAATTCATGAGCCAACTGGAAACATGGTGGTTGATATTGGTGGTGGAACTACTGAGGTTGCAGTTATTTCACTTGGTGGAATAGTTGCAGCACTTTCAATTCGCGTCGGTGGGGATGAGTTAGATCAATCAATTATTAATTGGGTTAAGCGTGAGTACTCATTACTTCTAGGTGAGCGCACAGCTGAAGAGATCAAAATGGCTATTGGATCAGCATTTCCGCTACCAGGTGAGCCAGATGCTGAAATTCGCGGTCGCGATTTAGCTACTGGATTACCAAAGACAATTTTGGTTACCTCAGCAGATATTCGAAAAGCGCTGGAGGAGCCAGTGGCAGCAATTGTTAATGCTGTGAAAAACACGCTGGATAAGACTCCACCTGAGTTAGCAAGTGATCTGATGGATCGTGGAATTGTTTTGACTGGCGGAGGAGCACTTCTTCGTGGTCTTGATGAGAGATTACGTCATGAGACTGGAATGCCAATTCATATCTCTGAGCGTCCACTTCAAGCAGTTGCTGAAGGTTCTGGAAAATGTATTGAAGAGTTTGAAGCCTTGGAGAAGGTTTTAATCTCTGAACCTCGTCGTTAATTAAATTGTAAGGGAGTTCATTTGTGGCAAGAGGCGGCGGTAACCGTTCGCGGCTACTTCTAGTCCTCTTACTAGTATCCTCATTATTTTTAATTACCCTAGATCTGCGTGGAGTAAATCTTGCCGGCACATTTAGATCTGGAGTATCCACAGCGGTCTCGCCAGTTGAAAATCTCTTTTCTAGATTGTTTTCACCAATTGGTAACTTCGCTTCAGATATCCGTAACTTTGGACAATCTAAATCAAAGATCAAAGAGTTAGAAAAACAGGTTGATCTACTCAAATCCAAAGAGGTTTTAGATGAGGATGTAATTGGCCAGTTAACTCAGCTAAAAAATGTTTTAGATTTAGCAGGGCGTGGTGGTTACAAAGTTGTGGCAGCAAAGGTAATAAATCGCGGATCATCAACCTCGTTTAACCAAACCCTAACTATTGATGTTGGCAGCAGCGATGGTATCTCTCGAAATATGACCGTTATTTCAGATGGTGGTTTAGTTGGCGTGGTTAAATCTGTAAGTAGTAGCTCCGCCATCGTGTTATTAATGAGTGATCCAACATTTAAAATTGGTGTTCGAATTGCAGGCACACAAAGTATTGGTGTGGTTTCAGGTCAAGGTGGAAACAAGTATTTACTTCAATTACTAGATGCAACTGGTGAGATCAAAGTGGGTGCCACATT
>Ga0082207_1000456_pt1 | contig 23369 bp, 18 predicted proteins | sample LakMenEpi10Aug09_FD_71540 | JGI IMG/M metagenome (GOLD analysis project Ga0082207, IMG submission 71540)
CATTTTTTCGTACTGAGCCTGGGTTACCTCATACACACCAAGGTAGTAGTCTTTGCTGATCGTCACTTCGTGCTGGGTTTCGTCATTCTTATCACGCCCTTCCTCGCTCTCGGGCGAGCCCATCATGAATGTCCCTTTAGGGATCAGCACCAGCTTCATCCCAATGCTGTTGGTGATCTCTTTGGGCGTCTGGGCTTGCAATTGATCCACGAAAAATATCAGCATCAAAACGAAGCCTTTGGAGATAATTGATGGCGTGTTTGGCATGGATCATCCTCTCATGGAAAACTCAGAGTTTGCTGGTCGTGAGCTATCGACGCACGATCCAGTGTACCATCTGAGGTGGAGCAGGGGTTTGGACGGCATTGACCCTATTGACAGTGTTGACTGGATTGACTGTGGACCGCCGTCAATCCCGTCAATCTTGTCAACACCATCAATACAGTCAAATCGCTGCCGCCGTCAGGCGGCCTGGGGCAAGCAAGTTTGGCCCTTTGAGGGCCCTGCGAAGCGGTGGGGGGTTATGACCAAGAGGTTCATTTAACCTGGATTGCATCGCAAAGAGTTGCGATCAAGCGGCTGTGGTTTCCGCGATAGCCCACGACTGACATCGCATGGGCTTGCAATGCGGTGAGTGATGGTCTAACCAAATGAACGACCTCACTGAAGCGCTCTCGTTGATTTCGGAGAAATCATCGGGAATGTTCGCCAAGGGCGAATAATCGTTTAACCCGCAGCCAACGGCGAGGAACTTGATCAAGCCCGCCAGAATGCTCGCTCTGGGGCAAAACGGAGGAGTTCAGATCCGGGGACTTGGCGATCTTATTGGCAGTGTGACAATGGGTTTTGGACTTTGTTGACCTTGTTGACAGTTGAGGTTGTTGACGAGGTTGACAGGTTGGGCGGTTTGACCATCCCGGTCGATGAGGTCAACAGTGTCACCTCTGCGACGAGTCTCCACGTTTTTGGCCTTTAATGGAAAAAAAGGGCAATCTTTGAGATTATTGCGTCATCTTTCAAGGGGCAAGGCATCTAGGTAGTTAGACCCATACGAACGTTTACTCTATCTAGGATTGGCCAATAGGTTGATTCAAGGCGTGCCCTTGTTTCTGTCCAAACTCTCTCAAAGGATCCCCGCTAAAGTCCCCCTTAAACCGATCGGTCGAAGGTAGCGCATCGACATCGCTTGCTACCAATGCCGGCCGGCTGGGCCTGAAAACCCAAGCAGCCAGCTAGGGCCAGCCTGGCCTGCCAAGCTACAGAACCTTTTTTTTCTTGATTCAATTCAATGGTTATCAAGCCGCAACTGGGATTTGGTAAAATCTGCCGCTAGTCTACAGCCCGTAGAGACCAAATTCAAATCCAAGCTGAACCATCTATGAATGAATCGCAACCATCGTCGCAATCCAATGTGGGCGTAACTGCACACGGAGATGCTCAGGCCGTCGAAAGACTTCGCGAGGCATCGATCCGATTAAAAGCCGAGATAGGCAAAGTCGTTATAGGTCAGGATCAGGTGATCGATAGTTTGCTCGTCGCATTGCTCAGCCGCGGCCATGCACTATTGATCGGGGTTCCTGGTGTTGGAAAAACCCTGATGGCAAGAAGCTTGGCCCGGGCTTTGGATATGGAGTACCGCCGCATACAGTTCACCCCGGACTTGATGCCCTCGGACATCACTGGTACCGACATCATTATCGAGGATCCGGAGACAAACCGTCGGAGATTGGAATTCCAACGCGGTCCCTTGTTCACCAACTTTTTATTAGCGGATGAAATCAATCGGGCACCGCCGAAAACCCAATCTGCTTTGTTGCAGGCCATGCAGGAGCAAGAGGTCTCTGTCGGGAGACACACTTATTCTTTGTCTCCCCCGTTCTTCGTCGTGGCCACCCAAAATCCGGTCGAGCAAGAGGGGACTTATCCTTTACCTGAGGCTCAGTTGGATCGCTTCATGTTGAATATCCCGGTAGGCTATCCTACGCCTCAGCAAGAGGCTGACATCGTCAAGAGCACGACCACCAATACAAAGGTCGAGCTACAACCTATCCTTTCGTCCGCCGAAGTTCTGCGACTGCAGGAACTTGTACGCGGTGTCCCCGTGGCCAACGATGTTGTCGATTACGCAGTGGCACTAGCAAACTGTTCTCGGCCTACATCCAACGCACAGAAAAATAGTTTTGGGGATAAACAAGCAAACGAAATCCAAAAATACATCCGATACGGGGCAAGCCCTCGGGCGTCTCAGTATCTGATTCTCGGTGCCAAGGCGTTGGCGATCCTCAAGGGTCGATTCCACGTCGATTTCGAGGATGTAAAGTCGATTGCCACGTCCGTGCTCAGGCACCGATTAATTCTGAATTTTCATGCCAGGTCAGACGGACTGGACTCTGACGAAATCATACGGCGAATCTTGATACAGGTGCGGATTAAATGACTGCCGCTGTGGTTAAGATTGCTGATCTGGTCTCCCCCAAGATTATCTCGTCGGTTCAAGACTTGGATCTGGTGGCTCGCTGGGTTGTTGAAGGTTTCATCAACGGACTGCACCGAAGTCCTTTCATCGGCTTTTCTGTCGATTTCGCTTCGCATCGCGAGTACATCGCTGGAGATGATCTGAGGCATCTGAATTGGAAGATATATGGCCGACACGATCGCTTGTACATCAAGCAGTACGATGCGGATACCAATGTCGATGTGCATTTGGTAGTGGATATCAGTGGCTCGATGAGCATCGGGGACGGATCGCAAAACAAACTTCGTTATGCCGTTGTCTTGGCGGCCAGCCTAGGCCATCTTGCCTCGCGGCAACGGGATGCCGTTGGATTGACTCTCTTTGCCGACACGATTATCGAAAAATTCAATGCGCGTGGCACTTCGGATCATCTGCTACAAATCCTCAACGCTCTTGCTCAGCCTCGCGGTAATCCGAAAGCCCAAAAGCCTACGGTTCTTCACGAGGCTGCCGAGATGATTCCAAGGCGTGGGCTCGTCGTTCTTATCAGCGACTTGTATTACGATTCCCCTGAATTGCTAGAAGCCTTGGATCATTTTCGACACTTCGGTCACGACGTGTTGGTCTTTCATGTCCTTGCACCCATCGAAAAATCGATGCCCATCGATGGGTCGGTCAAAATCGTCGATGCAGAAACAGGCGAGGAGATCGAGACGCTGGCTCATGAAATTCGAGATAGCTATTCGCAAGCGGTCCATCGATGGATCGATGAGACCCATAAAGAGTGCTTAGCTCGTGATATCGACTACGTCTGTATAACGACGGACTGTCCTGTGGAATCTGCATTGTTGGATTATTTCGTCAAGCGATCGCAGTTGTACTAGGTTTAGGTCTCCATGCCCACGATTCAATTCATCTATCCCGGATTTCTATTGGCATCGTTGGTCATGGCGATTCCGATCATCATCCACCTGTTGTTTAGGCAACGCGCGCGAAAGGTTCCGATTGGCTCGATTCGGTTTCTAGTACCGGTGGTCAAAGAGCATCGCCGTAGGCGCAAGGTCAAGCAGTGGTTGCTCTTGGCCCTTCGGATGCTTGGGATGCTATTTCTGACATTCCTGTTTTGTCGTCCTTACTTGAACCGTTCAGAGCTTTTGGGTTTGCAACAAGAGGTCATTCTGTTGATCGATAAATCTGCCAGCATGCAGGCGGTGGATTCAAGGGGGGACTCGTCGATGGCTCAAGCGATCGAGCGGTCCAAAAAAGAACTGGCTCGATTGGACGAAAACGCGATTGTTCATTTAGCGACTTTTGATTCGACCGGAATCGAAGAACTCCCGGTTGAAAAGCTGCCTCTAATCACACCGACCCAAGCGGCCACCGATTATGGGCTTGCGTTTTCGTGGGCGACAGACATTTTTGCAGCATCCAAACGGGCATCCAAAAAGATCATCCTTTTGACCGACTTGCAACAAAGCGGCCTGCAGAGGGCTGCGATGAAACCGTTGCCAAGGGGTGTTGAGTTGGTATTGCATGAGCTCGGGGATCCATTGGCTCGGAACATTACGATTGAATCGGCAGACGCGACCCAAACGGAAATCCGGCCCCAGGGCCAGATCAAGATCCGCGTCAACCTAAGAAATCATAGCCCTTTGGTCGTACGTGATTTGATCGTGCGATGCGACGTTGATCACGCAACGACCAAGGATCATTACACGCAGGAATTGGCCACCGAAATCCCTGTGCTTGGTCGGACTACTTTAGAGTTTTCGCTACCGATCCAAACAGATGGACTTTACAAGGGCAAGGTTTCGATCGACACCGATGATGCTTTGAGAATCGACGATACCCGATGGATCGCATTCGAGGCACGTCGGCCAGACCGTGTTCTGCTCGTGGATGGACAAGAGGGGCGATCTGTTTACGCGAATGAAACCTATTACCTCGAAACTGCGTTGCGATTGCAAATGACGGAGTTTGATGGGCCGGTTCGTTCGTTCGAGCCTGAGCGGATCGCTTGGGAATCGGGGAAGGGATTTCCTAGGCTCGATGGATATCGCGCGGTTGTCTTGGCCAATGTCAGGCAGCTAACAGAACAGGATGCCCAACGCATGGAGAGTTATCTGAGGGATGGGGGTAGTTTATTGGTATTCGCAGGCGATCAAGTTAGGCCTGAGTCGCTCAAGGAGTTTGAGAGAGCTGGGCTATTGCCGGGAATTCTCAGGCGGTCTGCTATCTCTGGCCGATTTCGCATTGCGCGTTGGGATAATGAACATCCAGCCCTCGAATGTTTCAACGATCCTCAGCAAGGGGATTTGCGTCGGATCGATATCCGTAAACTTCTGCCGCTAGAATCGCTCGCTCCAAACGCAACGTCTCTGCTCAGCACGACAGACCATGTCCTCGCCGCTGAACTCCAAATCGGGAAAGGTAGAAGCGTGTACTTTGGGTTCTCCGCCGATCGCGATTGGACCACCTTACCCCAGTCTCCTATGTACGTTCCTTTGATGCGACAAATGCTCGCCCATTTGACGCATCAGCTTTCTGAACGATCGGCCGTGACGAGTGAAACGATCAGCAAGAAAGGGCAGTCGGCAGGTATTGTTCCGAAAGCGGATAAGCCAGGGGAATGGTTGGTTGCGAATATCGACCCACGGGAGTCTGAGCTTCGGCGAATCCAAGCCGATGAAATGGTGAAGATCACCGGTGCGGAGTCGATCGAATCTGCGGATCGCGCTACGGCACTCGAAGCGATCGAAATCCCGGCAGACGCGACTCGACCAGACGAGTTATGGACGATCGTAGCTTGGTTGCTATTCGCAATCCTTGCTGCAGAGTTACTATTGTCAGGGAGAATTCACGCATGAATCGATTAAGGACTCAACCATGTCGAGACTAGAAACTCCGACCGGCACCTTGGAATTAAGAAAAAAGCTGGCTCGGGCACAGCAGAAGCAAATCTCGAATCGATTTGGGATGGGGATCGGGGCTTTGGTGATTTTTTCTATGATAGCCCTGCTTGCGATCGCTACTGCGGATTGGATTTTTGAGCTGCCAACGGTCCTGCGAGCGCTTTGGCTTTTGCTCACGGTCGTATTGGCTTGGATGGGACTTGGATATGCCTACAACCGGTGGATAAGGCTCTATTCGATTTCCAATGCAGCAGTGGATACCGAAAATCAACTCGCTCAATTCGGACAGCGTCTCCGGACGACGATCGACTATGAGCAAGGAGATTCGACACCCGCAAAAGCATCCGCGTCGCTACTGGAGTCACTGCGACTGGATTCCTTGAAGCTTGCCAAGAAGGTGAACTGGGAAGCTGCCATCGATAGAAAACCTTTGACATGGATCCTGATAACTGCATCGAGTCTGATGTTCCTTACAGCGATGTTCTTGCTGCTATTTGCAGAGTTTCGTACGGCTATCGCTCGAAGTCTGTTGATTCCGTTCGAGTACACCACTGCGACTTACACCCCTGAATCCTCGACGATTCGGTTAGGAGAGAGTGTCGATGTCCAGGCGACCATCCATGGCCGTCCTGTCGAGTCGGCGAATATTCGCTACAGAGAAGCAGGCTCCAAGTCGGGATGGACTCTTGCCGAACTGTTACCAAGTCGCTTGTCAGAGACGAAGGGATCGGGGAATAAAGCAAAAATCGAAGGGGAAGTGTCTGCAACATTGAGCGGGCTTACGAAGGACACAGAGTTCGAGGTCCTTATCGGATCGCGAAGGTTGCCCTTGGGGCATGTGACTGTATTGCAACCATTGACGCTAGATCAAGTGCACTTGACGATCCTGGCGCCTGACTACACCAAACTCAGTCCATGGACTTCTGATTCGCTCGATTTGACTGTCCCTGAAGGTTCATCGGTCGATTTGGATTTGACGTTCAATCGGGCGTTATCCAACATCGAACTTGTACCACAGACCAATCTCCAGGACACCATCGTGCGGGCCTCGCAGTCCGATTCGATTCCATTGAGTTCATCTGAAAACCGCGCAACAGGATCGCTTGGGGAACTACGTAAAAGTGGGCTTTATTCGATCGAAGCTCGAACATCCGATGGGATAACGCTCGTCGACAAACAGTTGAATATTCGTGTGAAGCCGGATTTGAAACCGAGGGTGCGGTTCGTCGATCCCCAGGATAAATTGACCGTTGCGGCCAATGCCCAGGTGCCGATGGTTGTCGAAGCAGAAGACGACTATGGATTGTATCGAGTAGGAGTTCTTTTTCAGATAGGTAGCGAGCCGATGCAGACGCTCGTTGAAGAGGATGCGCAAGGTTCTGCAGAGCCGCTACGATTGGAGACAATGCTCCTGCTTGAGAAATACGCCTTAACGGCCAGCAAGGCGGTGACCTACTACGCATTTGCCGAGGACGAATACTTCGGGACACGAAGACGGACTTTAACACCGTTGCAGTTCATTGACATTCGCCCTGAGGAGTTGGACGCACAGAGCGAGCCGACGCAAGATGCGGCCGATGGCGATCCGTTGCTCAGCGACCTCAGCGAGGATATTGAGGAGTTGATCCAACGCCAGCGTCAAGAACTATCTCAAGCCTTTCAGTTGGAACAAAAGCAGGACTCTTACGAGGAATTCTCTCAGGATTTGGCTCAGTCGCAGCAGGAGGTTTTGGATTCGACCAATGAACTCGCCAAAGAAATCGAGCAGTTTGGGTCCAATGAGCCCGCACTGAGCCAGGCGGGTCGACACATGGAAAAAGCAGTTGAGAAGTTCGATGATTCAGATTTGCCTTCTGCAGTACCTTCCCAGCAAGAAGCCTTATCGAACCTGATTCGAGCCAGGGAAGAGATTCGTAAGCAATTGAGGCAGGCAAACGGGGCATCGAAGGGTCAAGACCGCCCATCGGAACGAAACCAACAACAAAATCCTCGAAAACCGAAAAAGCAACAGACCGATAAGCAGGAACGACTTGCTCAAGCCAGGAGGCAGATCGAGGAGTTGGCTCAAAGGGAGAGAGAATGGAGCAAGCAGGTTCAAGAGTTTCGCCCCAAACCATTACCTTCGGAACTGCCGCAAGAGGGTGCGAGCAGTAAGGATGAAAAGCCCGCTCCGAGTGCTGCTGACATTAATGCAACGCAGAAACAAATCAAGTCAGAGCTTGAAGGTGTTAAAAAAGAATTAGAGAGCATCCAATGCGCCGGTGGTGGAGTCAGCCAGCAATTGGATCAAGCTTCGGACACCATGCAAAGAGGGGCGGATCGTTTCAATGCTAAAGAACTGCCAGAGGCATCGAAAAATGGGCAACGGGCAGCCGACCAATTAGAGGCCCTATCGTCCCATCTTGGTGCAATGAATTCACGCGATTTTGGTGAACGCTTAGAGCAAGCACACAGATCCGCAGAGCAAATTGCAGAACAGCAAAAGGCGATTGCACAGAAGATGCAAGGTTCCGAGACAACCAAAGGGACGAATCCAACGAGCAAGGACCCTCAACAGGAGGGGGCAAGCAGCGATCAAGGCACAAGTATTGCCCAGCAACAAGCTCAGCAACAAGCTCAGGAACAAGAGGAATTAGCAACCGAAGCTCAAATGCTTGCGGAACTCATCAAGAGTCTTCAGAGGGATGCAGGGCGAGAGTCCGGAGAGGTTCAGCAAAGACTCGATCAGGCCAATACCGAGACCCCTCCAAGGGAGATCGCCTCAGGGATGACCGATGCGGCGAAATCCATGCGTTCGGGCCGGGATGCGGCAGCAAAACAGCAAGCCGATGGGGTAGTCGATCAATTGCAGAAGCTTGTAAAATCCTTGGAAGCCACACGCAAGGAGTACTCCCAACCCCAGCTAAAGGAGATGATGGCTCTGGAGGAGCAACTCGCAAAGCTTCAAGAGGAGATCAAGCAGAGTGAGTCCCAGAACGATGCCTTTGGAGATATTCAGGAGAAATCGAAAAAGCTCGAGTCGCGACTCCAGCGGCTTGCATCAAGAGACAAGAAACTTGCCGAGGCGCTCAAGCAAGACGCAAAGGACTTCCAGGGATGGAGTGTCCTAGGGGATTATCCGCGATTGCGGAAAGTGACCCAGGCACTTCAGACACGGATACAAGAGGAGATCTTGGAGAGCTCTGTGATGGATGCAGACCCGATGGTTCCATCGGCGTACAAAGAACTGGTAGAGAAGTATTTCAAAGCCCTGTCGGACGATTTAAGGTAGGGTGAATCGATGCGTGAATGGGCAAGTCCTTACTCGTTTTGGATCTACTTGCTTTTGGCAGGTGGAATCGCAGTACTGCTGGCGATCGCTTATAGAACGGCGACCTCAGATCGCTTGAGAAGATGGTGGCTATTTGTTCCCCGTTTGCTGGTGCTAGGGTTGCTCTTGGCGATCTTGCTTAATCCTGTGCATCGAAGCGAGCAGCGTTTACCTGAGCAACCAGGACAGGTTCATTTCCTAGTCGATGCTTCGCGAAGCATGGCGCTTGAGCAACCCCAGAGTCGGATGCTTCAGGCGCAGCAGTCGATCGCGACGGCTTATCAATCCTTGAGTGCGATAGACAATCCACCCCGAGTGCAGATGTATCGGTTTGGCAATCAGCTTTCGAGCGTTTCTAATCCTGGGGAGCTCAAGCCTACCGATAACACGACGCTCTTGGCCGATGCGCTCGAGCAGTTACCGAGTCGTTTTTCGAGAGACTTGCCAAGAGGAGTCGTAGTTTTTTCCGATGGGATGGTCGATGATGGCAAGCGTCTTGAGGAGGTATCGCGTGTTTATCGTGAGTTGGGTGTACCTATTCATGTTTTCCCTGTGGGCGATTCTAAAGTGCTCGGGGATGTTGCCATCGACGACCTCGTAGTTCCACCGCGCGTAGATCCAGGAGTGAGGGCTCCGATTCGTGGTGTGGTTCGCGGAACGGGCTTTGAGGGTAAAAGGATTGTTTTGGAAGTCAGGTCCGAAAACAATCCGTCCTTGCCACCCTTGGCAACGCTTCCGATTACGCTCAGCGATTCCCCCCAAGCTTTTGAAATGCTCGTCGAGGCGAAACCCGAGTATCGCGAGTTGGTTCTTCAAGCAGCACCTTTGGAAGGTGAGGCCTCGACACAAAACAACCGAATTCCGTTTCAACTGGTCAAATCCGATCGAATCTTGAGAGTGCTCTATATGGAGGGCTCGCCTGGTAATGAGTTTACATTCATTCGTGACGCTCTGATTGAGGATAAAGACATCGAGTGCGTGTCGATGGTTGTCGACCAGCAGTACGTGCAGCGCCCGAGACTCATGCGGGTCGACGATTCCTACCGGGGATTCCCAACCACCCGAGAAGAGTTATTCAAGTTCGATTGCGTGATTTGCAGTGACATTTCGATTGGTGCTTTCACCAAGGAACAACTTGAATGGACCGTCGAGTTGGTTGAGAAACGCGGTGGTGGGTTCGCGATGGTCGGGGGCCATACAAGTTTTGGAGCCGGGGGTTGGGATCAAACGGCTTGGGATCAGTTAATCCCTGTCGACATGCGAGGAGGAAAGCTAGGAAGTGGTTGGGTTGACCATCGGTTTAAGGTGAGTGTTCCGACCGAGGAGTTATCGCATCCAATCTGGAAGATTGTTGATGACCCGGAGGAGAACAAACTAGCCATCCGTTCGATACCACCCTTCTTGGGTACGAATTACATGCAACGGCTCAAGCCCGCCGCGACGGTTCTTGCGGTTTCTGCGGATTCGATTCCTCAGGTTGGAATTATGCCGATTTTTGCTTGCCAACCCTATGGTCGTGGCAGGACCTTTGCTTTTGCTCCCGATTCGACGGCGGCTTGGGGAAGCTACTTCGAGACCGTTTGGGGTAAGGGGGACAATCGGTACTTCCGTCGTTTTTGGCGGAATGTGATCCGGTGGCTTACGGAGAACTCCGTTGGCGGAACCAAACGGCTACTCTTTGAAACCGATCGAGTCATCTATCGTGAAGGCCAGCCGATACAAATAACCGCGTACGCTTATGATGCGTCTCTCAAGGCGACCACCCAGTACGATGTCTACTCGGCGATTAAATCCAGTAGGCAAACCAAGTCGACCGATGAAGTTCCTGCGGTAGCTCTCCGTCCGCAGTCAACAACTTACTCTGGGACCATCGATAGGGAATCATGGAACGCGATCCATGATGAAGCGGAAGCCTCGGTGATCAAGCCCGTAGAAATTGAGTTGATCGCTTTGGAAAAAGGGAAAGAGATTGCGCGTGCAACAACGCGTGTGATGGTGCTACCGGATCTTCACGAATTGGTACAACCCAGGGCGGACAAAGAGACACTTGAGAATCTAGCAAAATCCACTGGGGGAACGTCCCTGCGTAGCGTTCCGGAACTAACGGAATTGCTCAGTAAATTAAAATCGATTCCAGGAGAAGCGGTTGTCAGTCGCCAACCTTTATGGGACACGACTTGGATGTGGATTTTGCTCGTAGCATTGCTTTCGATCGAGTGGATAATGCGTCGACGATCCACCTACGCTTGAGCCGCGTTGGATGAGTCCGATATGGTCATCGTGCAAGCTGCGAGGAGGGTAAATAAAACTTCGAATCAATCTCATGCGCCGAAGGTAGATGACGCGTCGGATCCTGCGGGGGCTCTGCCCCCAAACCCCCGGGATTTTTTAGGCATAGGCTCGGAAAATCATCTGTTCATTGAGCCCAAAACTATTCCAATGATGGCGCAGGGTGAAACAGACAAAGGCTCTGTGGGGACACAACCTTCGATTCCTTTTTGTGCGATTTTGGATGTGCGTAGTACGCCTGAATCTTTTCGTTGTGGCCGGTAGTGACAAGTGTGGCCATATACAAGATGGCTCTAACGTTGCCACGCCCTCCCATGACGAATCGCTTGCAATGGGTTTGAGCACCGATGCAAATTGCGATATGACTTTCGCATCGATCTGATCGGTTTGCCCAAGCCCCAAAAGGGTTCACCAATCGCATTGGTATGAAGTTGGTTTTGATCCCTTCTGGAACGTTTATCATGGGTTCACCAGCGGGCGAAGAAGGACGCAACGCCGATGAACTTCAACATGAGGTGACCATCAGCAAAGAATACTACATCGGGGCTTATGAAGTCACTCAGGCACAGTATCGTGTTGTGATGGGGCATAATCCAAGCAAATTTCAGGGCGTTGTCGTCGATCATGAGAATGCTACCCTACCCGTGGATACTGTAAGATGGGAGGATGCGGTGGAATTCTGCAGAAGACTCTCTGAGCTTGATCCAGAAGAGACTTCAGGAAAAGTCTATCGATTGCCCACTGAGGCCGAGTGGGAATATGCGTGCCGAGCCGGGAGCACAACCGTTTATTCGTTTGGAGATGAGAAGTCACTGGTTTCGGAATACGGTTGGTTTAACAATAATAGTTCTTCAAGACCGCACACGGTGGGGCTTAAGGAAGCGAATGCTTGGGGACTTTACGACATGCATGGAAATGTCTGGGAATGGTGCTGGGACTACGGTTGGGCATACCCCCATACAGCAGTGAAGGATCCCCAAGGGCCTGTTTCGGGAGATTCGCATGTGCTTCGAGGTGGCAGTTGGAACAGAGGGGCGTATGATTGCCGATCTGCGGGCTTGCGAGGGAATTTGAGTCGGATAGGTTACAGCTCTTGCGGCTTCCGCGTGGTCTTAGGTTATCCGATCTCAACACGCGTTGTGGAACCTAAAGAGACTCACCGTTCTGAAAATAAATCGATGCATAGTAAGCAGGTGATCAACCGCATCGGGATGCAATTAACCTTGATTCCGAGAGGTACATTTATCATGGGCTCTCCAGATAGCGAGCCTGAGCGAAGCGACGATGAGTCATTGCACGAAGTCACCATCAGCAAGGATTACTACATTGGGATCCACGAGGTCACCCAGGAGCAATATCTGAATGTAACAGGGGTTAACCCAAGCATTTTTCAGAAACCTCGGGTTGATAGGAATACCGCAAGCCGCCCTGTCGAAAACATTTCTTGGGAAGAAGCAGTGGAGTTTTGCAATAGGCTTTCGGAATTCCCTGAGGAAAAGGCGGCAGGCCGAGTTTATCGCTTGCCGACGGAAGCAGAGTGGGAGTATGCGTGTCGGGCTGGAACTAAAACCGCTTTTTCTTTCGTTGAAAAAGGGGACTTGCTTCCCGGATACCCTTGGTACCATCGTCATGGTTGGTTTGAACCTAATAGTTCAGCTGAAACCAATGGCGTCGGACTCAAGGATGCGAATGCTTGGGGACTCTACGACATGCATGGAAATGTCTGGGAGTGGTGTTGGGACAGATATGGCGAATACCCCAATGAACCAGTTGCAGATCCTCAAGGACCGGACCAGGGTTTGCGTCGAGTTCAGCGAGGTGGGAGTTACTTGCTCGGGTTCGAGGATCTCTGCCGGTCAGCCTCTCGATTTGGTGCAGAATCAACTTACCGTAGAGCGGATATTGGCTTTCGTGTTGCGATGGATTTACTTGACAGTCCAAAGGTGCCAAAGGGATCGATTAAGTAATGAAGATGCGTTCCGAGTATGTATCGATTATCTTCGAATTTCGCCTCCCCCGCGGATTTGATACTCGTACTCGAAAGGACGTTTTGGGATGTAGTTGAAGGCTGATCGCCTTGAATCGATTCAACCGTTTTCGAGTACGAGTACAAGCACCGTTTCACTGAGCACGAGCACGCAGCAGCCATTTAGAGCCGCAAACAATGCATGGAAAGCCTGTTGCGATATGGTATAAAGGGTGAGGTATTTCAGAACTCAGGATGCCGACCGTAAGGCAGATCAAGGAATTTCATTTGCAGATTTGGGTTGATGCTGACGCTTGTCCTAAGATGATCAAGGATCTGCTATTTCGTGCAGCCATCCGAACCAAGACCATGCTGACGTTGGTTGCAAATCAGAGCATGGCAACCCCGAAGTCTGAATTCATTGCAGCTTTGCTTGTGCCGTCTGGGATGAACGTCGCCGATCGGAGAATCGTCGAATTGGTCCAACCAGGCGATCTGGTCATCACTGCCGACATTCCACTGGCGGCAGAAGTTGTGGCAAAAAATGGACTTGCTCTCGATCCCCGAGGAGAGCTCTATACGGTTTCGAACATTGGCCAAAGGCTTGCGATACGCAACCTACTCGACGAGCTGCGAGGCGGTGGCCATGTTGGTGGCGGCCCTCCTAATTTCAGCCCTAAAGACATGCAGGCCTTTGCCAATCAACTCGATCGCTGGCTAACGGCAAAAAACAAGAAGAAATCGTAACGACTGCTACTAGCTACTCGAAGGGAAGTGTTGGGATGTAGTCGACATACGGAACAAATACTGAGGTTCCAGCTTCCTTGAAAAGGAGATCGCCTTTAATCGATTCAAGCGTTTTACGTACGAGGACGAGTACGAGTACCGCGAGGCTGAGTACGAAAAAGCCGAGCTTTTAACCACTAAAATACATGAAGATCCCTTTTTACTTTACGAGAGACGTTCAGGGAAAGAAGTAACACTGCGCCAGAACCGATCAGCAGAAGTCGTGAGTACGTCGCAAACAAGGTCATGCCATCGAGTAAAGCTATTTCGCCCGATAGTACTCCTTGTTGCATTGCCGGAAGCTTGGTCGTGATTAGCCCTAATGGCGATATGATACAAGTTTCTCCGGTGGATGCACAGCGCACGAAAAACCGTCGTGTTTCAATCGCTCGAGATTGCGAAAGCAGGCGGTGCTGGCGAAGTGTAAAGGGACTTTCGAACGCTGATCCATTGATCAAAGACACCAGGAGATTTGCGTTGCAGTGAACCAGTTCGATCGCTGCTTGTGGAATCATGTCTTCGTAGCACAGAAAGGTACCAATCCTGGCACCACTGAGACTGTTGAGAACAATCGGTTCCACACCCGGATCGATCTGATCCTGCATGTCAAAAAATTTATCCAGGGCGGGAATCCACTTCCCAAACGGTACGTACTCTCCGAACGGCATCAGGTGTCGTTTGTGGTAACGTCCCGTAATGCGCTCAGAGTCGCTAATGAGCATGGCTGTAACGTGCAAAACCTCTTGGCCTGACTCGCTTTTATTGAGATAGTTTTTTCCACCGACTAAGAGTTCGCAGTGCGGATTGGGCCAAGGACGAATGCCTTTCAACGGATGCTTCGATCGTAGGAAGGTGACTTTTTGATCATCCAGTTGATTCAATGCCATATCCAGCGTACCTCCAGAGGACTCAGGCCAGCATATTAAATCCACCTCGTCTTTGAGACTGTCTGAAAAACCCTGCATTTTGCCCAGGCTTTCCTCGAATCCTGGGTCAACCTGGACCATGCCTATCTTCAGGTGAGGAGATTCTGCGACGAATTGGTTCCAACGGTTCCATGTATAGGTGCAATAAACCGCATTGAGTGCTAATGCAAATAAGGGAAGCGTATGGGTAGGAGTGAGAAATCGGTTAGGCATCCAGACGTGGTCTTTGCTGCATGTGGCGATCGTGGAACCTACGGAAACAACCCAACCGGCGATCAGATAATCGATCACGGTCGTCCAACTCGAGCCGAAAACTTCAACTCCCTGAACCAGCCATGGAGCATTTAAGTATGGGAGTCCGGCTTTCCATGGGAAGATACTCGGAACCGTCGATTCCAGAAGAATCGTTATGGCTACCGTCGGAACCCAAATCCAACGTAGATCAGTCGTGACTTTCGAGGCGAGCCAAAATCCTAATGCGAGCCTCATGCCGTCCCAAAGAATAAACGGAATCGAAACGATCAAACCAAGCCAGTAGCTTGACGATAGCGAGTAGGCCATGGCCGCTGGAGACCAATGGAATGCGATTGCGATCGAGCAGGAACACCACAGCCAAGTTAACCACAAGGAACTTAGATGTCCACTTCGTGTTATCAGATAGAACGCAAGTGATGTTCCCAGAATCTTTAGGGGAAGCAAAAAACCCCAAAGCCAGGGAAAAGCAGTGCAAACTGTTGTGGATAGAACGAGTATCGCGCTGGTTAAAACTTGCCAAGACATCGAAAACACCTTTGTATGAGTCGCCCTGCGAGATGTTCGGGCTAGATGGGACAGTCTCTCGCATGACAATACGATCCACTGAAAAAGATGCCCCCGAATGCAATTACAATCGGGGGCATCTCGATAAGAAAACCAATCGAACATTTAGCCGATGTCGGCTAGCTTAGTAAGCGACAAACACGTTGCCGTTCGTGAAGGCATACCTTAAGGTTTTAGCCTTACCAATCGTAACATTGATGAGCGCATTGTTGACCAAATCGGATGCCGCAACCGGAATGGTACCGGCAACAACTTTGGTATTCAATTCATTTCCAGGATTCACAATAACGCCGCCAGCGGCTTCAATTTGCGCTTGGGTTGGTACTGGTGGTAGTCCTTGAGCATTCGCAACTGCAATTTGCCCAACGAAAACCGCAATGGGGACGGCTTTGTCATTGCGAACAATGATTGTGGCGTCCTTTTTCGCCCCGCCACTCCCCGCAAAGGAAGGAGATGCAAAAACCAACAAAGCTACTAATGCCATGAACATTCGTCGACTAAACATAATTTAAACCCTTCTCGTGAAAATTTTTACTCAACACATTAAATCTTTGGAGTAGCAATTTGACCCGAAATCACCTCTTTCTATGGGTCCGAAACTAAGCTGAATCCGTTCGGAAAAGGACAATATCCCTCTCAGTCCTCGCTATTTCTGGTTGTCTCTCCGCCGTTTCTCGTACACCAAGCACCGAGAATGCGGGTGTCTATGGATTTCGAAACCAGGTTCAACCGCCCATCCATAAAGAGTGCATGTACGCCCGAGTGTTTTGAAACCATTCCATCTGATTGGCTATCGTCTAAGCTTTGGTTTTGTGAAAAGCAGTTGCGCCCGCATGCCCAGCGCCCAGAGTTCTCCGAATTCCGATCGACCGATTCAGCGATGATGATGGTGTTCGAGAACCCATCGGTAATGGCAGAAGGGCGCAGCGGATTTGGTTGATCTCGAACGCGTACGATGAGACTCCCACAACCAAACGCATCGTTTGCAGCCATGCCGAGAGAAAGGCCCGTCAGCCCACTCCCCTGAACGCCTCCGAAATCGATCTTTCCATCGAATATTTTCAATGCGCTCGGACATCGACAAATAGAGATGTTTGCTTTAGCCACCGATTGATTAGATATGGGGTCGTCCCATTGTTTATTGAAATCAATGCGAGCAAACAGCTTCATCTCTTCCACGTAAGGTAGGATATTGGAAGCCCATGAATGTTCCGTAGAAGAAAGTAGATCGTTTCCGATCGGAATCCTGCGCATGGCGGTTAAGTAGTTATCGACTCCGAGCCCTAAATTACGAAGATTGCTCGAGCAAGCAACGCGACGTGCAGCTTCCCTAGCCATCTGAACGGCTGGAAGCAAAAGGCCTGCAAGCAACCCAATGATCGCCATGACGACGACTAGTTCAACAAGCGAAAAGGCTTTCCGTTGCATTCTTAAATCTCGATCTGAATTTAGTGTTGGTCAGAACCTCGCTTATTTCTAGTACCCTTCCGAGGTATTGGCTATTAGCGCGATCGGAACAGAACCGGAACGCTTTGAGCTTTAAGTAGTCGACATCCTCTTGTTGACAGCGATGGTGCGATAGGCCCGGACTGGTGGATTTCACCATGGCGTTTTCAGAGGGTTTTTGATGACCAACAAGCCCACTGACAAGTTATCCTCAAGCGATGCAACAAGAGGAGGGATGAGGAGGGACAATGAGCAGACGCACGGTGAAATCCAATGGTCTATCGATTAGGAATCTGAGGAACCAACGAGGCTGGACACAGAGGGATCTTGCACGCCGAGCTGGGTATACGGAGCGATTGATTCGGAAGGCGGAGTCAGGTGGTGCTTTAGATATTCAAACCGCGATGGATATTGCCGAAGCGTTATCGCAAGACCTGCGGAAAGTTTTTGTCGATGAGTTTTTTGCCGCTCGAGATCGCTTGACCATAGCCAAGAATTTCCTGGATGCATTTGCATTGTACGGGCGGGATATGGTAGCTCACGTGAAGCATGATTTGACGTTTGATTTTCGAGTGAGATTGGCAGCTTTTTCTCGATCATCCACCTGCTATCTGGATGATTGGTTTGGTTTAAACGGACTGCATCTGCTCTTGGATAGGATTGTCCGAGATTTTTCGATGGATGAGGGTGTAGCTGATCAGGCCTATACAGAGGGTGTTGATTTGGTTTCCGCTCGTTACCGCCAAAAACTTTGGTTTGCAGGTCATGCACTTGAGCCCTTTTGGGTTAATTTGCACTTTCGATTTGAGTCCGATAGGATTTCGACTTTAGAGGTCGACTACGATACATTTGCTGTTTCGAAGATTTTCTCGAATTTGCAGAAAGATGAATCGCAACCGTATGAGTCATCTTCATCATGAGTCATCTTCATCGTGACATCCACAAATTCTGGCTACAGCTTTCGACATCATCTCGGCCCATCGGCAGCGGGCCACACTACCCTTACTTATTTGGTCGAGCACTTTAGCCATTCCACAAAAGTCCAGTGGATCGAGAGGATTCAAGCTCAGGAGATTCGAATCGACGAGTCTATCGCGACAGGGTTCGAACGGCTCAAACCAGGCGGAATCTTGGTCTGGGATCGGCCTGGCTGGGTAGAGCCGCAAGTCTCCACCGAATATCAGGTTCTCTATCGCGACGAGAGTTTGTTAGCCGTCCATAAACCGAGCGGACTACCGACACTACCAGGAGCGGGTTTTTACCGAAACACATTGCTGACCCAGGTGCAGTCGTTATACCCAACGGCAATCCCCCTTCATCGTCTCGGTCGCGCCACCTCAGGGATTGTGCTGTTCGCATTCGATCGCAAGATATCGGCGGTAATGTCACAGAATTGGGGGGAAGTCCAAAAAGAATATCGCACCCTGGTACAGGGTGTCGCGAATTTTGATTCCATTTGCGTAAGAACACCCATTGGATTGATACCCCATCCTCGACTTGGAGAGATCTATGGTGCTACTTGGGGTGGAAAAGCGTCGCGAAGCATCGTGACTGTCATGCAACGCCATGAATCTGCAACAGTGTGTTCGGTGCAACTCGTAACAGGGCGCCCGCATCAAATCCGAATCCATTTAGCATCCATCGGTCATCCGCTTGTCGGCGATCCGGTGTATGGATCGGGAGGGGGGCTTGTCAGCGAAAACCCCGGCTTACCAGGTGATTCCGGTTACTATTTGCATGCCCATCGGATTCGATTTCAGCATCCCGTCCATGGGGCAGTGATTTCGATGGAGGCTCCACTTCCGGAGTGTTTCGATACCCGCTTTGTTGCCGTCGTTGCCTAGGCCTCATCGCTACAAGATCATCTATATGGTTCGGCCGACGGCCCAGGTTGTCGACTCGCAGTGGGTGATGCTTGATCGTCAGGGACAAAAGGGCTCGCTCGGAGAAGAAGCATCTGATCGAGGTTCAGGAGGCACACAGCAAGCATATCCGTGAGGTGCTGCGCACGAGCGATCGAGTCGATCTGTTGGAGGTTTCGTATCCAGACTTGGTCTCCAATCCGGATCCAATCATACAACAATTAGTGGAATTTTTGGGTGATCGCTTTGAAGCTTGTGAATCCGTATCTAGGTGTGTAAAGCCCCAGTTGTCCAGAAACCGTTAAAGTCGGCCAGAGAGTAACAGGATCAGAAGTATCAAGAGAATGATGCTCAGTAGACTGAATCCTCCGCTCGGCCCGTAGCCCCAACCTCGACTATGCGACCAAGTTGGCAAGGTTCCGATCCCGCCAAGAAGAAACAGGATCAAGAGAACGATCAATATGGTTTGTAGCATGGGAAATCTCCTTTTCAAAACTACAGGGACTTGAGCGCTTTGGACGAATTGAATTCATTGACAGCACCCGTAAAAGAATCGGACTTGCGATCCGAGTTATGCAATTGGAGGCTTTTGGGTAAGGGCGCTAAATCCACTCCAAATACGCGTTTTCGAAACTCCATATAGTTTCTAACATGGTCCACCTTTGCTCGGATGACACCGCCAGACATTGGATGAGTTTGTCGCCATGCGCAGTATCGAATGAACGTCGACATCGCCAAGCTTCCGAGTTTTTCCTTAAAACCTCCTCTACCATTCTTGCGATTCGTGTTGCGAATGTTCCTCAATGAATGGCCTAGCGTGTTGAACTGGCTGTAGCATTCATAAAGAAGTCGCGATAGCCTTGCGTGCGATAAATTCGGATGCCGCCATGTCAGGCTAGTCGTATCGAAGCGGTCAAGATTGGGTTCAACGATCAAGCCCTCTTCGAGGAAATCATCGTATTGTTCGGTGCCCGGGATCGGGCAAAGGATGTAAAAAGATGCCCAGTTTGGCGAAATGGATCTGAGCACCTCCAGATGATCACGGATCGATTCCTCGGTGTCGTGCGGGAACCCGATAATATTCGAAAAATGGGAACTGATCCCGTTATCGCTACAGAGCCGGACAATGTTGTGATACGTATCGGGGCGATTCTGCTTTTTGTTCGCAGCGATCAATGTTTCCCGGTCAAAGGATTCGACTCCAACGAACATCTGGTAGCAACCAGCCCGAGCAAGCAATTCCACAAGGCTCTCTTGTCTGGCGATCTGGGTGTCGCACTGAACAAAGAACTTGATTTGAATTTTTTCGTCGATCATCGTTTGAAGTAAGAGTTCAGCTTGGGGATATTTATTGAAATTGTCCGAAGTGAACATAACCGTGCTTACCCCCGACGATTTCGCAGCACGTAGACTTGCCATGGTCGTGGCAATGCTTTGGCTGCGGATCTTTCTCCCTGCGATCTTAGTGACGGAGCAAAAATTGCACAGGAATGGGCATCCTCTTGCAGGATAGACCCCGAGCATGGGCACGATGTACCGCTGCAATTCCTTTCGGCTCGGTGGGATCAGCACTGGGGATTCGAGTTTTTCTTGCCAGCGAAGTCCTTCTCCGTAGAGTGGTTTGAGTTCGCCAGAAGCTGCGTCTTGTAGAATTTCATCCCACACGAGTTCTGCTTCGCACTGCACAAAGCTTACGCCTCGGCTATGAAACATGGATGTGTCACAGGTCATGACATGAGGCCCTCCTATGACGACCAGGCAACCATTCCTGTGAGCCAGAGCAGCAAGATCCAAGGCACGATGAAACTGATGGCTTTGGACACCAACGAGCGCAACGAGCGTTCGAGAGTGCCGAGTTGGTTCGAGCTGACTGAGATACTCTAGATTTGTGTAGACATACTCGTCGATTGCTCGGGTTTCGGTGGGGTGCTGATTGACAAACGCGGGAACCATACTCCGTATGTGAGGTACGGTGCTATTGGGCATGAACCCTCGATGGAATCGCTCGACGTTTCCGTCGACCATGTATTTACTGGGCTTGATGATCACAACTTTCAGGGATGATAGCATCGGCGAGATCCAACGGGTAAGACGACTTGCAAGTGAACTTTGCTCCGGCTTACTTTTATGGATTTGAAACGAACAGGAACATCGAGGAGACCATGTAATGGGCTTAAGGGAATCCGCTAACTTGAACAGGACTCATCTGAAGTTGCCTCCAAGTGTTTTGGCGATAGCATTGGTTTCCGTCGAAAAAGACTGATTCAGAACAACCGGCCAAAGGGGACCAACATGACCAAGATTGAAATCTATGACCCTGCACTCTGTTGCAGCACCGGCATTTGTGGTGTGGATGTTGATCAGGAAAAGGTCACTTTTGCTGCCGATGTAGAAGCCGACCGCACCCACGATGAATTGTCCGCAATTGGCTTCAAACGCCAGTATCTAATTGTCAATGGTGTTCTGGCCCAAGCAGATACCAAAGAAGATCCGTTGGCCTTGGCAGTATGGAGACGGGAGCAGGCCGCGTTGGCAGCAATGCCTGATGGTTTAAAAACACTTCCAGTCGATTCTGTCTCGCTTAAATCCTTCAATCTAGTGGGGCTAGCAGCTCTCAGGCAACTTCTGGCCGAGGGGGCTGTTGCTTTTCAGGATGCCATTGTCCGATTGCCAAAGTTGCAAGCACCCGATCTTGCCACGCTGGTTGATAGCCTCGTAGGCGAAGGGCATGGCTTGATCATGCTGATGGGTAAAGGGGGGGTGGGCAAGACAACGATTGCTGCCGCTGTAGCCGTCGAGTTGGCCAGTCGAGGATATCCCGTCCACCTCACTACCTCCGATCCCGCCGCACATCTTATCGAAACACTGGAAGGCTCTCTTGAAAATCTGATCGTCAGTCGAATCGAGCCTCATGCCGAAACCCAACGGTACCGTAAGCATGTCATGGACACCAAGGGCAAGGAACTGGATGCACAAGGCAAAGCACTGTTAGAGGAAGATTTGCGCTCGCCATGTACCGAAGAAATCGCAGTTTTCCGAGCTTTCTCGCGAATCATCCGCGAGGCAGGAAAGAAATTCGTTGTGATGGATACCGCACCGACAGGTCATACCTTGCTGTTGCTCGATGCGACGGGAGCCTATCATCGAGAGACAGCGCGTCAATTGGGTCCAAGCGGTATCACTTTCACCACGCCGATGATGCAGTTGCAGGATTCCAAGAAAACCAAAGTCCTGATCGTTACCTTGGCAGAAAACACACCGGTGCTTGAGGCTGCCGGTCTGCAAAGCGACTTGCGCCGTGCCAACATCGAGCCGTGGGCTTGGATCATCAACAACAGCTTGGCAATGGGGAACCCCACTTCGGCTTTGATGCGCCAACGCGCGTCCAATGAACTTGTTCAAATTAAAGCGGTGACGAAACAACATGCCAAGCGTTGGGCTGTCGTTCCGTTGCAAGCAGAGGAGCCTGTTGGCGTTGAAAGACTAAAGAGACTCGCAAGGCATTCGGTCGATTGAGAGTCACTGGCTGCGTGTGATTGACACATGCAAAGGAAGAAAGCTCGAGCGATTATGGTATTGGTCACCATCAACGCTCGGCCTTCTTTGAAATCTCCAACTTACAATCCCAAGCAGGATCGATCGCCAGAACTACTTGCCGTTGCACCTCATACTTGACAAAGCCTGCACGGATTCGATTGCGTCACTTTGCCTGGAGACTGAGAGTCATGCTCACTTTGCTGTGGCGGAAGCTTCAGGATGACTAAGCGATGGGATAAGCGATGGGATATGCTTACCGCAATCGACTGCAAGGATCTTGGTCTTGTCGTCTTTGCTGGTAGTCATTCGAATCGTATCACCCGATTTGAGATCCGTCATTTTGGCTTCTTTTCCATCGCAGGTCACCTTCACTTCCTGGGTTACGGTATAGCTGTGCTCCTGGCCTTCCCCATTGATGGATGTTAGTTTGTCGCCTGAGAGCTTAACAAACTTCTCATCGCAGGAATCCCCAGCAATTTTTGTGGTTTCTGTCTTCATTTTTAATCCCTTTCAATACAACGCGAACCTGCACCCACTCTCCAACGCATGAACAAACGTTGGAGAAATCATGGGCAACTTTGCCATCGAGTTTATTCTTGCATCGATGGCCAGGCGATCTATCGAAGGAATTCTGCAAGGCGCGTGGTGGATAAGGCCATTGAGTCATACGCTCAGAGCCCGAACAAGGAGCGGCGAGGGTCTACAAGGCATCGCTTGCTACGCTATATGCTTCTCCCCCAGCCAAAACCCTGGGGGCGAAAGGGGGCCAAGCGGGATTAGGCTTAGGGCTTGAGGGGAACAGCCAAGCAGCCTTACGCGCTTGATGGTACGTTCCGCGGTTGGTGGTTGATCTTGGTGCGATCCCTGCATAGCGACTGTGTCCGGAATCAACAAAGATTCCAATCGTGCGCAACCGCTTCACGTACCCTACGCGCTGCATTAGCGTTCATCAGTGTTTATCAGCGGTCGGCTTTGGTCTTTATTAGCGAATATTCGTGTTCATCAGCGGTTGTGAAAAACAGCCTTACTCGCGGTCTTGCCCCCTCTCTCCCCCCCCCCCT
>Ga0082207_1000458_pt1 | contig 23344 bp, 19 predicted proteins | sample LakMenEpi10Aug09_FD_71540 | JGI IMG/M metagenome (GOLD analysis project Ga0082207, IMG submission 71540)
CGAAAGTTGGTGGTCACCAATTGGCCACGAACCATTGCCTGGACGGTGCGGCTGACGTTGTGCGGCGTGATGCTCGCGCAAGTTGCTTAATTGCGCTGCAGAGTGTGGCTCAGCCGGGCATCTAAAGGATAAAGACTCAGCCTTTCCACATAGTTTTCGTGAATGAAGTATTGGTCTTCGAGTTTTACGCCTTGCTGCGTTTGTTCGTCGCCAATGTAACTTTCAATACACAACACCATTCCAGGAAGCATTTCACCCGGCAATCCATATGTCGTGTCGCTAATGCGTGGAACATTTGGGTATCCGCCGGCTAACCCGAGTCCGTGTGCGAGTTGGTAATAACCATAATCGCGGTAGCGCTCTGGAACTTCGAAAGCATTTCTGGCAAATTCCTCGAAACTTCTGCCGGGAGCAAGTTGAGACGCGTTGTGCTCCAGTTGATCAAGTGCTAGCCGGTACAAAGATTTTTGCTGTGGTGTTGGCGATACATCACCGCAAAGAAAAGTTCGTGAAAAGTCAATCGAATAACTATGCAGACTCATTGCGTCAGTATCAAAGCACACGAGGTCGCCCGATTGAAGTTGATGATCGGAAGACTCAAGAAAATAAGGGAAAGTTCGGGCACCCGCCTGAAGCAGGCGAGTAACCACGTATTCACCACCTGATGCGATAAGCCCACGATGGAATGCTGCCCAAACTTCATTTTCCGTTGCACCAGGTGTAATAGCACTCTCAAGTTCGGTAGTTGCTTTTTCCACAACACGCATTGCTTGTCGAATCGCCTCAAGTTCCTCGGGTTGCTTGATTGACATTGACAACTGAATAGTTGGACCAGCATCAATCAGATGAAACCCCTTAGACCGAAGTGAATCAGTCATCGGAAATTCAAGTTTCTCAACTGCGATGCGTTGCTTGGTTCCGCTCATTCGTTCTGAGCAGAGTGCGAAAACTTCGTTGGCAAAGGCCGTGACTTGGTCGGCATAAAGCAACGTCTTCTTGGCAGTGATTCCAGGTGCAGGTCGGATTTCGTTGATTTCAGAAAGCTCGGCGGCAAGGTGCTCGCAACCTGCGAATTCATAGAGAACGGTATAGCCATCTTGAAACAACAACATGAATCGATCCGGGCCCGTGAATCCGTGGATCGTCATATTGCGGGCACCTGTTGCGTAGAGAATGCTGATCGGATCGGTTGTAAGAATTACCGGAACATCGTGCGACCGCATCACGTCAAGTAGACGGCTTTTCCGTTGCGATACAAGACTTACCTGATCAAGCAAGTGGGCCATAGCGAAACACTAGTTCTGAACAAAGTTGCAGTCGGGAGTCGATTACACGTGAAGCGAGGAGCACTAGCTGTTGCTCGACAAAAGTGCCCCCCCTCGGATTCGAACCGAGGACCTGCGGATTAAGAGTCCGTTGCTCTAACCAACTGAGCTAGAGGGGCGACTTGTATTGCGCCCGAAACTATATAGCACCGCCTCGTCTGGCGAAAATTGACATAAATACGGTGAAATGCAACAAGACCGACAGGTTGCCCTGTCGGTCTTGACTACTAGATGTTTTCCTGGCTCGCCATTTCCAGGTGAGAAGCTTCGCGACCACTTCATCATTCGTTTTGTTGGAGCCATGAACCGGAATCGAACCGGCACCTTGCAATTGGCGAAATGCATATGCTGCCATTACACCACCACGGCACCGAAAAGAAGTGTGCGGGGAGTTCGAGACGCGGAAAGAAAAATGGCGGCACCGAAGTGCCGCCATTTCCATTGCAAGGTTTACCTGGTTTCCCAGATCGCATTTCGCCACTTAAAAGAGTACCGAACCGCATACAGCGGGGCGTTGGCACCGGAAATAAAAAAATGACGACACCGAAGTGTCGTCATTTTTAACCACGCGGATTTCTGGCTTTAACCAGCGTGCCTCGTCACTTAAAAGAGTACCGAAAACCTCTAGTTCGGAAACCCTTGAGATTTATGGGGTGGACGAGGGGTCTCGAACCCCCGGCCTCCAGGACCACAACCTGGCGCTCTAACCAACTGAGCTACGCCCACCACGACGGCTTCAGTGTATGCTGAAAACGACAGAATTATTGGAGTTGATAACCATGTCAGCGATGGATTCCACGCTGCGTACTGCTTTGGCCGAAAAAGCCAAAGAGATTACAAAACGAGAATTGGCCACGTATGCAGAACGAACGGCCTCCTCACAACGAGCAAATGCTCGCGCCCGAAAAGTACTCCCGCTCGGGGTGCCTTCCAGTTTCCAGGCGTACGACCCGTACCCGTTAGTTGTTCGTTCGGCCCACGGCCCGAACATGACCGACGTGGACGGCAACGTGTACACCGACTACGACATGGGCTTTGGAGCCTTGTTTGCTGGTCACCAGAACCCACTTGTGCGCGCCGCCATCGACACACAGCTGGGTGAAGGAACTCTGTTCGTTACACCATGTGAATCGAATGCCGATGTTGCCGAAATGTTGGCTGCTCGTTATGGCCTGCCAATGTGGCGCTTCACTAACTCGGGCACCGAAGCAACTATGGACGCAATTCGTGTTGCACGTGCTGCAACCGGTCGCGACAAAATTGTCAAAGTTGAAGGCGGGTATCACGGTCATCATGACGAAGTAATGGTGAGTATGAAGCCTTCGCTCGATCTTGCTGGTCCGGCCGATGCGCCATTTTCTGTTCCATCTTCTGCAGGTATTTCGAAGAAAGTGTTAAGCGACACCATCGTTATTCCATACAACGATGCACGCGCACTTGAGCGTGTGTTGAAGAGTGGCGAAGTTGCCTGCTTCATTGTTGAACCAATCATGGAAAACATTGGTATCTGTTTGCCAGACGAGGGCTACTTGCAGGAAGTGCGTGAAATTACGCAGCACTACGGAACACTGCTTATTTTTGACGAAGTAAAAACAGGCATTACTGCAGGATGGGGTGGAGCAACCGGAGTTGTTGGCGTAACGCCAGACCTTGTTGCACTAGCGAAATCCATTGGCGGCGGTTTGCCAATTGGTGCATTCGGCGGCAAGCAGGAATACATGGACCTCATTACCTCGGGCAAAGTTGTTCACCTTGGCACCTACAACGGCAACCCGTTGTGCATGGCAGCAGCAAAAGCTGTGTTGTCGCAAGTGTGCACACCTGAAGTAACTGCAGAAGTGATTGCGCGCAACGGACTGTTAGTAAATGCCGTCAGCGAAATCATTCATGATGCATCGCTGCCTGCACACACCGTGCAGTTTGGTGCAAAGGGCTGCGTAACTTGGGCAGAAAAGCAAATTCGCAACTATCGCGATTACAAAGCAAGCGATTTCGACCTTGCATTTGCTCAATGGATTCACGGTATTAACCGTGGTGTTTTGCTGCCACCGGGCCTTGATGAACAGTGGCTCATTTCAGTGATGCACACCGATGCAGATGCGTTGCATTATGCCGATGTGTTTGAAACATTTGTGCAAGAACTCACCAAGTGACCGCACAACTCGATAAGGCAAATCTCTTCACCATGTTGGTGCGCGGGTTGTTTCGTCGTTGCGCGCGTTGTGGTGGAAAAGGTGCTTTCTACACAGGTTGGATAAAGAAGTCTGATCGTTGCAAAACCTGTGGTTTCAAATGGGAACGCAACCTTGAAGGTTTTCAATTAGGTGCTGCTGCAATGAACATCATCATGACTGGTGGCTCGTTGTTGTTCGTTATGGCGATCGGTGTTGTTGCTACGTATCCAGAAATACCAACATGGCCCCTTATTGCAATAGTCGGATCAGTTGCACTCATCGTTGGCATTGGTGGATTCCCCACCAGCTACACCGTGTGGCTTGCAATTGATTTGCGGCTACGTCCGCTTGATGAATCTGAAGTGGCCGATGCGGCCGCACACGCCCGTTCGTAACAAACCCGTTTAGATCCGAACTGTTGCCCAAACGGGTTGGTGATCTGACGCATCGGTAGTTTCGTCAATGTGTGAATCAATTATTTCGATCTGCGGGGACACGAAGATGAAATCGATGCGCATATCTCGATCGGTGCCTTGTTCTGGATTTGTCTTAAACGTAACGCCGACGCCCGAATTCGAATTTGGTTGCCATGTATCACGAAGATTTGCGCGGCGAAGAATTTCATAGGTACGCGACTGTGGTTCGTCGTTGAAGTCACCAGCAAAAATCATTTCTGGCGGCATCGTCGGAACGGGGTCGTTGAGTTGCCAGTGTTCCCGCGATGCTTCATCCCATTCTTTGCCGTTCCAGGCGCCGCCCTCGATCGTGGCGTTTTCGCAATGCTTGATTAACGCAGAAATCTGTGAAACACGGTTTGTCTCAGAAACATCTGTGAGATGCAGGTTGATTACACGCACAGGTCTTTCTGGTGTCAAAATGACAGTTTCAAGTGCAGCGGACCAGCTATTCATTAGCTCACCCGTGTCTTCTTTCGGCAGTTGAATCGCACGTGAAGATGCAATTGGGAAGCGACTAATTGTCATTTGTCCGCTCTGGCGACGACGATTATCAACTGAACCATTTGGATTAATGGCACTGGCATCTACATCAAGAGATGGTCCAAAAGCGCAATAGCGATCGGGCAATAACGCCTGTACTTGGGCTACCTGGTCCTCCATTTTGGTGCGACGCCAGTTCCGGTCAATTTCTTGCAAGCAGATTATGTCAGCGTCACGAACTACATCGACGCAACGCTTCATGTCGTATGTGTTGTCGGCACCAAGTGAATATTGGATGTTGTAGGAGAGAACTGTAAATGATGCCATTAAACAGGAGGCTACAACATGGCTATGATTCGTTTCATGAACAGATTTCAAAGAATCGTCATTGCATTTCTTGCTCTCGCAACGTTTTCAGGTGTGCTTGCGTCTTGCGGTCGAACTTCGTCCGTGTCTGGTGTTCTGCGTGTGGGTAACGACGCTGGTTTTGGTGGTGCCGAAACGATGGATCCATACGACGGCAACCGCACTTGGCCAACAATAAACATGGTGTTTGATCGACTCATCGGTGTTGACAAAGATTTCTCGCCGATTCCAGAGTTAGCTCTGTCGTGGTCGTCAAATGAAGATTTGACCGAGTGGAATCTCGTGCTAAGAGAGGGCGTGAAATTTCACGACGGTAGCGAGTTTGATGCCGATGATGTTGTTTATTCAATCAAGCGAATGATTGATCCCGAATTTGATTCGCCAATTCTTGCAGTGCTTGGTGTTATTTCGTCGGTAACGGCAGTTTCGAAGTACGAAGTATTGTTGACCTTGTCAACTGGTGAAGCTGACTTCCCATTATTGCTGGCCGACTATCGCGCGTTGATGACGCCTGTTGATTCACAAGCCACGATTGGTAAGAATCCGGTCGGCACTGGGCCATTCAGAATGGAAACTTTTGATCCAGCTGGCACGACTGTGCTGTTGGCAAACGAAGAGTATTTTTTTGGTCAGCCAGAACTACAAAGAATTGAAGTGATTACTTTTGCTGATTCGCAATCTGCGGCTCAGGCACTAGCAGGTGATCAAGTTGATTTGCTGTTGGCGGTTGATGGCAAGTCAGCAGCAATGTTCGGCGACGAATCAAAGTTCACATTGCAGAACATTCCTTCGGGCGACTGGAACGCAATTGACTTCAGAGTTGATCAAGAACCCTTCGGCGATGCGCGCGTACGAAAAGCATTGCGAATCGCGGCTGATCGGCAAGTCATTGCCGATACGGTTCTTGGAGTTGGAGGTGGGGTTGTCGCTTGCGACACGCCAGTTTGGTCGGCTGACCCTTATCGCTGGGACGGTGAGTGCGCTAAAGATACTGAAGGCGCAAAGGCGTTACTTGCTGAAGCGGGCTACAAAGACGGTATCGACATAGAGATTTTCACAAGTGACGTTGAGATTCACATGGTTGAACTCGTAACGGCTTACAAAGATCAAGTGAAAGATGCGGGCATCCGTGTGACGATCAAAATTGCCGATGCAAGTGGTTTCTGGGACGATGTGTGGATGAAGGAATCAGCATTTGTTGATAGTTGGGGTCAGCGACCGGCAACACAGGTGCTAAACGAGGTCTACCGCAGTACAGCAGCTTGGAACCCAACCGGACAAGTTGACGTCGAGCTTGACAAGATGCTTGATGAGGCTCGAGCAACCAGCGATCAGACTGAGCGCAGAAAGAAGTATGAAGAGATTCAAGAACGACTGTTTGAAAATTCGGCGATCTTTCTGCCTTACCATAAAACACTAACCCGGGCAATGGGTAGCAAAGTAAAGGGAATCGATCCGATTGTTATTGATGCTGTGAGATGGGAAAAAATCAGCGTCTCGTGAATAACTTGGGTTTGAACCTTTGAAAAGTTTTGCGAGGAGTGCTGCGATCTCTGTCGCAACTTTTATTGCGCTTGCATGCGTTACTTTCGTTGGTGTAGATGCACTTCCTGGTGATGGATGCACGGCGTTACTCGGACGGTTTGGTAGCGATGCAAAAATTGAGTCTTGTCGTCAAGAGAATAATTTAAATGATTCAGTAGTCGTTCGGCTCAAGGACTGGGCAAGCGACTTGGTGCGCGGCGACCTTGGCTATTCAATAAAGCGCGACGCAAAAGTTTCAGAAATCATTATGCCGCGATTGAGGAATACGGCAGTTATGGCTACCGTGGCGGCGTTGATTGCGTTTCCGAGTGCAATGGTAGTTGGTTTATTGATTGGGCGATATCCACGTAAGCGAATCAGCAAGGCAGTCAATCAATTCAGTGTCATTGCGATGACACTGCCCGAGTTCGTAATTGCAACTGTTTTGTGGCTGGTGTTGTCTATCTGGATTCCCATTTTTCCAGGAGTCAGTGTCATGCCAAGCAATGCGTCCGTGTTGCAACTCTTACCGAACGTTTGGCTCCCGGCGTTGACTCTTGCAGTTGTTATCTTTGCTCATTCGATGCGAACAATGCGGGCAAGTGTGACAAACGTACAAACCATGCCATTCGTTGAAAGCGCTCGATTGCGAGGTATCAGCGAGCGAAGGATAATCAAGCGACATATCGTGCCAGCGGCTTTGCCACCTGTGGTGAATGTTGTTGCACTTGATGGTGCATGGCTTCTGACGGGTACTTTTGTCACGGAAGCTGCGTTTAATTATCAAGGTCTCGGACGATTGGCAATCGACGCAATTTCTGATCGTGACACGGCATTAATCCTGCCGATCATTTTGTTTGGACTCGCCGTGTATCTGACTTCGTCGCTCGTGGCCGACATGCTGGTACGTGTTTTTGACCCACGCCTTAGATCGAGCACTCGCTGAGAGACCTGATGAAAAGTCCCATTCGACTCAATTTTCTAAAAAATCGCGCGATAATTTTTGTGACCCTGGGACTGCATGCTCTTGCAGCATTGCTTGCGCCGTATCTGGGGTTATCTTCAACTGACGCGCAGGACTCCACCGCTTTATTGCAAGGCCCGTCACTGAATCACTGGTTTGGTACAGATGCTTTGGGTCGTGATGTTTTTAGTCGGTTATTGCATGGCGGTCGACCATCCTTGGTGATTGCGTTTGCCGCAACGGCAATTTCGTGTTTTATTGGCATTGTCATTGGTTCGTTGGCGGCTTTGGCTGGTGGATGGATTGACGACGCACTTTCGCGAGTGGTTGACTTTATGCTCGCTTTACCAACCTTGATACTGCTGTTGTTGATTTCAAGCTTCTTTGGCCAAGATCCACTTGTTTTGAGCTTGGCACTTGGCTTGATGTATGCATCTCCCATTGCTCGAGTGGCGCGCAGTGCAACCCAAACTTTGTTGGCACGCGACTTCGTGCGTGTTGCGCGATTACAAGGTGGAAGTCGAATCAGTATCCTGTTCGGTGAGGTGTTGCCGAATGTTTGGCGAGTGATGTTCACCGAAGTTGCGATGCAGTTCACCTGGATTTTGTTGGCCTTCAGTTCCCTTTCATTTTTAGGATTAGGCGCAAGTCCGCCGACACCCGAATGGGGATTGATGATCGCTGAATCGCGTTCGTACATGACCCTAAATCCTCTATTAGTAATTGCTCCGATCATGATGCTGGCGTCACTCGTGTTGGCAATTCAAGCATTGGTTGATCACGAGTGAACATGATTACGCCACTTAGGCAATCTCGAGTAGTGGATTTCAGAAATGTGACAGTACGTGTGAAAACCGAAGATTCGTTAACTCGGCCGATCCTTGAAGCAATTGACTTGCAACTTGATCAGGGGGAAACGCTCGGCATTGTCGGTGGCTCGGGAAGCGGAAAATCCACGTTGCTGAGACTTGTGGCGGGTGTGCTCGCGCCGGGTTTGGTGCTCGACCAAGGCGAGATCACTACTAACGGCACTAATTTGCTTGACGCATCACCAGCCGAGAGAGAAGCATTTTATGGAAGTGTTGTTGCGCTAGTCGCACAGTCAATTGGTGAGTCTTTGACGCCACATCTGACAGTTCTCAGTCATTTTCGAGATACCAACTCTGGCGAGATCGCCAACGATCAGGTACTCGAGTCTCTTGCAGAAGTGGGACTTGGTGGTGAAAAGTATCTGCATCGCTACCCACACCAACTTTCTGGTGGTGAACGTCAAAGAGTGCTTCTTGCATTGGCTCTCGTTAGATCACCGCAGTTGTTGTTGCTCGACGAGCCGACATCAGCACTTGATGTGAGTATCGGTTCTGAGGTTCTGGCGACGATTAATCGGCTGCAACGCACGCGTGGCTTTGCCTTGATATGTGTGAGCCACGATCTCGGAGTCGTCAGTCAGATTTCAAAGCGCATCGCCGTGATGAATCAGGGAAGAATTGTTGAATTCGGACAAACTTCGCAGGTCTTGCGTTCGCCGTCGCATGAATACACAAAAGCACTCGTCGGTTCTATACCGAAACTTGACCAGAGATACCGTGAAGCAGGTTCGCAGAACAGCGAAACGGTTCTCGTGTGCCGTGCATTGAGCATTGTTCGTGGTCAAAAGACTAAAGCAATCGACTCACTTGATTTAGATGTCAAGCGTGGTGAAGTCATTGGCATTATCGGCGAGTCGGGTAGCGGTAAGTCAAGTTTGATGTCAGCGATATGCGGTCTTGTGTCGGTAACAAGTGGTTCATTGCAAGATGGCGATGGTTATGACTTGTCAACAGCACTGCAATTGCGTCCGCGCGAAGTTTTGTCTTCGATTCAGATGGTTTTTCAAAACCCTGATGACTCACTAAACCCGATGCGCACGGTTGCTCAGTCACTTTCGCGATATACCAAGGCAACGAAAGATGAAATGTCCTCTGCGTTGCTATCGGTTGGTCTTGATGAACAATTTTTGGAGCGTTATCCTCACGAGATGTCGGGTGGTGAGAAACAACGAACTGCGATCGCTCGGGCTTTGCTTGCCAAGCCAAGACTATTAATTCTTGACGAAGTTACGTCGGCCTTGGATGTGACGGTTCAGGCAGCGGTGATGAAGACGCTCGCAGAACTGCAGCGCAAAGTAAATATTGCAATGATCATTGTTTCGCACGACATCGCATTGGTCGCAAGTTTTGTTGATCGTATTCTTGTTCTGCGCAGTGGCCAGCTTGTCGAGCAAGGAACGGTTGATGCAGTGATCAAATCTCCGAGCCAGGACTACACACGAAATCTGATTGAAATTTCAGCACACCGAGCAGAGTTTTAAAACCCAATCCCAGTAAGGGTTTCAAATGCTTGACCGAACACCTGTTCGGGGGTAGGGTCACTACATCCGCTTGGCCGAGTGGATGCACACATGTGGGTAATAAGCGGGGTCAACCCTGCGACACCCCACATTTAGGGTGCGCAGTCCACAGGAAACCAGAGAATCAGCGAAACAGCGAAAGCAGGCAGTTATGGCAAGCAAAGAGAGCAAGCACCACGAAGTAAAGAACAATTCCAAGGAAGGCAGCGAGCGCTTGAAGGCCCTCGACGCAGCACTTGGCCAGATCGACAAGCAGTTCGGTAAAGGCTCCATCATGCGCATGGGCGAAAAAGAATCAATGCGCATCGCTTCTATCCCAACCGGCGCACTCCCTCTCGACATTGCCCTCGGCGTAGGCGGTTTGCCACGCGGTCGTGTCATCGAAATCTTCGGCCCTGAGTCATCAGGTAAGTCAACGCTTGCAATGCACGTGGTGGCCGAAGCCCAACGCAACGGCGGCATCTGCGCCTACGTCGACGCCGAACACGCGCTCGACCCGGTGTATGCAAGCGCCATTGGTGTCGACTGCGACAACCTGCTTATCTCCCAGCCAGACACGGGTGAGCAGGCACTGGAAATCACCGACATGTTGGTGCGTTCCGGTTCACTCGACGTCATCGTTATCGACTCGGTGGCAGCACTTACGCCACGCGCCGAAATTGAAGGCGAAATGGGCGACAGCCACATGGGCTTGCAAGCACGACTCATGAGTCAGGCATTGCGCAAGCTCACCGCCAACTTGAACAAGAGCGACACCATCCTCATTTTCATTAACCAATTGCGCGAAAAAATTGGTGTCATGTTTGGTTCGCCAGAAACCACCACTGGTGGTCGTGCACTCAAGTTCTATTCATCAGTTCGTCTCGACATTCGTCGTATCGAATCCATCAAAGACGGCCCAGAGGTTGTTGGTTCACGCACACGCGTGAAGGTGGTGAAGAACAAGGTTGCTCCACCGTTCCGTCAAGCAGAATTCGACATCATGTACGGCAAGGGCATTAGCCGCGAAGGCGCAGTGCTCGACATGGCAGTGGAATTGAACATTGCCAAGAAGTCGGGTGCATGGTTCACCTACGAAGGCGAACAGCTTGGTCAGGGTCGTGAGAACGCAAAGACGTACCTCATTGAAAACCCAGAGATCATGGTGCAAATGGCCGAAAAGGTTCGTGAAGTGTCGGGTGTTGGTCAGGCAACTGAAGCCCCAGCATTCACCGAAGAAGACGACGAGCCAATCGATCTCGACTAATTCGCGCGGCTAGCCCGCCACAGTTTCCCGCTGGTCAGTGCCTCCGCGCTGGCCGGCGGGGCTGCCATTTTTTACGGCGGTAAACTTGAGCCACTGTGACTCGTAAATATGTTGTGCGCACCTTTGGGTGCCAAATGAATGCGCACGACTCCGAGCGAATTTCTGGATTGCTCGAGCAAGACGGCATGGAAATGGCCGAACACGAAGACGACGCCGATGTGGTGGTGTTGAACACCTGTTGCATTCGCGAAAACGCAGACGAGAAGTTGTACGGCACACTTGGCTGGTTGAAGCCGTGGAAAGAAGCCGGCAAATCGCTTGGCCGTGAACGCCAAATTGTTGTGGCCGGTTGCCTGGCGCAAAAAGACAAAGAAGTGGTTCGCGAAAAGGCGCCTTATGTAGACGTAGTGATGGGTACGCACAACGTGCACCGTGCAATTGAGTTGCTCGACATGGCCTCGGTACGCGGTGGCATTACCGAAATTTTCGACGAAGCAGTAATCGATGACCACGCACTGTTCCCAAGTGCATTGCCTGTGAAGCGTGAGCGTTCATATAACGCGTGGGTCACCATTCAAATCGGTTGCGACAACAGCTGCACCTATTGCATCGTGCCAAGTGTGCGCGGCGAAGAGATTTCGCGCCCATTCGACGACATTGTTGCTGAAGTACAGGGGTTGGCTGCACAAGGCGTCACCGAGATTTCGTTGTTGGGTCAAAACGTGAACAGCTATGGTCGCGACCTCTCGTTGGCGAAGAAGCGCGGTGGCGATTTAGACATTCGCGTGCGTCCACAGTTTGCAGAGTTGTTGCGCGCAGTTGGCTCGATTGAAGGCGTGCGTCGCGTGCGTTACGTAAGCCCGCACCCGAAGGACATGAATTTGGAGACGTTGCAGGCAATGGCCGACACGGCTGCGGTATGTGAGCACTTGCACTACCCATTGCAGTCGGGTTCGGACCGCGTGTTGTCATTGATGCACCGCGGTTACACAGCAGAGCGATACTTGGCACGCATGCAAGAGGCTCGCGCACTGATTCCCGACTTGGCTGTAACCACCGACATCATCGTCGGGTTTCCTGGCGAAACCGAAGAAGACTTCCTGCGCAGCATGGAAGTTGCAGCAGAAGCACAATTCGATGCCGCGTACTTGTACATCTTCTCGCCACGAGAGGGAACAGCAGCGGCGCTCATGACCGATGACTATTGCGACCCTGCAGTGGTGTCGCAGCGATACGACCGATTGAAGGTTGTGCTGGATCATTCAGCCGTGCAAAAGCACCGCGAACGCATTGGTCGCACGGAAGAAGTGATTGTTGAAGGTCGCAATAAGCGCGACGAAGAAAAGTGGACAGGCCGCACACGCCAAAACAAGTTGGTTCACTTCGCAAGCAATGAAATGTTGCGTGTGGGGCAATACGCCATGGTGGAAATTCACGATGCCGCTCGCTTCCACTTGTCGGGTGTGCTCACCGAAGTTGGCGACATGCCAACGCACAAAGTGCGTTTGTCGGTGCAGTCAGTATGAAGCCAGTAGTAGTTCTTGGTCCAACCGCTAGCGGTAAGAGTGACAGCTGTATGGCGGCCGCGTTGGCCAATGGCAACACCGAACTTGTGGTGTGCGACGCCATGCAGGTGTACAAGCGCATGGACATCGGCACTGCCAAGCCAACTGTGCAAGACCAAGCGCAAGTGCCGCACCATTGCATCGACATGGTCGCTCCAAGCGAGCGATTCACCGTTTCCGATTACCAAGTGGAGGCACGCGCTGCGGTTGCCGACATCACGGGCAGGGGAAAGAACGCACTGGTTGTTGCCGGTACGGGTTTGTATCTCACATCGCTCATCGACGAACTCAGTTTTCCTGGTGAGTGGCCAGAGATTCGACGCGAGTTACAGCAAGAACCCGAAGTGTCGCGTTTGTATCGCCAGCTGAAAGAACTTGACCCAGAAGCTGCGAGCAAAATTGAACGCAGTAATCGTCGACGCATTGAGCGAGCACTTGAAGTGTGCATTGGCAGTGGCAAACCATTCAGTGCAACAGGCCCTGGCACTGGTGCATACCCCGACAACGGAGTAGTACAAATTGGTTTGTTGTGGCCGCGTGAAATGTTGGTGGCTCGGGTTGAACAACGTGTGCACAACATGATGGCCGCAGGCTTCTTGGACGAAGTGCAGCAGTTGCGTAAAGACGGCAACATGTCACACACCGCTAAGCAGGCGCTCGGTTATGCCGAACTGTCGCGTCACCTTGAAGGCAAGTGCACGCTTGAACAAGCAGTGGGCGACATCGTCATTCACACGCGTCAATTTGCTGTGCGCCAAGAGCGCTGGTTCCGCCGCGACCCACGCATTACATGGGTGAATATTGAGCGTGACCCAGTTTCCGAAATCGGTTCGGTACTGGCAAAGCACTTGCACTAGAAATACAGATACATGTCGTCTCTTGCAGTCACCCTCACCAAGCATTCGGGTCTTGGCAACGACTTTTTGGTGGTGGAAGTACCAGCCGAGCACGTTTCAGATTGGCCAGCCAATGCGCGCACGCTGTGCAACCGCACAACTGGCATCGGCGCCGATGGTTTGTTGTTGTTGAGCAAAATTGATGACTCGAATTTGACCATGCGTTTGTACAACAGCGATGGCTCGCTTGCCGAAATGAGTGGCAACGGCATTCGTTGCTTAGCGCAAGCCGCATACATGTTGTATGGCCACACAGGAAATGTGGTCTACATGGTGGCAACCGATGCAGGCCCGCGCCGCGTTGAAGTGCAGCCGCTAGATGCCACCACCATCAATGCTTCGGTCGACATGGGTCTTATCGGCTCGCTCGATGAACCAGTTAATTGGAACTCACTCGGCACCAACCCCGACAGACCAGTTGCACACATTTCTGTTGGTAACCCGCATTCGGTCGTAGGCGTTGAAGACGTAAGCATCGTTCCGTTGAAAGAGCTTGGCGAAAAGGTTCCGCACGTGAACCTAGAAATCATCGAGCCTGGCCCAGAGAGCAACGCCATCACCATGCGAGTGCACGAACGAGGAGCAGGAATTACGCAAGCCTGTGGCACGGGTGCGTGCGCAAGCGCGTGGGCTGCTGTGCAATGGGGCTTAGTTCCTGCAAAGGTGAGTGAAGTGATTGTGCACATGGACGGTGGTGATGTGCGAGTGAAAGTGAACGCGCCACAAACTGGTCACGTCACACTTATTGGTCCGGCTGAACATGTGAGCACGCATCAGGCAGAGATCGTTCTGTGAGTAACCCGTACCAGCAAGCGCTGGGTTCAACACTCATTGACCGCACCGTTCGCGAGCGCATTGTGCTCGTTGGTGTGATCTTTGATGGACACGATGAATTAGAAGTCGATGAAAGCTTGGACGAATTAGGTCGCCTTATTGACACCGCAGGTGCCGACGAAGTTGGTCGACTCACGCAGCGTCGCGATGCACCAGACTCCGCCTATTACATCGGTAAAGGCAAAGCGTACGAACTAAAAGAATTGTGTCTCATGGTGGACGCTGACACCGTGGTGTTCGATAATGAATTGGCACCTGCGCAGCAGTACAACTTGGAAAAGCTGTTGGGACGAACTGCCATCGATCGCACCGCAGTCATTTTGGACATCTTCGCGCAGAACGCACACACGCTTGAAGGTAAAGCACAAGTAGAACTCGCGTTGTTGCGCTACAAATTGCCGCGACTTCGCAGAGGAATTTCAGAAGCCATGTCGCAGCAGGGTGCTGGTATTGGTTCGCGTGGTCCTGGTGAAACGAAACTTGAAGTTGACCGTCGTCGTATTCAAGACAAGATTGCCAAGCTCACTCGCGACCTAAAGAACCTGCATGAAAACAGGCGAGAGCAGGGCAAGAGTCGTGCACGCAGTGGCCTTGGCTCGGTGAGCATCGTTGGTTACACAAACGCTGGTAAGTCCACATTGCTCAATCACCTAACAAACGCGGGCGTGCTTGCAGAAAACCGATTGTTCGCAACACTCGACCCAACTACACGCCGGCTTGCACTTCCAGGTGGAGAGCCCGTATTGCTGAGCGACACCGTAGGTTTCGTGAAGCGACTTCCACACGGTTTGGTGGAGTCGTTTAAGAGCACGCTCGAAGTTGCTGTGCTGAGCGACTTGCTGATTCACGTGGTGGACAGCACGGCAGTAGACCCAGAGAGCCAAATTCATGCGGTGCATGAAGTGCTGCAAGAAATTGGAGCGGGACCAGTACCCGAACTGTTGGTGTTTAACAAAGCCGACTTGGCACCCGAGACTGCGCAGCGTTTGCTGTCGCAAAACGAAGGTTCCGTTGCCATTTCTGCGGTAACAGGCGAAGGAATTGACGAGTTATTGCGTACTATCGGAGATCGCATGCGCGCCATTTCGGTGGTGGTGGAACTGTTGGTTCCCTACGACCGTGGCGACATTGTGGCTTCAGTGCATCGAGAAGGAGAAGTGGTGTCTACGTCGAACGAAGAAGAGGGCATTCGCATTCGCGCGCGACTTGGCGATGCATCTATTGGTCGTTTGGCGCAGTACGTCATTAGTCAGCAGAAGGGCAGTTTGTGACACAAGGTTTCGTTCCTCCTCCGTACCCATACGACCGCCTCGACGCGTTTAAGGGTGTTGCCAGCAAGTTTGATGGCGGAGTAATCGACTTATCGGTTGGCGACCCGTGCGACCCGCCAAGCGCAGCCGTCATTGCAGCGTTGTCTTCTTCGAATCTCGAGCGCGGTTATCCGCCAAGCATTGGTATCGAACCATTGCGTGCCGCGGTGCGTTCGTGGATGCAGCGCAAGTTCGACATTGATATTCCGCTTTCGCAAATTGCTGCAGCAGTAGGAAGCAAAGAATTCGTAGTTACCACTCCGCAGTGGATGAAACTGCGCACGCCATCGCGCGACACCGTGTTGTTTCCAGCAGTTAGCTACCCGAGCTATGCAATGGGCGCAACGCTTTCGGGTTGCAGGCCAGTTGCAGTGCCAATGACGCCAACAGGTGGTCTTGACCTGTCAAAGATCAGTGCAGACGATGCAAAGCGCGCGCTCATGATTTGGATGAATTCGCCAAGTAACCCAACTGGCGCACTTGACGACATGGAAGCCGTTGTGAACTGGGGACGTGCAAACGATGTACCGGTGTTCAGCGACGAGTGTTATGTGGAATTCACATGGCAAGGCAAGCCAACCACTGCGTTGCAATATGGAACACAAGGCGTCATTGCGTTGCACTCGCTGTCGAAGCGTTCAAACCTTGCTGGTTTGCGTGTTGCGTTTTATGCAGGCGATGCCGACATTGTTCACTACTTAAAAGAAGTACGTAAACACGCTGGCCTCATGGTGCCTGGCCCGGCCCAAGCCGCAGGAGTTGTTGCGCTGAACGACGACGACAGCGTGAAGGTGCAAGCAGGTATTTATCGCGGTCGCCTGGAGCGTGCAGCAACCGTGCTCAGCAAGTGGTCTGGCAGAAACATCGAACTTCCTGCTGGCGGTTTCTATTTGTGGTTCGACGCCACTGATGGTTGGGAATTTGCCGAGCGTTTGGCTACTGAAGGTGGGGCATTAGTTAGCCCGGGCGACTTCTATGGCGCAGGCGGTTCAAACAACGTGCGCGTTGCAGTGGTGCAGCCCGATGCACGTATTGAGCTGATGGCTCAACGCCTCGGCGTCGCCTAGTTGATTAAAGAACGTTTATAAGCGACGCATAACGGTGACGAGTTTTCCGTAAATGGAAACTTCACCTTTTTCGAACACCATTGGTTTCATGGTGGAGTTCGATGGCGTGAGCGTAATTTTTGAACCGCTCTTCGTAAACGTTTTTATGGTGGCTTCGTCGCCAGGAATTCCTGCAATAACAATGTCACCGTTGTCGGCGGTTACTTGTTGACGGCACACCACGAAGTCGCCATCCAAAATGCCGGCATCGATCATGGAGTTTCCGCGAACACGCAACATAAACAATTCGCCGTCACCCGTGAAGTCCATAGGTAGGGGAACGAGTTCTTCAACGTTTTCTTGTGCAAGCACGTTTACGCCTGCTGCAACATCGCCAACGAGGGGAACGTGTTTCGTCGGCCTGCGCTCCATGGCAACACCGCTCGAAGCTTCGTAGCGAACTTCAATTGCGCGCGGCTTCGTTGGGTCGCGGTGTAGGTAGCCAAGCTTTTGCAACGTAGCCAAGTGGTTGTGCACGGTGGCTGAAGAGGACAGACCAACGGCTTCGCCAATTTCGCGAACCGAAGGTGGGTAGCCGCGATCGCGCATGTTGGATTCGATGAAATCGAGGATGCCGCGCTGGCGGTCGGTGAGCTGGGTGTGGGCTGGCTGGGGGGCTGAAGTCATGGCTCAATCGTACGGGTGTTCGCCCCCAGAGTCAAACACCTGTTCGGAGAACAAATGTTCGCCTAAATCCAACAACTACGAACACCCGTTCGCTATGGTGGAAGTACCAGTTCGAATACCCCCATAAAACCCCTATAAACACCGCGAAAGCGGCAAATCAAAGGAGCCCGACATGGCCGCAACAATCCACTACCTCAACTCCCCACACCACCCAGCAGTCCGTTCGGCATATGTTCGGGCCATGCCTCGCCCGGCTCAGGCCGTGTACCGCCGCCGCAGGGTAGGCGTGTTGGCCATTGCCGTGGCCATCGCTGCCGTTGGCACCTTTGGCCTCAATGGCACGAAGGCCAACGCAAACCCAGCTTTGGCTGGTCAGCAAACTGAGCCGAATTATGTCATTGCGCAAAGTGGCGACACCCTCTGGGCCATTGCCAATCGCATTGCACCACAGGCCAACACTTCGGAACTTGTCGACGAATTGGTGCGCATGAATGGCGACAGCATCAGTGTTGGTCAACGCGTACTCATTCCATAATCGCTCACATTGATATATGACAGGTAGTACTGTCTCAGAAGTGCATTGCCCGAGTTGTTCTCACGACGACACCAAAGTCATTGACTCACGGATGTCGGAAGAAGGCAGCGCAATTCGCCGACGCCGCAGTTGCCCGCAGTGTGCATACCGCTTCACCACCTACGAGCGTTTGGAAGAAGTACCACTGCACGTACTGAAGCGCAGTGGGGGTAAAGAGCCTTTCGATCGGGCCAAAATGATCGCCGGAATTCAGGCCGCCGTGAAAGGCCGCCCAGTTGACGCCCTGGCCATTATCGACATGGCCGAGCGCATTGAAGACAAGTTGCGTCTGTTGGGTGGCGACGTCACCTCAAGCGATGTTGGTCACGCAGTGCTCGACGAACTTCGTGTCGTTGATGAAGTTGCCTACATGCGTTTTGCAAGCGTGTACAAAAACTTTGATGATGCTTCAGACTTCAAACGTGAACTTGCGTTGTTGCAAAAGCATTCAACTGCGCGCGCGTAGTTTTTAGCGCGTGTAGCGCAAAAACAAAAAGCCATCTTCTTCGCACACGTGTGCAAGTTGGTATCGCTTCAACACGTCTGGCGCGCCGTTTGTTAAACGCGGGCCGTTTCCGCCAACCATGTTGGCGCTGATGGTCAGGTTGATTTCGTCCACCAAGTCGGCTGCAAGCATTGCTGCGTTCAGCGTTGGTCCTCCTTCAAGCTGTGCGAAGTTTCCTTGCAGTTGAGTAACAGCTTGCGCCAAATTCACTTCAGTTGTTCCTGCACGAACGCATTCAATGCCCGCAGGTGTTGCTGCGGTTTCAGTAGTAATCAGGAAGCCTGCGCCACTGGTAAACAACGGCATTGCTGCATCGACATTTGTGCTGCGAGTAACCACGCCAACGCGTAATCCGGGCTTGCTTGGTGGGCCGTAATCGTCAATGGTCACGGTGCTTGAGCCCACAATGATCACGTCAGCAAGTGCGCGAAGGCCCAGCAACACGGCCAGGTCGCCGGGGCTGCCAAGTGCGCGAGAGTTGCCTTCAACCACGGTGCTGCCATCGATACTTGCCACCATGCACATGCCAATTGTGGGGCGCGACTTGCCGCCGCCAACATCTACTCGTGTGCGGGCAACGCCATATGCATCGGCAACCGTTAACGAAGCCACAGGGTTGGGGAACAGGCGTTGCATTGCGTTCAGCATATGGCTGATGCCTATATGTATGGCACGATATGGCCATGCCTGAAACGCCAAACGAGCGCACCCATTACCGAACATGTCCATTATGTGAAGCAACGTGTGGTTTGGAAATCACCGTGAAAGATGGAGCAGTGGCGCGCATTCGCGGCGATCGCAATGACGTCTTTAGTAAAGGTTTCATTTGCCCAAAGGGCAGCACGCTGAAGCAATTGCACGAAGACCCAGATCGTTTGCGCAAGCCATTGGTGAAGCGCAATGGCGTACATGTTGAAGTGAGTTGGGACGAAGCATGGCAAGAAGTGGATCGCGGCCTCATGGGCGTCATTAATAAACACGGTCGCGGTGCAGTGGGTGCGTATTTAGGAAACCCAAATGCACACAACTTGGCTCCACTCATTTACAACCGCGTGTGGTTGCAAGCACTTGGCACCAAGCAACGCTTCAGTGCATCGTCGGTCGATCAAATTCCGAAGCAAGTGAGTTCGGGTTACATGTTTGGCACGCCGGCTTCAATTGCCATTCCCGATTTGGACCGCACGCAATACATTCTGATGTTGGGTGCAAACCCATATGACTCGAATGGAAGCTTGTGCACAGCACCAGACTTCCCGGGTCGACTTGAAGCCATGCGCGAACGCGGTGGCAAGTTAGTAGTTGTCGACCCGCGCAAGAGCAAGACAGCAGAACATTGCGATGAGTGGTTGGCCATTCGCCCGGGTGCAGACGCACTGTTCCTTGCCGCAATTGCTAACACCATCTTTGAAGAAGGCTTGGCCAACGTTGGCGATCACATTCGTCCGCATATTGCAGGGCTCGACGTATTGCCCGCAGCGCTGAAGCAATTCACCGCAGCTGGAGTTGAAAAAGCAGTGGGTATTGATGCAGAAACCATTACGCGCATTGCTCGCGAATTCGCTGCTGCCGACAAGGCGTTGGTGTACGGCCGCATTGGTACGTGCACCGTCAGTTTCGGAACAACGGCAAGTTGGTTGGTCGATGTGGTGAACACCATTACGGGCAACCTCGACCGCGAGGGCGGCGTGATGTTCACCATGCCTGCAGCAGGTGGGCCAACCACGCGTGGTCAAAAGGGAACAGGCAAAGGTTTCTCCATTGGTCGCGGACATTCACGCGTGCGCAAATTTCCTGAAGCACTTGGCGAATACCCAGTAAGCGTGTTGGCAGAAGAAATTGCCACACCTGGTGAAGGACAAATAAAGGCACTTATTACTGCTGGTGGAAACCCCGTGTTGTCTACGCCAAACACGCTTGCACTTGAAGAGAGTATGAAGTCACTTGAGTTCATGGTGTCGGTGGATATTTATTTGAACGAAACCACGCGTTATGCCGATGTCATTTTGCCTTCGCCGTCACAGCTTGAACGCAGTCACTTCGACTTGGTGTTCACCGGTTTCTCAGTGCGCAACGTTGCCAACTACAGCGAGCCAGTGTTTGAGCGTGCAGCAGACCAACCAGATGAGTGGGAAATTTTGTTGAAGCTTGCCGGCATTGCACAAGGTATGGGCGCAAACGTTGATGTTGCAATGGTGGATGACTTCACACTTGACGCATTCATTGGCAGCATCACCAAAGATTCAACCTCGCCAACGAATGGATTGACTGCAGAACAGATTCGTGAGCAACTGGATGCCACTGGTGCACGCGGAGCAGACCGCATGCTTGACCTCATGTTGCGCACTGGGCCATATGGCGATGGCTTTGGTGCGAACCCGAACGGCATCAGCCTGACCCACATGAAACAGCACCCGCACGGCATTGACTTCGGTCCACTCGAGCCGCGCATTCCAGAAGCACTGCGCACACCAAGTGGAAAAGTAGAGCTGGCTCCGGAACCGTTGCTTGCCGACTTGCCGCGTCTTGCGAAATCGATGATCGAATTTAGCGATGATCAACTTGTTCTTGTTGGTCGTCGTCACTTGCGTTCAAATAATTCGTGGATGCACAACATTGAAGTGTTGGTGAAAGGTAAAGAACGTTGCACATTGCAGATGCATCCGAATGATGCACAACGTGTTGGAGTGAAAGAGGGAGGTGTCGCGCGCATTGCCAGCAGAGTTGGTGCAATTGATGCCGTTGTTGAATTAACTAGCGACATTCGTGAACGTGTTGTCAGCCTTCCGCATGGTTGGGGTCACGACATGAGTGGTACACGCATGAACGTTGCTGCGAAACGTGCGGGCGTGAACTCGAATGTGCTCACCGACGAGAACGAAATGGACCCGCTTTCAGGAAATTCGGTGATGAACGGCATTCCGGTCACCATTACGCCAGTTGGCTAATAGTTATCAACAGGTTGTGAGTGAGTTGTCCACTGATAAAACCCACAATCCACAAGGGTTTCCACAGTAAAAAAAATTAATTCACAGGGTTATCCACTTCCTCCACACAGGGGTAACCCCGTATCCTTCCGACCAACGCAGCACTGAGACGTTTCGAAGTCATTTGTGACTTTTTTATGTCAATTTGCGCGGATGCCTCGGCCCCATATGCCATAAGGGTTTTAAGGTGGTCGCAGAACACGAGGATGATTGACAAAGGGTAATTACAGTGCTGTAATCATTCCCTACCAGTTGTGGGCGGATCTGCAAAGGGGACAGTTTCACCACAACATGTTGTGGTCTTGAAAAAGACCACGGCAAGTGGATGGCCTGACCCCCTTGGAAATCCCTCCAGAGCTAGTGGATTCAAGGTTTTAAGCGGTTTTATACATTCGAAAAAATATGGAAGGCACAGCAATATGTCACTCGCACCAGAGCGTCTCACCATCGGCATCGGCCGCAAATTCACCTCACCTGGTGTACACCCATACGACCAAGTGGTCTGGGAAAAGCGCGATGCGCGCATCAATAACTGGAAAGACGGAACCATCGCGTTCGAACAACTCGGCGTCGAGTTCCCAGTTGGTTGGTCGCTGAACGCAACCAACATCGTTACGCAGAAATATTTCCGTGGAACACCAGGAACATCAGAGCGCGAGCACTCATTGCGCCAGGTCATCGACCGTGTTGCCAACACCATCTCCGACTGGGGTATTGAGGGCGGCTACTTCGCCGACACCAACGAGGCAGAAGCATTCCGCGACGAATTGAAGTTCATCTTGGTCACGCAGCGCGCTGCATTCAACTCACCAGTGTGGTTCAACATTGGTGTGCCGGGTGTTCCACAGCAGGCAAGTGCTTGCTTCATCCTTGCAACCGAAGACACCATGGACGGCATCTTGAATTGGTACCGCGAAGAAGGAATCATCTTTAAGGGTGGCTCTGGTGCAGGAATCAACTTGTCCAACATTCGTTCAAGTGCAGAACACTTGAAGGGCGGCGGAACCGCATCGGGTCCCGTCAGCTTCATGCGTGGTGCAGACTCATCAGCAGGAACCATTAAGTCGGGCGGCAAAACACGTCGCGCAGCAAAAATGGTTGTGCTCAACGTCGATCACCCAGACGTCGAAGAGTTCATCTGGTGCAAGACCCGTGAAGAGCAGAAGGCACGTGCATTGCGCGACGCCGGCTTCGACATGGACCTCGACGGAAAAGATTCATTCTCCGTTCAGTACCAGAACGCAAACAACTCAGTTCGCGTAAGCGACGAGTTCATGTACGCAGTGAAGGAAGACCGCGACTGGACTTTCCGTGCAGTTAAAGATGGAGCACCAGTTCGCAGCGTTCGTGCACGCGACTTGTGGCGCCAAATTGCTACCGCTTCGTGGGAATGTGCAGACCCTGGTTTACAGTTCGACACCACCATCAACAAGTGGCACACCGCGCATGCAGCAGGTCGTATCAACGGCTCGAACCCATGCTCCGAGTACATGCACATCGACAACTCGGCATGCAACCTTTCATCCATCAACTTGCTCAAGTTCTTGAGCGACGACGACATCTTCGACGTAGACGCATACCGTCACACCATCGAAGTCATGTTCACCGCGCAAGAAATTCTTGTTGGTAACGCCGACTACCCAACGGAAAAAATCGGCGAAAACAGCCGCTTGTTCCGTCAGCTTGGTCTTGGTTACGCAAACATCGGTGCGTTGCTCATGGCACTTGGTATGCCATACGACTCCACAGGTGGACGCGCATGGGCGGGTGCACTTACCTCAATGATGACGGGCCATGCATACGCAACCAGCGCACGCATCGCCAGCCGCATGGGACCATTCGCAGGCTTCGCAGCCAACGAGCGCTACATGCTCAACGTGTTGCGCATGCACCGCGATGCAAACGCAGAAATTGACAACATCGATGTTGTGCAGCGCGACTTGGTCGACGCAGCAACACTCGCATGGGACAATGCAGTACGCGACGGCGAAGAGTACGGCGTGCGTAACAGCCAGGC
>Ga0082207_1000459_pt1 | contig 23271 bp, 24 predicted proteins | sample LakMenEpi10Aug09_FD_71540 | JGI IMG/M metagenome (GOLD analysis project Ga0082207, IMG submission 71540)
ATATTTTTGACAATCTTGGGAAATGAGTTTATGATCATGGTTAATCAAAATATTTTAATCCTTCGCCCAAAATTTAACATATTTTGGGCTATTTTTATCAGGCTTTTCTTAACATTCAACACTTCTGATTTTATATTAACTCTTTCTCAAGCTTTCAGGAAGCTTAGACAATAAAATTCGGTTTTATCTTTGCAAATCTCCTCTGATAAAAAGGAATTAAAAATTTAAATTTACTGTTTTTAATTCCTTTTTTGATTAGTTAGCCGAAAGCAAAATTGTATAAAACTACAAAATTAACTAACGGAACAATCATTAACAAAATTAACCAAGGACTTTTACCCAGCTTATCCACAATTTTAATTAAAGCCATCAGTAAGAAAATCAGAGCTACAAAATTAACAAGTGGTATAAAAAGCCCAACAATCCACCAGGGAGACTGATCACCTGCTTTGTACATGATCCAATTATTAAGAATTGGTACCCAAGCAAACCAAGCATTTTGTTCTCCCAACTTCTCATAGATAGTATAGAAGCAATAAGAACTAAACAAATAGCTAAAAAGAGCAAAAAGCAAAAAGAGAATATTTTCTCCAGCGCCGTCAGAACTTGAGGAGGACTGAGCAAGCAAAGAGGTAACGTGCCAATTGTATTGTAGTAGCAGCATTTGATCCTAATAATATCAAAATTCAATCAACTTTTAAGTTTCTATCCTAAAAATCACTCTTAAATCAATAATTTAAACAAAAATTCGCTTTTTTGTTACCAAAGTATACTAAAAAATAAAATTTATTTTCTTTAACCATAACCTTAACCTTATATTCAGGAAATCTTAATTTGCTAAGTTCCCTTAGATGGTGATATTCAGTAACTACAGTCATAAAAATTACATGGTTATTGAAGATAAATTTTATACTAACTCCTCCTCAATCTTTCAGTAAGTCTGGGGAATAAAATTCGGTTTTGTCTGGGAAAATATAAGAACTGGGGATTAATTAACAACAATTCACAGGTATAATAAATATTAACCCCAGCGACAATTAAAAAATAATGATCACAACCCAAGCAAAAATAATCAATCAATTAAAAACCCTAGAAGCACTTTCTCAACAAGGTGGATATAGTGATATTGTGGCTTTATCTCTGAGAAAAATTATTATTCACGAAAAAAATAATATTCAGGTACAAATTCAAGAATTAGAGACCGATTTACAAGTATTTGAGCAACAGTATCAATTATCATCTGAAGATTTTTATCGCCAATTTAAAACCGGACAATTAGAAGATGACATAGACTTTGTTGAATGGAGTATTTTCTATGAAATGTGGTTGGATTTACAAAAGCGTTTAACATTAATTCAACATTAATAAATACTGTAACATAAAATAGGATGGTAGGAAAAGCAGTTATCATTGATATTAGGGTTTTTTCTTTTCTTCCCCTGATGAATTTTCTTGTAAAAATCCAACGGAATTATTATATGTATAATTACAAACGAGCTATTTTATCATTATTTTTAGTAGTGTTCTGCACTCTTATTAGCAGTTGTGATGCTAATAATAACGCTAATTACTCGACTCCAGAAACTACACCCAATAACAACATTAATCCCATTCCTCAAAAAGAACCAGAAAAGTCTCCTATTCCGACAATTAAGCCATTTTTAAACAATTCCCATAGTAAACCTAACTCTAAAAAAACTAGCAACGTCACCTTATACACAAGTGATGCTCAATGTCAAGAGTTAATTGCCAAAAAAGTCCAGGTTTCCGCAGTAAAACCGATGAATGAGGCCATAGGTAAAATATTCAAAGAACAAAATACAGCAGATTTTAGCGTATCCGGTTATCGTGTAAATAAAAAAAATGGTATTGTTATTGTTGATATCCGATTATCACCAGAATCAAAAAGACAAGTATCTTCTCTTTCTAGTTGTGAACAGTTTGCATTATTTAGCAGTATCCGCAAAACATTAATTAGTAATGCTCAGTGGAAAATAAAAGAAGTCCGCTTTACCGAGCGGGGAAAGGATATAATGCTGTAATACTAGGCTTGAAAATGCTATTATTACAAATAACCTAACTATGGTAAAGATTTTCTAGTGATTTTTCCCCAATACAAAAATACAATATTAAGATACAAAAGTCTTGATTCAAGAGGAAAAAATCAATGGATGTCAAACTAATTTTAGTGGGTTTAACAGTTATATTCACGGTTTCGTGCTTATTCTTTGGTACGAAAAATGGCTTTTACGATTCCGATAACTATCATGGTAACGGTTCTGCACATTAACAAGAGAGATAACTTAGTTTGCTAAGGTTCAGAACTTTGCTGAGGAATATTGCACAAAAGCCAAGTTTCTCAGTTATTAGTTTGAGGGTGGAAGAATGAGGGATAATCTATCAGTTGATTTTGATGTTGATATTGGGGAAACAGCTAATGAGTTAGAATGTTTCCCCTATAGCGTTCAGCATGAAGATGAGGGTGTGTGTCTACTAGTCAGAATGGGACCACACAGCATTCTATTAGATTTCGGCTTGACCAATATTTCCCCTATAGCGCGGAATTTGACTAAATCAGCAAATCATGGTACATCATCCATACCAGCGGATTTAGTCTTAGTTAGTCATGCCCATCCCGATCATGCAAGAGGCTTATTAACACTACATCAAGCTTTTCCCTCATTACCTATATATGCTAGTGAAGTAACAACAAAGTTATTGCCGCTAAATTGGCTAGAAGCAGAACTACCAGTAACCTCCTCATTTTGTCAAGCCTTACCATTGCGAGCTCCTATAGAAATCAAAGAAAATCTCATAGTAGAATTATTCCCCGCAGGTCATTTACCTGGTGCTGTGGCCATTCTCCTCACTTACCACACCCCCAACCGCGATTATAAATTATTTTATACTGGTGATTTTTTCCTCTCTAATTCCCGATTAGTAGAAGGGTTGCGACTCGATGATCTCAGAGGTTTAAATTTAGACGTGCTATTAATTGAAGGTAGTTATGGAACATCCCGCCATCCCCATCGTCGTCACCAAGAAAATCAACTAGCAGAAAGGATTCATCGCGCTATTAGTTCTCTGGGAACAGATGAAAGCTGTTCAGTGATTTTGCCTACTCCAGTATTGGGATTAGGTCAAGAATTACTCATGTTATTACGCTCACATCACCATTTTACAGGTAGAGATCTAGATATTTGGGTGGATGGTACTGTAGCCGCTGGTTGCGATGCTTACTTAGAACTTTTACCCCATCTTCCTACCGCAGTTCAGAATTTTGCCCGTCACCAACCTTTATTTTGGGATGAACGGGTAAAACCTCGTGTTAGACGATTAAAGCCGGAAAATTTGGCAAATTTAGGGACATCTCCCTGTATTGTGATTACAGACTCTTCCGCAGATTTAGGTAAATACTGCCGAGCCAACACAGGCAATTGGTTAATTCTTTTACCTGAAAAAATTGATATTCCCGTTAATCAGGAATATTTAGCACCCACAAAATTTGCCAGTTATCTTTTAGCACAACACAGTGATGGACCAGGAACAACCCAACTAATTCATAATTTACGACCTCAGCACGTAATTTTTGTCCATGGTTCTCCCAGCTATTTATCAGACTTAACTTGTTTAGAAGAGTTGCAAAACCGCTATCATGTCCATTCACCCGCCGCCGGCACTCTAGTAGAATTACCGATTGGAGAAATATTTTTACAACCTGCTGCCCCGGAAACTAATTATGGAGGGGAGTTGACGGAGTTGGGGACTGTGATTAATATCACTCTTCCTGATACAGTAACAGCCGATCCCCGGTGGCGACAATTTGCTGATACGGGTTTAATAGAAGCACGTTGGCAGGGTGAAGACCTGGTATTACGGGGATTATCCCCACGAGAACTATTAAACCCAAATAATCTTCGTCTTAATTCTGGTGATGTTGCGTGCTGTGGTAGCTGTAGACACCAAAGGGGGCAACGGTGTTGGAATCCCGCTGCCCCTTTGTATAATTTCAAAGTTACCCTTGACGGATACTGTCCTGCTTTTGAACGCTTGACGTGAATTTAATTTAGGAGCGTTTAATCTGGATTTAGGTCAGTATAAGGGTTATGAATACGCTCTGCTTCTGGACAGTCATCAGTTGTCAGCGGTTCTATATTACCGCGTTGCACTGACGCTAATTTTTGAGAGACAGATCCGATGCTTTCGAGACGAACCATCTCCTCCCAAGAACAAACTTCATCTTCTTCATCTGTTTCATAGCGTAAAGTCACTAAATCGCCCTCGATATCAATGATGCGGGCTCGCTCTATCCAGCGCTGTTGATCCCGCAAAAAAACACATACCTCCCGCCCGTCGCAACAGAGTTGATAAATTTTGCGGTGTAGCATGTAGTGCTTCTGCCTTTTTATACAACGTAGTTAAACCTGTCAAATTCGGGTTTGATCTCTGGAATATCAGCCTTTAAGGGGTGAAGTTCGCGGTGAGAACCCAGTAAGTTTAGTGACTCAATTTTACCACTTATTTTTAGTCATTAGTTTTAGGTGAAATTTTGGGTCTTAAGCTTTAGTTTACCGCATTAGTTGAACGGCTATGGCAACTGTTAATATCAACGGACATTTTTCTTTGATTTGGCGTTGCCAGGGGGGTGTTAGTTAGCTCTGAAAGAATGCTTCACCAATAACAATATTATATCTGGGTATAACATAGATTTCAGCCTTTTAATCAGATTATCTCTCTAGGTATAGATCATACTCTGGGTTGTGTCTAGAATATCTTCCCCGGTGTTAAAATCTGTATTATATATAAATAATAACATTTTTTTTGATTCCTTAACTGTGAATAATTTTTTAGCTGTGAAGGTCAAGTCTCTTAGCTGCTGACTGTATTAGGGTAAAACTGCCGAAAATCTTCATCTTTTTGGCTTAATTGCACCCAATTTAAGTTAAGGGCTTGCATTTTCTGGACTAGACGTTGGCAAGCTGGACGTTCTGTGGCATAATGCCCAGCGTCAATTAAGACTAAACCCAGATCACGGCTTTCTTGGAATTGATGAAATTTACAGTCGGAAGTTAAATAAACTTGGGCATTAGTTTTAGCTACTGCGGAAATAAACCCCGCCCCAGAACCGCCTAAAACCGCTACACGGGAAATTTGCTGTTTTAGATCGGCTGTGGGTGAAAAAATTAAATGGGTTGGATTTAATTGAGTTTGAATATAATCAAGTAAAGCTTGTAGTGTTAATGTAGATGTAAGCATTCCTACTCGCCCATAACCGAAACCTGCTTGAGTAGGAATAATAGGTGATACTTGTTGAAGTTCGAGAAGTTGCGCTAAGACATCAGCAGTTCCATCTGCCACTTGGTCAAAATTAGTATGGGCGGTGTAAATGCCGATATTATGGGCAAAGGATAAGCGTACCATTTCTGTTAGAGCTTCCCCAATGCGGAAAGATTTGGGGGGATGAAAAATGAGGGGGTGGTGGGCAAAAATTAGGTTAGCATGGAGAGCGATCGCTTCTTGCATAACTGCTAAAGTTGGAGTTAAACAGACTAAAATCCGCGCTTCTTGGTCTAAAATACCTGGTTCTACCTGCCAACCACAATTATCCCAACTTTCACACCAAGCAAGATTTGCCCATTTTTCAAACCAGGTAATTAAATCAGTAATTTTCATCAAATGCAAATAAATCAATAGTAGATTAAACGTATTTAATTATAATCCCATTGGGGAAGATAACCGAAAAAACTGTTTTTTGAACCAAAGTGATACATTTACCAAACCAACTAAGACTGGAACTTCTACCAGGGGTCCAATGACAGCAGCAAAAGCTACACCAGATTTGATTCCAAATACAGAAATAGCTACAGCTATGGCTAATTCAAAATTATTACCAGCAGCGGTAAATGCCACACTAGCAGCTTTTGAATAGTCGGCTTTAATTTTCCACGCTAGGTAAAAACTACTGAAAAACATTAATAAAAAGTAGATAATTAGGGGAATGGCAATGCGGACAACATCTAGAGGAATCTGCACAATTAAATCACCTTTTAAACTGAACATTACTACGACAGTAAATAAGAGAGCAATTAAAGTAATGGGACTTATTTTTGGAATAAATTGATGATGATACCACTGCTTACCTTTAGCTTTTATTAAAATCAAACGGGTCATAAATCCAGCTAAGAAAGGAATGCCTAAATAGATAAAAACGCTGTTGGCAATTTCTCCAATACTGATCTTGATAATACTTGCTGGTAAGCCAAATAAAGGGGGCAAAATAGAAAGAAAAAACCAGGCATAAAAGCTGTAAAATAAAACTTGAAAAATACTATTAAAAGCAACAAGTGCTGCGGTATATTCAGTATCTCCTTTAGCTAAATCACTCCAGACAATTACCATAGCAATACAGGGGGATAATCCAATGAGGATTAAACCAGTCATATATTCAGGTTTATCGCGTAAAAAAAGAATAGCAAGTATAAACATTACTATTGGGGCAATTATCCAAGTTAGGGATAATGATAGTCCGAGAATTTTTCTATTACGAAATATATCACCTAATTCTTCATATTTTACCTTTGCTAAAGATGGATACATCATCAAAATTAAACCAATAGCAATAGGGATATTAGTTGTTCCTACTTGGAAATGATTGATAAAAACTTCTATAGTGGGGAAAAAATATCCTAAACCGACTCCAGTTAGCATTGCTGTAAATATCCACAATGTCAAAAAGCGGTCAAGAAAAGAAAGGTGTTTAAGAGTCGGTTTTTTATTTGCATATTCCACTTAATTTACCTCTATAAATTTAGTCTTAGAGTTTCCAATAACCAGAGATCTGATTATTATTATAAAATGTGTATTTACAGCAATTTCCGGTGTTATGATCTACATATCTAGCGGTCAAGATGCCCGCACCACAATAGTTTCATGATTCAGCGGAAAACGCTGTATTAGAAGCTAGTATTTAGGCAATAGGCAAAAACTGTCAGAAATTGCCTATTACGATATTTAAACTCAGATAAATTTCGGAATCATCCAACTTGGGTAGGATATACCTGTTTCCATAGCATATCTTTAGACAGAGGAATATTAATCTCCGTCTCCAGTTTTCCAAGCTATAGATTTACTAGGTTGAGGATTAGGTAACTTCAGAGAAACTAAACCTGCTGCGAATACGAAAAACATTGATGTCCACAGACAACCAACTAAGCCAAATATTTGATAAACCAAACCGGATAAAACTGTACCCACAAGACGACCACCGGAGTTTGCCATATAGTAAAAACCCACATTTAAAGCGACCTTATCATCATCAGTAAATGCTAAAACCAGATAGGAATGGACAGCGGAATTGAAAGCAAATACGACACCAAAAACGAGAAGTCCAGCAATAATTACGATATTAGCGGGTAAACCTAATTGTAATGCCAGAGCGATCGCACCGGGAACAGCCGTTAATGTAAATGTCCAGAATCGAATAGTTTGAGATTGAGGTGGACGACCAGAACCAAATCGCCGCATGAGTGTTGGTGCTAAAAATTGAATAATCCCATAACCAATCACCCAACAAGCTAAAAATCCCCCTACCTGATAAAAAGACCAGCCCAAAGTCCCACGTAAAAACACTGGTAAAGCCACAACAAACCATACATCTCTAGATCCAAATAAAAAGAATCGCGCCGCCGAGAGAATATTTATTTCCGCGCTTTTAGAGAAAAGTTGGCTAAATTTAACCTTTTTCTTGATTTTACCCATGCCTTTGGGCAGCATTAACCCAGAAAACATAATTAAAGCCAGTCCCCCAGCCATAATCCACAGGGAATTAATAAAACCCACAGAACTGAGAAGGGCGCCACCAAGAAAGAATCCCACTCCTTTTAAAGCATTTTTAGAACCCGTTAGTACAGCCACCCACTTAAACAAAGAAGATTGAGCATCTTGAGGCACAACCAAGCGAATGGCGCTTTTAGAACTCATCTTGGTTAAGTCCTTAGCAATTCCCGAAAATGCCTGTGCAACCATCACATAAAGGACTGAAAGCCACTGCGCCCACCCTGGATTCAGAAAAGACAGCATAATTAAAGAAAACACCTGTAATCCAATCCCAGTATAAAGAGTTACTTTTAACCCAAACTGAGAACCAATCCAACCGCCGAGAAAGTTTGTAACAATTCCAAATACCTCGTAAAACAGGAACAGAGAGGCAATTTGAATAGGTGTATAACCAATTTTATTAAAATAGAGCAAAACCAACATTCGCAAAGCCCCATCAGTCAAAGTGAAGCCCCAGTATGCCAGTGTCACCAGAATATAATTCTTGAAATTAGAATTAGAAGCAGTAGTAGAAGCCATGATTAAAAATTCAAAATTGTAAATACAAACTAAAAACCCTCATTCTCTCTGCGTGCAAAAATCTTTATGGGGTAGGACCGAAAACCCACCCATAGAAAACCATTATTGCTGCAAACTTAAAGCCACCTTTCGCGCTAATTCAGTCATGCGGTTAACATAACCCCATTCATTGTCATACCAAGCCAAGATTTTCACCTGAGTTTCGTTGATAACCATTGTCGAAAGGGCATCAATAATTGCAGAACGAGGATCATCTTTATAATCAATAGAAACTAAAGGACGTTCTTCATAACCTAAAATTCCTATTAATGGTTCTTGTGCAGATGCAGTTTTTAATAAATCATTAACTTCGGCTATTGTGGTCGAACGTTCAACTTCAAATACACAATCTGTGAGGGAAGCATTTAACAAAGGCACACGCACAGCTAAACCATTTAATTTACCATTCAATTCTGGATAAATTAACCCAATAGCTGTAGCTGAACCGGTGCTAGTGGGAATTAATGACATACTTGTAGCCCTAGCCCGACGCAAATCTTTATGAGGTGCATCTACAATAGTTTGCGTATTAGTATTATCGTGAATTGTGGTAATTACTCCATGTTTAATTCCCAAGCCTTCATGAATTACTTTTACTACTGGGGCTAAACAATTAGTAGTACAAGAAGCTGCTGTTAATAAATGATGTTTTTCAGGTTCATAAAGATGATCATTCACTCCCATGACAATATTTAAAGCCTCTTCTTTAACAGGTGCAGCAACAATCACTTTTTGCACACCTCTTTTAAAATAAGGGTCAAGGGTAGCAGGTGTTCTAAACTTACCAGAACATTCCAAAACTATATCAACACCAAGGTCTTCCCAAGGAACTTCACCCGGGTGGGAATGTTCAGTAAAACTTAGGCATTTACCATCAATAATAACCTGGTTTTCTCCAGATTCTACTTCTGGTGTCCAACGCCCATGTACAGAATCAAATTTGAGTAAATGTGCTGCTGCTTTTGTTCCACCTTTGGTTTCATTAATGTGGACAAATTCTATTTCTGGCCAATTCCAAGCAGCACGAATGGATAATCTTCCCATGCGCCCAAATCCATTAATTCCTACTCTAATTTTCATGATTTTTATTAATCCTTAAAATTGCTTTTGTTTGCGTAATAATTGCCCAAGGGTGAGGTTAAATTCTGATTTACCACCAAATACTGTTCCGACTTTACCTTTGTACAAGTGAACATAATCAAGTTTGTAAGCTTCCTCTGATAAAGGAACATAGCCCACAGAATTAGCTGTTTTTGCCGCGTTTTTAATGTAGAAATCGGCAAAGTTATAAACCACAGTTTTATTTTTACTAGACCAAAGATTGACATATATAAATAAAGGTCGAGAAAGTGGTTGATATTTAGCTTTTTCTACTGTTTCTGGTGATGGTAAAATAGCACCTTTGCCACTATTAACTGCTACGACTTTTAACTTATCTCTGTTTTCTGCGTAGTAAGCATAACCAAAGTACCCTAAAGCTTCGGGATCTTTACTGATACCTGCCACTAAAACTTCATCATCTTCAGTAGCTATGTAATCTTTGCGACTGGATCTGGCTTTACCAACAATTGCTTCGGTAAAATAGTCAAAAGTCCCAGACTTATCACCAGCGCCGTATAATTTGATTGGACGGTCTGGCCAAGAAGCGCGTATTTGATTCCATTTTGTAATTTTTCCTTCAGCACTGGGTTTCCAGATTTTTTTTAATTCAGCTATTGTGATATCATTTGCCCAGGTGTTCTGGAGGTTAACAGCGATAGTTAAGGCATCAAAAGCTATGGGTAATTCCATATAGCTTATGCCATTTTTTTTACAATCTGCCATCTCCGACTGGTTAATTGGCCGCGAAGCATTATTGATGTCTATTTGGCCTTGACAAAATTTTTCAAAACCACCGCTAGTACCGGAAATACTGACTTTGACTTGATTATTATTTTTGTGGTCGGCTTGATATGCTTTGACTACAGCCTGGGTAATGGGGTATACGGTACTAGAACCATCTACTTTTATGAGTGTGTCAGTGGTAGAGTTAGTAACTTTTGTCGCCTCAGTTGGTTTCTGAATATTATCGGCAAAATTTGAAGCAGTTTTACAACTGGTTGTTAATACTAATATTCCGAGGGTTAGGACTAATTTTTTTGCTTTTTTATTCACTGATTTCACCTGTATAATTAGTGGGCAGACTATTGTTCCTATGTAAATCTTGATATGTCAATACTTACTCTACCATCAGATATAAAAATTAACAAGAAAAATTGATGTATTGTTAAAGAAAAGTAGCACTAGTTACCCATACTCACAAAAAATTAAGTATGAGGAGTGGGTAATACAGGTTAAGTCCGGTATAACTATAGCAATACTACCCCAATCGTGAGAAAATACGCAGACAAAGGAATAGTTGCACCTAAATTAGCCACATTTCCTAAACTAATTAATAGTAAACTAGAGGCTAATATAGATCCTAATAATTGGGCTAAAATATAGGGTAATACCCGCTTTTTAGGGAAAAAACCACTCGTCCAAGCTGTAAATTTTTCGAGTTACGGACAACTTTTTTCCTATTTTTTTGCCATGGAGGTCAATAGCCACACTACTAGCAGCAATTTTTACAACTAATTATGGTAGACCCTCAATATAATCATCTTCACTGATGCGAGTTTGACCTCCTGCTTCTGGTATAATAATCAAAACTGCATCAGGTTGAGATTCGTTATCTAAATCTAGCCGCACTGTGGGTTCAACTCCTAAAGCAGTACCAGAAGTCATAACTTCATAATTACCAAGCCATGTTAAGATGCGACCATGAGGTTGTCCATGACTTATAAAACGCAGAGTAGCAGGAATAATATAAACTATTCCTTCGATTAATTCAGATTTTTTCGGTTTAGATACGGCATTATATCGCCGTTCAAATTCATAACGGGTGAGTTTGTCCCCGTTTGTCAAAGGAGGAATTATCGAAGCTGGAAAAGGCATTTTTACCATAATTTTCTTAATGAGTAATGAAGGACTAAACGAATTATAACAAATTATTCAAATTTCTCATAATTTCTGGACATTTTACTTTCTATAAATTGATAATATGACAACTTTCCTGACAGATTCTCTAGATATAAATAGATTTCATTTTTCTTCAAAATTGAACTTAAAACAAAGAAGTGAATTAGGTCAGTTTCTAACTCCTGCACCGGTTGCGAGATTTATGGCAGGACAATTTAACAATTTATCTGGTAATATTAATTTATTAGATCCGGGGGCAGGTATTGGGTCATTAGTCAGTGCTTTTGTAGAACAATTATTGATAAATTCTGCCCAAATTGAGAGTTGTTTAATTACAACTTATGAAGTAGAAGAAACATTTTTATCTTGTTTAGAGGAATGTCTTATAGAATGTTGTAATGCTTTAAAAAACAAGGGAATAAAAGCAGAGTATTCTTTGCGAAATGAAAGCTTTATCGAGAGTATTGGTGAAACAAGTTTACCGCTTTTCACTAAAAATTCTCACAATTTTACCCATGCAATTATAAATCCACCTTACAAGAAAATAAACAATCAATCAATTGAGAAAAAAATATTATCAAAGCTTGGTATTGAAACTGTAAATTTATATAGTGCATTTGTTTGGCTGTCCATGTTACAACTTGCTCAAAATGGTGAAATAGTTGCAATTACTCCCAGAAGTTTTTGCAATGGTAGTTATTTCCGGCCTTTTCGCAAAGCTTTTCTAGAAAAAATGGCATTTGAAAATATTCATATATTTGAAAGTCGCTCCTTAGCTTTTGCAGAAGATAATGTTTTACAAGAAAATATTATTTTTCATGCTGTTAAAACAGAAAATAAACCTAAATTTATAGAAATAAGTATTAATTCTGAAAAAGAATTAGATAATAGTTCAGAAAAAAGACTTGTTCCCTATAATCAGATTATTGAAACAAATGATCCTGAGATGTTTATTCATATCATTACCAACTCTTTGGAAGATGCTTTAAGAGTACAAATGGGTAAATTTTCAGCCACTTTAGAAGAAATTGGTTTAGATGTTTCAACAGGACCAGTTGTAGATTTTCGTCTTAAATCAGCTTTGAGAAATTGCTTAGACGAGGAAAGTATTCCACTAATTTATCCAGAATCTATAAAGCCAGGAAAAGTTTTGTTTCCCCCAAAAAAGCCTCGTAAATCAATTGCTATTGAAAATAATCAACAAACACAAAAATGGTTAATTCAACCGGGTTGGTATGTTTTAATCAAGCGTTTTTCTGCTAAGGAAGAAAAACGCCGTATTGTTGCTGCTGTATGTTCTCCTCTAGACTCCCCCGCGTTGGGTATAGAGAATCATCTTAACTACTATCATGCTAAAGGAGGGGGAGTAAATCCTGACTTAGCAAGAGGTTTAGCAGCATTTCTCAATTCAACTTTATTTGATAACTATTTTCGGCTGTTTAGTGGTAATACACAAGTCAATGTAACAGATTTGCGTAAAATTAGATATCCTTCTAAAGAAGATTTGATGAAACTGGGAAGCCAAATCGATGAATTTGTATTTGACCAGGAAAAACTTGATACACTTGTTCACAAAAATCTGTCAATTATGAGTGAAGCAATAAACGCAATTCAAGCTAGTAAACGTATTCAAGAAGCCCTAACTATTCTTAAACAAATTTCTGCACCAAAAGAACAGCAGAATGAAAGATCCGCACTATGCTTACTTGCATTAGCAGATATTCGACCGGAAACTTCTTGGAATCAAGCAACAACTCCGAAACGCAGAATTACTGAAATGATGGATTGGTTTCGTGATTTTTATGGAAAACAATATGCACCAAATACACGAGAAACTGTGAGAAGACAAACAATGCACCAGTTTGTACAAATGGGTTTAGTTGTGGAAAATCCAGATCAACTAAACCGACCAATTAATAGCCCTAAATGGTGTTATCAACTTCAACAACAAGCACTTTTGCTGATACAATCATACAACTCTGACCAGTGGGAAGAATCTCGTTCTAACTATGCTATTTCTGTCAAGAATTTATTGCAAGATAGAACTCGAAATATCCCCACAATTACCGACAAAAAAGAAAATCTTTCTTGATATTTTGGTGATACTAATTCTATCAATGATTGAAAGTAAGTATCCTTATTCTATGCCTTTTGTAAAGAATGAAATATTCTTGAGCATACCGACTGCATAATTTGCTATGACTAATCTAAAATTACATTGATTATCGTTTAATCAAACCTTGACTAAAATCGGTTAAAAATTGCTATTTACAACTGAGATTTCCATGACTAATTCAGATAATCAATGAGTTCTATCGAAAATCGCCAATGGATTAGAAAATTAATTAATTGGGAATTTTATTTTAAATTAATCTTGACACAAATAGCAATTTCTATGCTATAATGTCAATTAACATGACAATAAATTTTTATGGATAAAACTATTACAATAACTGATGCCAATATTCACCAATCAGCACCAGAACAAGCAATTATTCGGTTAGAAGATATTTTTAAAGTTTATGGGATGGGTGAGATAGAAGTTAAAGCGCTGAATAATGTTAATTTAGTGATCAAACAGGGTGAATATTGTTCAATAATGGGACCTTCTGGTTCTGGTAAATCCACGGCCATGAATATTATCGGTTGTTTAGATCGTCCCAGTGCTGGAAATTATTATTTAGATAATTTGAATGTCGCACAAATGAATGATACAGAATTAGCACATATTCGTAATAAAAAACTCGGTTTTGTCTTCCAACAATTCCATTTATTAAATCAATTAACGGCCTTAGAAAATGTCATGTTACCAATGGTGTATGCTAGTGTTAAACCTGGGGAAAGAAAAGAACGAGCCACAGAAGCATTAATAAAAGTAAGATTGGAAAACCGGTTACATAATAAACCCACCCAATTATCAGGGGGACAACAACAAAGAGTAGCTATCGCTCGCGCCATTGTCAACCGTCCCGTTGTTCTCCTCGCAGATGAACCCACTGGCGCACTTGATTCTCATACGACCCAAGAAGTATTAGATTTATTTAGTGAGCTTAATAGTAGTGGAATTACTGTTGTTATCGTTACCCATGAATCAGAAGTTGCTCGTCAAACTAAGCGCGTTGTTTGGTTTCGTGATGGTGAAGTTGTTCATACTCATCTTACCCCCAATGAATTACATCAAGTTGTTATATCTTAAGTTTAATAGTTGAGTAAATCCTCTAGCTAAATCATCATTTTTAGCCTCAATTATCAATAAACTTTGATGACAACGTAATAAATAATCTTCCTGTTAACCAATTATTCACATTTATTGAATGCTCAATTTTTAATTGAAGAGAGTATGATGCAAAAATCTAACGCAATATATTGTGCTAGTGTAATTTTTAATTACTCCCTCTTTTCCATTTCCTCAAATGAATATTAGACCCGAATCCACCCCCAACTGGGAAGAAGAACTAGACAGCGCCATTTTTACCTTTGATGATATTCAAGCGGAACTGAACTATAAACAAGCTAAAACCGCACTCAAAAATTTAGTGAACAATCTTGATCTTTCTCCTGGGGAAAAATTAGGTTTAGAAGTGGAAATTCATGATTTAGAAACCATGCTAGATAAACTAGAAAGTATGGTAGTCCAAATTGCAGCTTTTGGGATGGTAGGACGTGGTAAATCTTCCCTTCTCAATGCTTTAGTAGGTCGAGAAGTCTTTGTTACTGGACCATTACACGGTGTTACCCGTGATGCTCAAACTGTGAATTGGAGTATTAGTCAAGAAGCGTTAGGAACTTTAAAAGCCACATTATCTAGCAATGGTCAATCTCAAATCGAATTAATTGATACTCCTGGATTAGATGAGGTAGACGGTGAAACTCGCGCAGCATTAGCAGCACAAATTGCTCAACAAGCTGATTTAATTCTCTTTGTGATTTCGGGAGATATGACTAAAATTGAACAACTGGCTTTATCGCAATTAAGACAAGTAGGTAAACCGATAATTTTAGTATTTAATAAAGTTGATCAATTTCCTGAAACTGACCGAATTACAATTTATGAAAAAATTCGAGATGATAGAGTCAGAGAATTACTTTCACCTGCAGAAATTGTCATGGCTTCTGCTGCTCCATTGGTAAGAATTGCAATACAAAATCCTGATGGTACTAGGGGTGTAAAATTACAAAAAGGCAAATCGCAAGTTGAAGAACTGAAATTGAAAATTTTAGAAATTCTCCACCATGAAGGTAAGGCTTTAGTGGCTTTAAATACCATGCTTTATGCCGATAATGTTAATGAGCAATTGGTACAACGGAAACTAATAATTAGAGAAGAAAATGCTAATCAGTTAATCTGGAAAGCAGTAATTACTAAAGCATTAGCGATCGCATTCAATCCTGTTACAGTAGTGGATATATTAAGTGCTGTAATTATAGATATTTCCTTAATTTTAGGTTTATCTAAACTTTATGGTATCCCTATGACAGAAACTGGTGCTATAAAATTACTCCAAAAAATCGCCCTGAGTATGGGTGGTATTGGTGCCAGTGAACTATTAGCAAATTTAGGTTTAAGTGGTTTAAAAACCTTGCTTAGTATCTCAACAACAGCAACCGCAGGAATGACTATTGCACCCTATTTATCCATAGCCATAACTCAAGCAGGAGTAGCAGGTGTCTCTTCTTATGGTATTGGACAAGTTACTAAAACTTATTTAGCAAATGGTGCAAATTGGGGACCAGATGGACCAAAAGCAGTAGTTAATCAAATTCTCTCAACCTTAAATGAAACTTCGATTTTAAACCGAATTAAAGACGAATTACTCACGAAAGTTAATCTGAGAAAAAAAATCTCAAATTAATCCTAAATTGACGAATAAATCTTTTTATTAAAAAGATTCTCATATTCCTACCCCAATTTAGAAATTACGGTTATACATGGGAATTTAAGATACAATCAATCTCTAAAATTGCGTTTAAATTATGATAACTACAATCATTGAACGAGAAATTGGAGGGTGGTGCTTATAACGGAAGCTAAACATCAAGGGAAAGACATTGAAAATATCCAAAAAGGAAAACTAGTTGGTACAGATAATAATCAAGACTTGATGGCTGCTGGTAATGCAATAGAAAGATCTCATAAAAACATATCAGAAATAGATTAGATAGATTGACCTCTGCAAATTATGGAATGCCAATTAACACTAATTTGTGTAAAAATAAATTTGTTAAGCATCATGAGAAAACAATTATGCTTCAAGCAGCTTCAATTTATACACAAGGAAATGGAGAAAAATGGGATGCAAAAAAAATGTTTGATATTATGATTGAAGTGTCTAAGTCGTCTCTTAAGGCATTAGGTAGTGAAATATTTAACCAAATTACCAATAACGAATAATACGGGTTGATAATGGCAAGAAAAGTACAGCACTCTTTGTTGAAAAAAGCAAAACAAAACAAAAATGACGAGTTTTATACACAGCTTTCAGATATAGAAAATGAGTTAAAACATTATAAAAGTCATTTTAAAAATAAAGTAGTTTTTTGTAATTGCGATGATGCTCGGATTAGCAATTTTTTTAATTACTTCGCATCAAATTTCGCAGAATTGGGTATTAAAAAATTAATAACTGCTTGTTATAGAAAACAAGAAAGGGATTTGTTTAATACCGAAGAAGTTGAAAATGGTTTTTTCTTTGAATATACAGGTGTAGAGGGAGAAAGAACTAAACCAAGTTCAACTGACATCGTTCATTTTAAAGGTGATGGCGATTTTCGTAGTGCTGAAAGTATCGAACTATTAAAGCAATCCGATATTGTTGTTACTAATCCTCCATTTTCATTATTTAGGGAGTATGTGGCTCAATTAATTAAATACGATAAAAAATTCTTAATAATTGGCAATATTAATGCTATCACCTATAAAGAAATATTTAAGTTAATTAAGGAAAACAAGGCGTGGTTAGGAATAAACCTTGGTAGAGGTATTTCAGGTTTTATTGTCCCCGAACACTATGAACTCTATGGCACAGAGACTAGGATTGATAGCTCTGGAAATAGAATAGTTTCTCCAAACAATTGTCTATGGTTAACTAATTTAGACACTTTTAAACGACACGAAGGTATTACTCTCACAAAGAGATATTTTGGAAACGAAATTGAATACCCCCATTATGACAACTATGATGGTATTAATGTTAATAAAACACAAGACATACCATTAGACTACAAAGGATTTATGGGTGTACCTATAACATTTCTACATAAATTCAATCCCGATCAGTTTGAAATAATTAAATTTAGAAAAGGGAATGATGAAAAAGATTTGTCAATAAATGGAAAATGTCCATATTTTAGGATTATTATCAAAAATAAACGAATATTGACTGAATTATCTAACAATAGAGGAATACCACAACACGGTTAACTGAAGCCGGTTTAGATATCCCCAAAGATCACCTAGCACCAGAACCGGAGTTGACTTTATATGCTAATCTTCAAGATAAACGAGAGGATGCTTACAGTTACTATAATGCTTTGCTTAATCAACTAAATAGCTTTTGCAATGCACTTGAATTAAATTATAAATATTAGCCATCTAACCTTACTGTTAAATATCTTTTGTCTTGATTATGTTGTAATATTTCTCCCTACCATCAAATTAATCATAACATCAATAACATTAGCCACACAGGGAATAGCTATCGCACAAGTTTTAAATTTAAGTTTGGCAGAAATTAGCCAAATTAACCAACAACAGAATATCAACACAAAGGACAAATAAAATGATTTAATTAGTTCCAGAAAATACTACTATTGAAGAAAAGGAGATTACTTAATCGATAGAACTAAACAAAACATACATTCTTGACTTTGGTAGTAATACGTATGACAAATCATTTCAACCAGTTTAGCGTATAGAACTTTACAAAAATAAATATTCAATGACAACGCGACACAAAAAATGATAAGGTTAATAACTTTAAAATACCTTCTCGTTTATCAGTATGTCAGTCTCTACCACTATCTCTCAACTGCTTGAAGTTCTTCTAGCTGAACCCGTGAATGTATCTGTATCTACCTTAGCCCAGTTGGCAAGTGGTATACAAACAGATACCCGCATTTTGCAACCAGGTGAGGTCTTTTTGGCTTTGCGAGGGGAAAAGTTTGATGGACATGATTTTGTCCCCACAGCGATCGCTAAAGGCGCTATATTGGCTATAGTTGATTATGATTATGAAAATCCGGGTTTTCCGATTTTACGGGTTAAAGATACTTTAAAAGCATATCAGCAAATTGCTAAATGGTGGCGAGAAAGTTTTTCTATTCCTGTAATTGGTATTACAGGTTCAGTAGGTAAAACCACCACCAAAGAACTAATTTCCGCAGTTTTAGCCACAAAAGGAAAAGTTCATAAAACCTACGGCAATTTTAATAATGAAATAGGTGTTCCCAAAACTCTTTTAGAATTGACTAAAAAAGATAATTTTGCAGTCATAGAAATGGCTATGCGGGGAAGGGGACAAATTGCCGAACTCACAGAAATTACTAAACCAACAATTGGAGTAATTACTAATGTGGGAACAGCACACATTGAATTACTTGGTTCAGAAGCAGCAATTGCTGAAGCTAAATGTGAATTATTAGCCACAATGCCAGATCATAGTATTGCCATTCTTAACTATGATAACCCCCGATTAATGACCACAGCGGCAAAATTTTGGCAGGGAAAAGTTATTAGTTATGGCTTTTCTGGAGGTGACATTCAAGGAGAATTAATTAATAATGAAACCCTAGAAATTGCGGGAATGCGTTTACCTTTACCCTTACCTGGTCGTCATAATGCCAGTAATTTTTTAGCAGCTTTAGCCGTAGCTCAGGTATTAGAAATTGATTGGCAATTATTACAATCTGGTATCATGGTAAATATGCCCACAGGTAGAAGTCAACGCTTCACTTTACCTCATGATATCGTAATTTTAGATGAAACCTATAATGCCGCTCCAGAAGCCATGTTAGCCGCTTTACAGTTGTTAGCTGACACACCAGGAAAGCGGAAAATTGCGGTTTTAGGGGCAATGAAAGAATTAGGAGAAAGATCCGCAGAACTACATCAAAAAGTCGGGGAAATGGTCAAAAATTTGCATCTTGATGGGTTATTAGTATTAGTTGATGGTAAAGATGCGGAAATTATTGCTAATAGTGCCGATAATATATCTTGTGAATGTTTTAGCAGCCATGCTGATTTGGTAAAGAGATTAAAAACATTCATACAAGCCGGAGACTGCTTATTATTCAAAGCCGCCCATTCTGTAGGATTAGATCGAGTTGTCAATCAATTACGGGCAGAATTTACTAATTAAAAAGATTTGAATATTGAGTTTATATATATTGTCTATCTCCTGTATTTTAGACAAAATAAACTTAATTAAGTCGGTATTTTCTGTAATTTCAATCCCCAATAAAAATGACATCTTTTGTAGAGATATTCCATGAAACATCTCTAAAATACGTTCGTGGTAAGTTTCAAAAACTGTAAATTAACAAACATCTTTTAACGGCTAATTACCATGAATAACTAGACAAAAATAGTTTAATTAAGTCTTATCTATTGAGGTTAAAGCCTTGAATTTATCAATTATTTTGGGAAGAATCAGAAGTAAGGTTATTCCATAGCAAGTCTAATCTCATTTATCTTTTATCAAAACAATTCATCAAATCAAGGAGAAATTATCATGGCTAATATTCAAATATCTGCCCTACTTCCTGTAGGTTATGACTTATTTAATGATACTGCTAGTTTTCTTAATGAACTAGCTACCGAAGAAGTACAAAATGTGATTGGTGGCGGTTATGGCTATCATGGCGGTTATGGCCATCATGGCGGTTATAGACGTTATGGCCATCATGGCGGTTATAGCGGTTATCGTCATAATCACCACCATGCTTCTTATTGTTAAAATATAAAAAAATGGCTGTTAATTTATTAATAGCCATCAAAAACACTCAGAATAGTGATTTATATTTTTATTTACTATTCTGACTATGTGTTGCCATTATTTACCAAAAGAAAACAATTGTAGAGAATTTCTTCGCCAGATAATTACCAAAAGATTAGTCAATAAACAGGTGACAGCGAGGGATAATAAAATATAAGTTGGCGGCATAACTACACCAATCATAAACCAAGTATAAACGTGCAGCATCATGATACTAGCAAATGTACAGGCCAATCCTATCGATATCCACACCTGACTCATGGGACGATTTAGAAATGCGAGGATAATTGTTAATAAAGTGGTCAAGATATTAGCTGGAACAAGAAAGGCACAAATGCCTATACAGTTGTTTCGAGAAAATTCGGTTAAGGTGTGGAAATCTAACATTAATTTTTGGGGATAATTGTAGGTTCTTATTATTAATTTCTATTATAAATAATAGATTACTAAAGTTATAGTACCTCACAAATGAGTCAATACACCATTTATGTTACATTTTTTAAAGAATTAACCCTCTTCTTCTAAATTTTTAAGTGGTCAGGAGTGGAGGAGAATTATCAAATCATGATTTAACAAGCATTCTGACTCCTGACTCCTGAATTTTTGCAGATTAACCCATCAAAATCACAGTATCAATAACGTGAATCATGCCATTATCAGCATCAATATCCGCTGCCAAAACTGTGGCATTTTTTACCTCAAAACCATGATCACAATTAACTTTAATAGGAGAACCTTCCACAGAAGTGACTGTACCTAGTTTCGCTAAATCATCTTTTGTTAACTTGCCAGCTACGACGTGATAGGTTAAAATTCGTGCTAACTGGGGAATGTTTTGTAATAAAGTTGTAATTGTGCCTGGGGGTAACTTAGCAAAAGCGTCATCAGTTGGTGCAAACACAGTGAATGGACCAGGACTTTTCAATGTTTCCACTAACCCAGCAGCTTGGACTGCTGCAACTAATGTTTTGAAGGCATCATTACTAACTGCAATATCAACAATATCAGCCATTGACTTTACCTCGTATCTACCAAAGGTTCTAAAAAATAGTAAATCATGTTTAAGTTTTATAAATTACAATTCTGATAAAATATATTTTGATGATTTTCTGAATATTTTTTTATACATACAATGGATAAACGCACTGATGTAATCTTGGAAATCGGCGCATTAGTATAGAAGTTAGACTCAAGCTTTGCTTATTCTCTGGGAAAAAACAGACAAATAAACCATTCCTATAGTTGTTATTTAAGGGGATAAAGCAAAGAAAAAACCTTTACCCCTATGGAGGATGTTGGGAAAATCACCCCAGGCAAATCTATTGATTAGACAACATTTTCCTTTACTAATCGTTGGTCAGATGCTACTGACAAAAGTTCTTCTACAATATCCCAAGCTGCTGCACATTCACGAGAAGAATCGCCCTTAGTTGCACAAATTGTTCTCGCTTCTTCTCGTGCAACTTCTATTTCGTCCTCGATAAAGATGCGTTTGGGATTTTCGAACAAATCACTTTTTCTGAGGATATCCGTAATTGAGATGATTCCTAATAGCTTACCTTTAATTACAGGGGCACGACGGATGCCTGTATTGGCAAATAAGCGGGCTACATACTCCACACCAAGCTCAGGGTTGACGACAATACAAGGTTTGGTCATAATTTCATAAACTCGCACTTGTTTAGAGTCTTTACCATAGGCTGCAATTTTATAAACAATATCAGTTTCGGTAATCATGCCATAGGGATCATTTTCTGTACGAGGTTCGACAATTAAAGAACGTAAACCCTTAGATTTCATTAAATCTACGGCTTCGGCTACGGTTGCTGAACCACGAATTGTAATCACTTCTGTGGTCATTATGTCTTCTGCTTTCATCATGGTGAAAATCCTGAAAGTAATGAGTATGAATCTGTGGGAGATTGACTTGGGAAATGTCTAAATATAGAGCAGAATAAGATAGACTCACTGACTGTCAATATTTCCTGCTCACACATCTCTAGAGATACATTAGATGTAGTTAACGGTTTAAAATTACTTGGTATTCCTGGTGCGTAAGCTTCAATTACACTACCATCCAGAGAGCGTATTACCATCAGGTAGTCACAAACTGGACACTCTGTACGGATAATTTGATTCATCAAAGAATGCTTGTGAGCTAGTTTTCCATCAGTTAAAAACTGACGTTTTGCTTCACTACCGCAATTAGGACATGGAAATATATACGCTCTCTGCATGGAGAAACCCCCTCAAGAAGGTGAAAGTATTTTGTCTAAAGCTGTGGTGAATTTATCATAAGCAGCTACCCCGACAACTGTTTCTGATAATTCACCATTCTTGAAAAACATAACTGCGGGAATACTGCGAATACCGTACTCTTTGGCAACGCTTTGATTTTCGCCGTCACCAACATCTAATTTGACTACTTTTACCTGATTCTTGTATTCTTCAGCTAGTTTATCCATTAAAGGAGCAACCATTCTACAAGGTCCACACCAACTCGCCGTACAGTCCATAACAAATAATTCTTTTGCCTCTAAAAGTGATTCAAATTCTGATTTTTTGATATATGGAACAAGGGTTTCATTCGGACTTTCAGAAGTAGCCATAGGTTTCTCCGGTAAAAATTTAAATTGGTGATTATTTGGGTGGGAAATGGGAATTTTTCAAGTATGGGGAAGAATGTCCATGAGTTAATACTTAACTAGTAACGAGCGATATTTGAGATATCATGTTCATAGAGGTAATTGAATTCTGAAAACTATGGCAACTGGAAAATCAAAAGACTCTTACTCTTACCTGTGGGAAAAGCTAGACCAAGCCAGAAAAGCGAAAGCTGCCAGTGGCCGTTCTGCCGGCTTTAGCTCACCTGATTTTTGTGCAC
>Ga0082207_1000460_pt1 | contig 23265 bp, 22 predicted proteins | sample LakMenEpi10Aug09_FD_71540 | JGI IMG/M metagenome (GOLD analysis project Ga0082207, IMG submission 71540)
GGCGATAGGCCGCGCTGGGGGACACGCCCACCGCCAATGCCGCCTCACGCAGGGAGAAGCCCTCCACGCCGTGCCGGGCAATCAACAGCACCGCCGCCTGCTTTAGTGCTGCGGGCAAATCGCCGTGATGATACGACTTCTTGCCGATCCCTGCCCGGGTGGTTGGGCGCCTTGTTCCTGACGGTTCGGTGTTCTGTGAACGGGTGGTCATGGTTCTATGTTGACACCTTTCACATTGGTTTGTAAAGTGGATTCAAATCAATCACAGGAGAGGGATGATGCTCAATGGGCTCAGGAAGTGCTGGACTGGCGGTCTGGCGTTGGTTCTGCTGCTGATGCTGCAGGGCCCCGTGATGGCACAAGCCGCTGCGCCAGAGGTTCTGACGTTCAAGCTCAGCATGTCCAACATCCACGTGATTCGGGGAACCCGAAGCATCCTGGTTGATGCCGGGTCTCGAGGCGACATGCCCCGGCTTGAGGCGGAACTGGCGAAAGCAGGCTTGAACTGGAAGGACATTGCGGCCGTCATCGTCACCCACGGCCACTCCGATCATGCCGGTCTGGCGGGTGATATCCGCCGCAAGAGCGGGGCCACGATTGTTCTGGGTGCCGGCGACGTGCCCATGGCCCGCGCCGGTCGGCACGACGACCTCCAACCGACGAACTTCACGGCTTCGATTCTCAAGCAGTTCTTCGTCGACCCCAACTACGAAGCGTTCGAGGCTGACCTGACAGTTGAGTCCGAGCTCCGGCTGGACCGATGGGGCGTTGCAGGGCGCGTGTTTCAGATGCCGGGGCATTCGCCTGGGTCCCTGGTCATTGAACTGGATGATGGTCGAACCTTTGTCGGTGACATGATCCTGGGTGGATACCTGGGCGGCGCCTTCATGCCCACTCGGGCCGGTGAGCATTACTTCCATGCCGACCGCAACCGGAATCTTCAGAACATCCGCACACTGCTCAAGGGTTCCGCACGCGAGTTCTATCTGGGCCATGGTGGCCCTGTCAGCCGGGAATCGGTGGCAGCCACCTTCGGTGAGGCCGAAACACGCCCAACGCCAGCCGCTCGATAGGGCACGGGCCAGAACCCGATGCTTTGTCAGCCGAAATAACCAGCCACACTACAACGAGCTGCAACAACCAACCGAGAGCCATGCCAAGGAGAACCAAATGATCCTGTACGACCTGCCCGCCGGCATGCACCCGCGCCGCGTGCGCATCCTCCTGGCCGAAAAGGGCGTGACGATCCCCACGAAGGTGGTGGATTCGTCCAAGGGAGAGAACCAACTCCCCGAATTCCTGCAACTCAATCCGATGGGCCGGCTTCCGGTGCTGCAACTCGATGACGGCACGGCCCTGGCCGAGTCGCTGGCCATCTGCCGCTACCTCGAGGCCCTCTATCCGCAGCCGGCCCTGTTCGGCGAAGGCGCCCAGCAGGCGGCGGTGGTGGACATGTGGACCCGCCGAATGGAGCAACAGGTGTCCAACACCATCGCCGACATCTTCGTCCACACCAGCGAGTACTACCGCTCCCGCCTGACCCAGGTGCCGGCGTATGGCGATTGGTCCCGTGTCAAGGTGATGAGCACGCTGGCCTGGCTGGATGGCGAACTCGCCTCACGGCCCTTTATCGCCGGCCACACCTACACCATGGCCGATATCGTGGCCCAGTGCGCCTTCGTGCTGGGCAAGGCAGTGGGCGTGCGCATTCCGCCCGATCATGTGAACCTTGCACGCTGGTTCGCCGATGTATCCGCGCGCCCCACGGCGCGAGCCTGAACACTGGAGCGCAGTGAGATGAACACCGCCAGGTCCTCAAAAGTCTGCTGCGTCATTGGCGCTGGTGATGCCACGGGCAGCTCCGTGGCCCACCGCTTCGCCAAGGAAGGCTACATGGTGTGTGCCGCCCGTCGCACCGAGGCGGCGCTTGGCCCCCTGGTGGAATCCATCCAGGCCGCTGGTGGCCGCGCACTGGGCTTTGCGCTGGATGCCAGGCGCGAAGAAGCGGTGGTCGGCTTCATCGACCACATTGAGTCCACCATCGGCCCGATCGAGGTGATGGTGTTCAACGTCGGCGGCAATGTGCGCTTTCCGATCCTGGAGACCACGACCCAGAAGTACTTCAAGGTCTGGGAAATGTGCGCCATGGCGGGCTTTCTCGCTGGGCGCGAAGCGGCCCGCGTGATGGTGCCCCGCGGGCGCGGCACCATTCTCTTCACCGGCGCGACGGCCAGCCTGCGCGGGGCAGCGGGGTTCTCGGCCTTTGCGGGCGGCAAGGCGGCACTTCGGGCACTCGCCCAGTCCATGGCACGCGAACTGGGGCCCAAGGGCGTGCATGTGGCCCATGTCATCATCGACGGCCTCATCGATACCGCCTTCTCACGCACGAACTTCGCTGACCGCGTCGCAGCGGCAGGTCCCGAGGGCATCCTCAACCCCGATCACATCGCCGAAGCCTACTGGTGGCTGCACCAACAGCCGCGGGATGCGTGGACGTTCGAGCTGGACCTCAGGCCCTCAGTCGAGAAGTGGTGAGAGTTGGCGAGCGACAGCAGGCTCAGTTGCTGATGCTGGGCGTCTGACCGAGAAACTCCCCATCGGTGGCCTGCGCCAACAGGAACCGCGCCGCTGAGTCTGCGGTGATCGACAAGCCGATGCCCCTGCCGTCCGCGCTGATCCGAAGCGGCCTGTCGGGCCCGTCGACGATGTTGGGCAAACGCACCGACACCCACTCCACGGTGCTGGCTTTCAAGGCCGCCTCCATCCGATCCTTGTCTTCGATGATCGGCAGCAGCCAACTCAGAAAGATCGGAATCACGATGCGGTTGGCAAACCAGGAGCCGCTGTCACCGGCGCCCACATTCGACATGCAGATCAGACGCGGGACACCGACCGTCGTCATCGCCGCGAGGACAGCCTTGACCGAGTCCGAGATGAGCGTGGTGTGACGGCCATCACCCTTGCCGCCAATCCCCAGGCAATGGACCACCGCATCAGTGCCTTGTATGCAGGGGGCGATGTCGGTGACTGAACAGGGGTTGCCCCCGAGCACGGTCAGGCTGGGAGGGCTGATCGGAATGCGCCTTGGGTCTCGCACCAGGGCGACCACCTCATGGCCATCCTCCAAGGCACGAGAGACGACACGGCCTCCCGTTACGCCCGTTGCGCCGAAAACTGCAATCTTCACGGCTCCTCCATGCTGTCATTATATGTGATCAGTGTTCACTTTAGGAGGAAACATCCTCACCGGCAATGCATTGATGCCGCCAAGCAAAACCGTATAAGTTGGCTGTGAAGCAAAAAAGGGGCAAGTGCCCCTTATCAAAGTTCACCGAGATTCAGGTGCCAAACCAATTGGACCTGACTGCGCGGTGCATTTCATGGGGAAGCATTCCAGCAGGTCCGGCCGCGCGAGTGCGGTCAGCCTAACCTTGTGAAGACCACTCACCTGACCCCGTGACGGCTCATTGACTCAAAGTTATAGAAGGAAGGCTGAGCGAAGTTGTAGTTCACGCCCCGCAAATCGGCACGCTGCGCCCGCTGCCAGTCTAATTGGTACAGGACGGCTGTGGGCATTTGCTCAACCACAATCCGTTGAGCCTGCTGATAGAGCTCAGCGCGTTGGTCGAGGTCCAGTGAACGGTCCGCCCTGGCAATCAACTTGTCGACCTCCGCGTTTCGGTAGCGGGGAAAGTTGGCACCACCGATCATGGCTGAGTTGTAGACGAAGTTGAAAACGATCGAGGGATCGGGAAAGTCAAGATTGATCGACTGCATCGTAATGTCGAAGTCACCCTTCATGATCTTGGTTCTCGCCGCGGTCGAGATACGCTCAATCACAACGTCGAAGCCCACAGCCTGTAGCTGGTGCTGAATTGCAACGGCCACGGGAGATGGGCTGTTGCCGTCTCCTACGACCGTGAACGCGATCCGGGTTCCCTGCTTCACACCCGCTTCCTCTAGGAGGCGCTTGGCCTCGCCCGGATCAAATCGCGGCAGAGGCAAGCTGGCGTCATGCCCCGGCACTCCTTCTGGCAAAACACCACGCAAGAGCCGCGCACGACCATCGTAGATTGCGCTGCCGATCTTCTCCCGGTCAATAGCCAGGGAAACAGCCTGCCGAACACGGGGATCCTTGAATAAGGGCCGGTCATTATTCATATGCAGGAAGGCGATGATGGGCGATGGTCCAGCCTCAATCTTCAAGCCCGCTTTGCGACGGAGCCAGTCATCGACAGTGCCGGGTACCGGATCGACGATGTCCAGTGCTCCTTTGGAGAGTTGGATCGCCCGCGTGGCATCGTCCTTCACCACGATGAAATTGACCTCTCGAAAATAATCGGGCTTTCGCGAAGCCATCGGGTTCTCACGCAATAGAACCTGTTGACCTCGCACAAAACGCTCTACTCGATACGGACCGCTACCGGCAGTGTTGGTTGTGAGCCAACGACGGCCCAATTCATCGCCCTTGATTTTTTCGGATACCGACGGGTTCACGATGCTGGCGGTAGGCACTGCCAACACCTGTAGAAAAAACGCCACGGGCATGCGCAGCGTGAATCGAACTTCTTGGGGTCCTATAACCTCGACGCTGCGAAGAAAGAATAGGAACTGCGCGGGTGGCGCCTTCAGCTTGAGGGTCCGCTCAAACGAAAACTTCACGGCTTCTGCCGTGACTTCGGCTCCATCGTCGAAGTAGTGTCCGCGCCTCAGAAAGAAGGTCCACTGCAATCCGTCCGGACTCGTTTCCCATCTCTCGGCCAGTTGACCGATCATTCGCCCGGTGGGTTTTCCCTCCACCAACTCGGCCACTACCAGCTTCTCGTAGGCAAGATTGATAGCCAACTGATTAGAGATAACGAACGTCGCCGCAGGATCCAGCGTATTGATCTCACGCGCTACGGCCATGGTTACCCTGGTGGGGTCTCTTTCAGGGCCGGACGAGTTGCATCCAAGCAGGAGCACGGCGAGCGCGCAGGTCAGGCCGCGGAGCAAGGAATTCATGGCGCTCATCACCAATCAGTTCCTGCAAGCGTCGACAAACGCCGCCAGTAGCTGCCGCTCCTGTTCACTCAACATGAACTCCGGATGCCACTGCACGCCCACGCAAAACGGAACTCTTGGGATCTCGATCGCCTCAACGACCCCGTCGGGTGCCGTGGCGGCTTTCATTGCGTGCGGACCGACGCGCACGACGCCCTGCTTGTGCATGGAGTTGACTCGGAAGCCGGAGGAACCACAGATCGCAGCCAACCTTGTTCCCTCCACAGGCTTGACTTGATGGACGACATCCCGAAATCCAGGTCCACTGTGGCTGGACCACTCTTCACGCTCCAAAGCAAGGTTGACGACAAGATCCCCGCCGGTGACGTGATTCAAAACCTGAAACCCGCCGCAAATTGCCAACAAAGGTTTCTGGCAAGCGATGCATCGCCGCGTGAGCTCAGCTTCGAAGCGGAAACGTTGCTCCTTCTCCGGTGGCTCGCTACCGTCACCGCGGAACATCTCGGGTACCTGGAACTGGTAGCCGCCACCACTGACCACGATGCCATCGCACAGATCTAAATAGTCATCGATGCAATCGATCTCGCTGGGAAGCATCACAGAGGCCACGCCGAACGCTCGAAACGCTTCGAAGTTTGTGGCGTCTAGCATATAGGCAGACCGCGGAGGCCGCCCCGTTGTCCAGAAGTCAATGTCGGCGGTGATCCCAATGACGGGCTTGCTTCGGCGGATCATCAGGTGACTTGCTCCGGCAGTTCAGTGATTTCATCCAATGGCCAGATCGGACGACGGACATTCTTGTAGTTCCGGTGACGTGGGTCGCGCCAAAGATTGAAGATGTGGCGACTCAGCGGCTCAAATCCGATGCGGAACTGCTGCGCCGACTTCACCACAATGATTCGGCGCTTGGTGCAGTCAATGCCTACCCCATTGAACAACTCAGGGCTGTAGGCCTGGTCCCTCACACTGGTGAGAACAACCTCCAGGCCCTCGAAGGCAATCGCTGCACAGTCGCCCAGGGGGGCAGCGAACTCACCGATTTTCTGGGTATGGCCCCGTGTGAGATGAACGACTTCGACCAGTACATCCAGAGGTTCACCGGAGTCGGGCCCCACCTTGCCACCGATACGAAGTCTCAAGCGGGCGCCCACACCAGCGTCAAAGCAAAGCCGCACTGCCACCGGATCCCAGAATGGGCCGATGCAGGCGTCGCGGATGCCTCGCGAAATCAGAGCGCGCAACACTTCCGTGGAGTCGCCTGCGGCACCACCGCCCGGGTTGTCATCAACATCCGCCAGGATCACCGGCCAGTCAGGGCAGTTCAGTAAGTTCGCGAAGACTTCATCCTGTGACGGCCTGCACGGACGTAATTGCTCGCGGAGCGCGAACAACTCCTCCGCGAACCGATCAGCGGTCTGCCGTGCCAAACCGTCATCGGCATCACACACCACCAAGATCTGGGCGCCCATTTCGGGCACATCTCCAGCTCCAAAGCCGTGCACCAAGGACACTGACAGTACCGGACCCTCAATGGCCTGTGTCATGCGTCGGACGAATCCCTTGATGGGCTCTGTGGTCGTAGGCATAGTCGCCATCATCCGGCAGTGTCGAGACTGCATCACCGGACGTATCGAACCTCGGCGGGTAGCCACAAGCAAGTCGAGAAGCTCATGGCTGCGCTCCACATAGTCAGTATGCGGATACTCGCGAAAGTAGATGAGGACATCCGCTGCCGATTGCATACGGCTCGTGTGATGTGCATGGCAGTCCAGTACGGCACCTACGGCCACATCTGGCCCCACGAGGCTTCGCACCAGCGACAGAAGGTCACCCTCGCAATCCTCGCAGGCATCGGCCATCATGGCACCGTGCAACCCCAGCGCGACGATGTCCACGGGTAGCGCTTCTCGCAGTTGGGAAAGAATCTCATCCCGCAGGGCTTCATAGACCGGCATCGGAACCGGGCCGCCCGGCATTGCAAATGCACAGGTGCCCTCAACCACGGTCCATCCAAGGGCCTTACTGCGCTGGCGACAGGCCCAAAGTGGGCCCGTCGCTTCGGTGGGGCTGTCGGGATGCGCGCCGGGCCGCCACAACATCGTCTCTTCGAAGGCCCGCCATCCGGTTGGAATAGGCGAGTTACTGGCCGTCTCAGTGCCGAGTGTGGCGGTGAAAACGCGCATCCCTATCGAGTGAAAAAGACATCAGAAGTTCACGGTTGCGACCAAACCAACGCTCCGGGGGCGACCGTAATTCACCTGCATGTTAGTGCCGGTTCCCACCGGTGCCGCAAATCCACCAGGCCCCTGCCCCACAATATAGAGCTTGTCCTGCAGGTTGTTGACATACCCGGCGATCTCCCACTTTCCGGAGTCCGCCGCCAAGGTCACACGTCCATTGATCAGAGACTTCCCAGGCAGCAGCTGCGAGGCCAGGTTCTCCCTTCCGATGTAGTACTCCGAGTTGCGGGTGTAGTCCATCCGGAATGCCAGTGAGCCCAATGCCGTGCCCAAGGTGTAGACCCCGCTCAGGGTCGAAGTCAGCCGCGGCGCAAAGTTCAACCTGTTGCCCGTAAACACCAATGGGGCCCCGGCACGTGTCTTGTCGACATAGTCCGTGTACTTCGCGTCGGTGACGCCGAGGCTTCCACTCAGCCGCAGACTTTTTGCTGGCCTCACGCCAAGCTCAATCTCGGTACCCTTCACTTTGGCATCACCGCCGTTGGTGACGATACCCACGACCGCGCCGCCACCGCCCAAGACCGGAACCAGCTGGGTCACCTGGAGGTCCGTGTAGTTCATTTGGAAGACAGCCGCACTCAGCGACATGAGACCACCTGCCAGGCTGGCCTTCGTTCCGAGCTCATAGCTGTCCATGCTCTCGTCGCCGAAGCGTGTCTGCTTGAAACTGGTGATTGATGTCGTGGCTACGTTGTCGACGTTCCAACCACCACTTCGGAATCCTTTGCTGTAGGTGGCGTACATCATCGTGCTTCGGTCGAGCTTGTAGCGCAGGCTCACCAGAGGCGTCATGTTGCTGGTGCTCAGGCTGTCCTGCTCCCTCGGGAGGTTAGGCGCACCGAGGAATGACGGGAAGGTGACCACTTGCTGATAGTCGAGATTCTTCGTCTCTTTGGTGTATCGCATCCCGCCAGTAAGCGTGAGATTCGAATTTAGGTTGTAGTCGACATTGGCAAAGCCAGCCCACGTCTTGGAATCAATGTTGCCGAACGTGTTGCCGGTTGTGTTTCGAATCGGCGCCAATCCGGATCCCGGACCGAAAGTACTCCGTGACGAAGAGCTAGCCTTCTGCTCGTACATGTACAGACCGGCAACGTACTCGATCGCTTGCGCCCGATTCGTGGCGATTCGGAGCTCCTGGCTCCATTGCGATTGGTCGGTGTCAACGCCGGTCGTCACAATGTTCAAAGGTCCACCGTCTGTGTCTGTGGTCCGGTTGCTTTGCAAGTTTCGAGAACTGCTGATCGAAGTAAGCGTCAATCCGTTCCCCAGGTCGTAGTTCATTGTCAACCCGACACCCTGTACCTTGCGAGCGGCCGACGTCGGGATATCGACGTTGGAGTCAAAGTTACCGCTTCCAGCGATGAATCCGTAGCCAGAAGTGATCTTGCCTGCAATCGAAACGGACTTGTCCTCAAGACGATCTACCGCAACAGTAACATCCAGTCCCTTGGCCGGCTTGACCAGCAACTTGCCACGAATACTGGTCACATCTTCGTTTCCGAAACGGCTGTCGGTGGCAGCGTTGTACATGTAGCCATCCCGCTGACCCGAGTAGACCGAGATACTGCCTAGCACCGAATCTGAACCAAGCGGGGAAGAAAGATAGGCAGACGTTCGACGCTGGTTCAGGCTTCCGACGTCTAGGCTACCCGTTGCGGTAAAGGCCTTTCCAGGCTGCCGCGTAATGACGCTGATGGCACCTGCAATCGAGTTCTTGCCGAAGAGCGTCCCCTGCGGGCCGCGCAGGAATTCGACTCGCTCGACATCAAAGGTTTCCTGGTTGAATGCAGAAGTACGCCCCATGTAAATGCCATCCACATAGACACCGATACCACTGTCGAATCCGATGTTTACGCGGTTCTGTGTCTGAACGCCCCGTATTGAAAAGTTCGGGAGCGCGTTGTTCTCAGCCCCAAAGAATGCGACGTTGGGCACTGCGACCTCTGACAATCGGGCAGCGCCTCGATCCTTGATCTCCTCACCCCCCACCACGCTGATCGACAAAGGCACTTCGCTGGCCTTCTCCGTGCGCTTACGAGCCGTGACCGTGATGGTCTGGGAATCGTCTGATGCGGCTGCGCCGGCCTGCTGCGCCATAGACGGGTTTGGCACTGCGGCGATGAAGATCGCTGCGAGCGCTGCAGATGCGACAGGGTTCAGCTTGAATGTGCGAGTGGTCACGACAGTCTCCTTCCGGGGCAAGATGGGTTGATCGTTGGGATGCAGCCTTAGGCTGCGCTTCTAAAGGGCTCGCATACCTCACGGGCCCGCTGCATGCAGCGCTCCACCGTTCGAGTGGTCACGCCTAACAGTTGGGCGATTTCGGGATGGGTCAGGTCTTGCAGGCAGCTCAGCTCGACCACTTGCGCCACGCGCGGGTTGTCGGCGCTGAGCCGTTTCGAGACTCGCTGTATGGCCAACCGCCAGTGCACCTGCACCTCTACGGCGATACCCGGTTCTTCGATGTCTTGATCCAGTAGTGGCTCGTGCAGGTGGGCTTTACGGAACTGATCCCTCCTCACTCGATCGATCACCAGGTTCTCCGCCGTACGAAAGAGATAAGCGCGCGGATTCAGCTCGAGCTTTGCGGGGTCCGGGAGCTGCGTGATCCTGAGAAACACATCTTGAACCGTGTCTGCAATGTCGTCCTCGTTGCGTAGAAATCGCGTCAGAAAGCTGCGAAGCGCCCGATGGTGAGCCGCGAAGACAGAAGCGATGTAGTGCGCACGAGCCGCCGCATGATCGGGCTGATCCAAGCGTTGTGGCTGATGAATCTGAGACTCATTCCTTCGAGCCTGGAGACTCGTAGCGGCAGGAATTCGCACCGACAACTCCTCTGTTTTCGACCGACTTCAAACCGGATGCTCTTGGCACCTGGACGAAGCCATGTTAGATTTGAACGACCGTTCGGTCAATAGATGAACCAGCGTCAAAAACTCATGGCAAACCCTCTCCTTTCAGTCAGCGATCTGGTCGTTCAGAGCCATCGCAATGGGAGTCCATGGCCCCTGCTGAACGGCGTGTCGATGGACATCTCTCAGGGCGAGATCGTTGGCTTGGCGGGTGAATCCGGGGCTGGGAAGTCCATGCTCGGTGCGGCCATCAACGGCCTGCTGCCCAATGGATGCATACCCGTTTCGGGACAGATCATCTGGAAGAGTGAGAGCCTCCTGGGAGCATCTGCGTCGCGGCTGCATGGGCTTAGGGGGGCGGAGATTGCCACCATCTTTCAAGAACCCATGACCGCGCTGAATCCCACCCTGAGGATCGGACGACAGCTCATGGATGTCATCCGCACACATCGCCTTTCTGACGATGCGAAGGCCTATGCGCTCCGACACCTTTCAGACGTGCGCATCACCGAGCCACAAACCACATTCGAAGCCTGGCCACACCAACTGAGTGGAGGCATGCGTCAACGGGTCCTGATTGCGATGGCTTTCATGTGTAGGCCCTCCCTAATCGTTGCCGACGAGCCCACCACAGCACTGGACTTCAACGTCCGAAATCAGGTCTTGGACTTGCTGCTGACCCTGGCACGTGAACAGGGCACGGCGGTTCTCCTCATCAGTCATGACATAGGCGTGATTCAGAAGAGCTGTCAAAGGATTCACGTGATGTATGGCGGTCGTATCGTCGAGCAAGGCTCTACAGATCAGGTGTTAAACGCACCCCATCACCCGTACACCAAAGCCTTGCTTAAGTGTCTTCCCCATCGCGCCGAGCCACGATCCCGGCTACAGGCGCTCAGTTCAGATGAACGAAGGCTTCCTGGATGCTCTTTTCGCGCTCGCTGCGATTGCGCGGAAGAGCGGTGCGTAGAAGTACCAGCTCTCATGGTGATTGGGGAACGAGCCCGTCAATCGGCCTGTTGGCGCGCAAGCCAAGCCGAGGTGATCATATGAACGCTCCGCTGCTCAAGCTAAAGAACGTCTCGATTCGGTATGCTGACCACCGGCTTGATGCCGTTCGCGATGTCTCCCTAGAGGTTGCGGCAGGAAGCACACTGGGCATTGTGGGAGAGTCAGGATGCGGCAAGAGCACGCTGGCCAAGTGTCTGGCGGGCTTGCTTCCGGCGCGTACCGGTGCGATTTTCTGGAACGGTCATGACATCACCACACAGTCTCCCCGTCAGCGCCTGAATAGCGGAGTGGCCATTCAGATCGTCTTTCAGGACCCCCAAAGCTCTTTGAACCCACGTCTGTCCATTAGGGACGTGATTCTCGAGCCCCTGCGGGTAGCCGGCCTCCCCACCGAAGGGATTGCAGAACGCTTGAGCGAGCGTGTTGGATTACCCGGTGACGCACTGAACCGGCGCCCCCACGAGTTCAGTGGTGGCCAGCGGCAGCGCGTCGCCATCGCTCGCGCCTTGGCCGGGCAGCCGTCCCTCATCTTGCTGGACGAGCCCACATCGGCCCTCGATCTTTCGGTGCAAGCGCAAATTCTGAACCTTCTGCTGGAACTACAGGCGGAACGGAATCTTGCCTATGTCTTCATCAGTCACGACCTGGCGGTCGTTCGCCACATTGCTACCGATGTGGCCGTCATGAAGGAGGGCGTGATTGTCGAGCAGCGCGACTGCGAATCGGCCTTCCGAGATCCGACCCATGCCTATACCCGCGAGCTCGTGGCACACCTCCACGCGAGCTGAATTCAGTTCCCGTAAGCGGCCCACTTGAGTCGCGAATCCTCTTCAACTCAGCAATCCTCTAAGGAGAGAAAATGAATCAAACCAAAGCCTGGGTCGCAGGCGTCGGCATGGTGCCGTTCAAGAAACCCGGAGCCAGCCTCCCCTATGACGCCATGGGGGCAGAAGCAGCCCAGCTGGCTTTGCGGGATGCCGGCGTGGACTACCGCGAGGTCCAGCAAGCTTATGTTGGCTTTGTCTACGGCGACAGCACAAGCGGGCAGCAGGCCCTATACGGCGTGGGCCTTACGGGCATCCCAATCGTCAACGTCAACAATGCCTGCGCGACCGGCTCGACTGCGTTGTTCCTGGCTCGCCAGGCGGTGCAGAGCGGCGCCGTCGAGGTTGCCTTGGCATTGGGATTTGAGCAAATGAACCCGGGCGCCTTGGGTGTCACCGCGACCGACAGGCCCAGCATCATGGGACGGCAACTTGCAGTCGCGCGGCAATCTGCTGCGTGGCGAGACGACGTGCCGATGGCCGCGATGCTCTTTGGGGGTGCCGGAGAGGAACATCAGCAAAAGTATGGAACCCAGGCAGAGACGTTCGCGAGGATTTCCGTCAAGGCTCGAGAGCATGCAGCTCGGAATCCGTTGGCCATATTCCGTGAGAAGGTTTCGCTGGATGAGGTGATGGCCGCCAAGGGCATCTACGGTCCCTTAACCCGTCTACAGTGCTGCCCGCCCACCTGCGGAGCTGCTGCGGCCGTGATCGTCAGCGAGGCCTATGCTCGGCGCAAGGGCCTGACCTCCCAGTGCGTGGAGATCGTGGGTCAATCCATGACGACCGATCCGCAGGCCACCCTGGAAGGTGGCAGCATGATGCGTATCGTCGGTTTCGAGATGGCGCGCAACGCAGCCAATCAGGTCTATGAGCAGGCGGGCATCGGGCCTGATGAGGTTCAGGTCTGCGAGTTGCACGACTGCTTCACTACCAATGAGCTGCTGACTTATGAAGCCATCGGGCTTGCTCCGGAAGGCGGCGGCGAAAAGTTCGTGATGGACGGCGACAACACCTACGGAGGACGGGTCGTGACCAACCCCTCGGGAGGCTTACTTTCAAAGGGGCATCCGCTGGGCGCCACAGGACTGGCGCAGTGCGCGGAGTTGACGTGGCAACTTCGCGGGCAGGCCGAAGCCAGACAGGTGGAGAACGCCAAAATCGCGCTTCAACACAACCTAGGATTGGGCGGCGCCTGCGTAGTCACCCTGTATCGAAAGGCAGCCTGAGACCATGGCAACCGGTCCGCTGCATGGGTTGCGGGTAATCCAACTCGGCGGAATCGGGCCAGTTCCGTTTGCAGCCACACTGTTGGCCGATGCGGGGGCTGATGTCGTGCGCATCAACCGGCCTGGTGAGGTCATCGACCCCGGCGACCCCCTGACACGCAACCGGCGGGCGCTGGAAGTCGACCTGAAGACCGCAGAGGGGCGAGAGCACATTCTGGACCTGTCCACACAGAGCGATCTCCTGATCGAAGGATTCCGACCTGGTGTCCTCGAGCGCCTGGGCCTGGGTCCGCAGGTGCTGCTGTCCAGCAACCCAGCGATCGTCATTGGACGGATGACCGGGTGGGGACAGTCGGGGCCCCTGGCACAAGCGGCCGGCCATGACATCAACTTTCTGGCCCTCTCTGGGGCCCTTGCATCCATAGGGCCGGCCGATGGGGACCCTGTCCCGCCACTGAATCTGGTCGCAGACTTCGGCGGCGGTGCGATGATGCTCCTATTCGGCGTGATGGCCGCTCTGCACCACGCGCGCTCTTCGGGGCAAGGCCAGGTGGTGGATGCTGCCATGAGCGATGGTTGCGTCACGCTGATGGGCATCTTCCAATGGATGAAGGCACGAGGCCAATGGACAGGACCGCGAGGACGCAATTGGCTGGACGGTGGCGCCCCCTGGTACGGCTGCTACCGATGCTCGGACGGCCAGTGGATCGCCGTGGGTGCGGTCGAACCCGTCTTCAGAGCTCGATTCCTAAGTGGACTCGGTTTGGAGAAGGCAGAGGAACTGCAGGATCTGGACGACCCTGCTCGGTGGCCTGAGCAACGGAATCTGATCCGCCATGCCGTAGCGCAGCGCGCCCGGGATGAGTGGTGCGCGACCTTCGACGTCTTGGATGCCTGCGTGAGCCCCGTACTTGATCTGGATGAGGTGGCCGGTCACCCGCACCACGTCGCGAGAGGAACGGTGGTCCATCGCCACGGGGTTCCACAACCCTCCTCGGCCCCCCGGTTTTCGCTCACGCCCGGATGGAATTCCGACGGCGGCGAATACACAACCTAGGAGTGCGACCGGTGAGGGTTTATTTTGGGGGCATCGAAACCGAGACCAACACGTTCTCACCCATCCCGATCGGGCTCGCTGAATTCGAAGGAAGCGAGGTTCTCAGGGGAGAGCAGATCTTCGACCCTCAGTATGGTCAGAAAATGGCTCGCTATGCGCGATCGCTGGGACTCGACGTGGTGGGCGGAATCTACGCTGCTGCTCATCCCGGGGCCGCCGTCAGCCGTGAAGCCTACGAGACCTTGCGCGATGAACTGCTGGACCGACTGGCACGGGCCCACAACGAAAACCCGGTTGATATCGTCGCCTTGAGCATGCATGGCGGGATGGTCGCGCAGGGATATGACGACTGCGAAGGCGACATCATTGCGCGGATCAGATCGATCGTCGGCCCCCGAGTGGTGATCGGCTGTGTGCTGGACCCACACTCGCACCTCTCGGATGTGATGTGGCGAGAGGCGCTGTTGATGTGCTACAGAGAGAATCCGCATATCGACATCGCGGAGCGCTCGCGCGAACTGATGGACCTTCTGCTGCGGGTAGCGCGTGGCGAAGTCAAGCCGGTCACCTCGGTCTTCAATTGCCGCATGGCGGATGTCTACCAAACCCTGCGCGAACCGATGAAGGGCTTCGTCCAGCGCATGCGAGCCATCGAAGACAGCTCCGAAGATGTACTGTCCATCAGCGTGGTTCACGGATTTCGTCGTGCTGACATTCCGCTTCTGGGCACCCACGTGCTGGTCATCACCAACGACAAGGCAGATCTAGGGGCGGACATCGCCGAGCGCCTGGGGCGCGAGCTTTTCGATGGCCGCGGTGGATGGGCCGACCCTGTTACCCCGCTGGACGAAGCCATCCGGCAGGCGAAAGCCTGGGATCGAGATTCGGAGGACGGTCCCCTCATCCTGGCCGATCTACCCGACAACCCAGGCGGCGGCTCCCCTGGAGACGCCACCTATGTGTTGGAGGCCGTACTGGACGCTGGCATCGAGAACATCGCTGCCGGCGTGTACATCGACCCACTGGCGGTTCAAACTGCGATCGCAGCAGGACTAGGCGCCAAGCTCAGAATGAGAATCGGGGGAAAGGCCTGTCCACTTTCCGGCAGGCCACTGGACCTTGATGTGGAGGTCGCCGCCATCGACTTGAATGCCAAGATCACCTTGGGCCCCGACACTCTCGTACCCATGGGGCGGGCAGTTGCGCTGCGCTTTGCACAGGGCGAATTGGTATTGGCCGAGCAGCGATATCAAACATACGGCCCTTCGCTCTTCGCTGATCTCGGAATTGATCTTAAGCGCAAGCGAGTCATTCTGGTGAAGTCGGCTCAGCACTACAAGCCGCACTTCATGCCCATCTCGGAACACAGCGTGGTGCTGGATGCGCCGGGCGTGTGCGTGGCGGATGTGTTGGAACTGCCGTTCAGGCGGCGGCCAAAACCCATATGGCCGTGGGAAGAGGACCCGTGGGCTGACGCTTAACCCGCACCTGATCGGCAGGCGCTTATCGAGCGCTCAAGGGTTATGCTTTTCGCACGCGCGGGTCGAGTGCATCGCGCAGCGCGTCGCCCAATAGATTGAACGAAGCTGCGGTCAGCATGATGACCACACCCGGGATCACGACCATCCACCAGTGGCCCAACACGTATTCGCGCCCCATCCCGATCATTGACCCCCATTCGGCCATCGGCGGTTGCGCACCCAGCCCAATGAAGCTCAGGGCCGATGAGGCCAGGATGGCAGCGCCGAGGTGGAAGGTCGTGAAGACGAGCACTGGCGGCAGAACACCAGGCAACAGGTGCGCACGGATCAAGTGCCAGTTGCTTGCCCCCATGGCCCTGGCCGCCAACACGAACTCTCGCTCGCGCAGTGCCAAGGCCTGCCCGCGCGCTACCCGGATGTAGGCTGGTACTGAGAGGAGCCCCAAGGCGATCACCGCATTCAGGAGGCTCGGGCCCAGAGCGGCGGTGAGTGCCAAGGCAATCACCATCCCCGGCAGTGCCATGGCGACGTCCGTTAAGCGCATGATTAAGGCGTCCACCCAACCGGCCATCAAGCCGGAGAAGGTTCCGATGAGGAGCCCCAAACCAAGTCCAATGGCGACGATGCCCAATCCCGCAGCCAAGGAAGGTTGGGCTCCATACATGATGCGCGTGGCCACATCACGGCCCAGTTCATCAGTTCCCGCCCAATGCTGCCAAGAGGGGGGGGCCAGAACGGCATCCAGATTCATTGCGTTGGGGTCAAAGGGCGACAACCAAGGCGCCAACAGGGCCATCAGGACCACCAGCGCGATGACCCCAAAGGCCATTTTCGAAAGCGGGCCCCTAGCCATCCCCCACCATCGCGATCCGTCAAATGGAGTCGTGCCCATGCTGCTCAGCTCTTCAACTGGATGCGTGGATCGAGGAAGGTGTAGGTCAAATCCACGATGAGGTTGACCAACACATAGATCACCGAGGCCAGCACCGTGAACCCCATGATCACTGGAAAATCCAGATTCAGGATGGCACCTAGAACGTGACTGCCCACCCCGGGCCACGCGAACACCGTCTCAATGACAACCGACCCAAAGAGCAAGGACGCCAGCTCCAGCCCCAGGACGGTGACGAAGGGGATCAGCGCATTCTTCAGCGCATAGATGTACGTGATTCGCCAGGGTGCAATGCCATAGGCTCTGGCCGTCCTGATGTAGTCCTCGGCCAACACCTCCACCATGGCACTGCGAACCAGCCGAACCACGGTACCCACCGTGGCCAAGGCGAGTGTGGCAGCAGGCAAGACCAGATGGCTCAATGCGCTGCGCCAGACCATCCACTGACCCGCCAGAGCCGCATCAATGAGGTAGAGGCCGGTCCGGAGGGGTGGCGGCTCCAGCCCCATGTCCAAGCGTCCCGAGCCGGGCAGCCAATCCAGCTCGGCATAGAACAGCAGCATGAGCATGAGACCGATCCAGAAGGTGGGTGTGGAGATGCCAAGAATGGCCACTCCTCTGCCGAGCGTATCCACCCAGCGCCCTTGATGAACGGCTGTGATCACCCCCAAAGGAACACCCACGGCGATGGAGATCAGCATCGCCGCCAGCATCAGCTCCAAGGTGGCGGGAACGAGAGAAAGGAGCTCGCCAAGCACCGGCTGCCTTGTGGTGATCGAGGTGCCGAAGTCACCTCGAGACAGGTCGCTGACGTAGCGAACATATTGCGTGAGCACTGGCTGATCCAGTCCCAGTTGTTCACGCATCTCCTGAATGGCCTGGGGTGTAGCCCGAGGTCCCAGGACGAGTTGGGCGGGGTCACCCGGGATCAGCCTGGAAATGGCAAAGCAGATCACCGACACGGCGAAGGCCACAAACACCAGCATCAGCAGTCTGCGCGCGATGACCCTCAGCATGCCGGCTACTCCCGATCAATCCTGGCCACGGCGGCGCTGGGCGAATTCCGCCATCGCAGCCCGGAAGTCCTCACTGGTGACTCGTTCGGCCTGCATTTGCGCTTCGAGCTCGACCTGTGCGGGCAGCGCTTGCATCAAGGCCTCGTTCATGGCCTTTCGGGTCAGCGCGAACGAGGCCGACGGTAACTTCGCCAGTCGCCGAGCGATCTTCATGACCTCATCCTCGAATACCGGGTCGTCCGCCGTCTGGAAAATCATTCCTGCAGCTTGGGCTTGATCAGCCGAAACATCAGCGCCCGACATGAACCACCCACGCGCGCGGGCCTCGCCGACGAACCTGGGAAGCGTCGCGCTCAAGCCGGTATCGGGTATGAGCCCAAGTTTCGAAAACGCAAACGAGAACTTCGCGGACCGCGCCGCGATCACGAAATCAAACCAAAGCACGAGCCCAATGGCGCCGCCCACGACGGGACCATTGACGGCCGCCACGGTCGGTAACCGGCCTTGATGCAGTAGCGCTTGAATGGGTAACAACGCCTGCGTAATCTGGCGCGCCAAATCCGCAGCGCTGGTCGTTCCGAGCACATCAAGATTGGCACCAGCCGAAAACACAGACCCCGCCGGCCCGCCGGTCAAAACCAAGACGCTGGCCCCACTGGCGGGGTGCTGCCAGCGTTCGATGGCTTCACGCAATTCCACGAAGGCCTGCGGCGACAGCGCATTCGCGGTCTGGGGTGAAGCAAGGCGTATGGTGGCCACGCCACCATCAAGCGAAGTTTGAATCACGCGCTCGTCTTCTGAGATTCAATCAACACCTGGGCAGAGCCCGAAGCTATCAATGTACCGTCGCTCTTGCTAGCCTTGAGTGCCACCGTTGCCAGCCAGCCGGCGGGTACCGCCTCGGCCGACTCAACCGTGCCCTCGCAGCGCAGGGTCTCCTTCACCGGAAGCATCGCAGCGAACCGGGTCTCGATGGACCTCACGCTGCCCGGCCCACCCCAGCCCGCCAGCAAGCGCCCAAACAGCCCCATCGAGTACATACCATGGACGATACAGTCGGGAAGTCCCGCCTTATCACGCGCGAAATCGCTGTCCACGTGGATGGGGTTGGTGTCTCCGGATCCGTGCATGTAGAGCGCCACACGATGCCGAGTGATCAAGCCGGTATCCAGCACCGGCAGAAGTGTTCCAGAAGCGATTGGGCTCATGAGTTTCGGTGCACCAATGAACAATGATCTTCACACACAAGGGCGCCGTCCGTGTCGCGGTACTCCAGCACCGTATCAACAAAGGTCAAGGCCCCACCCTTCTTGTCGGTAAGGGCACTGAGCCGCTTGGTACCCGTTAATCGGTCTCCGACGCAAATCGGCTGGTGGTGGATGAACTTCTGCGACCCATGGAGGATCTTTGCTGCATCAAGTTGCAGCAACTTGAGCATCGCGAAGATCAAGTCGACCCTCTCCGTACTCATGGCGATCGGAAAGGTCGGAAGGGTCAGGACATCGCGGTAACCGGCCGCCTGGGCAGCTGACCGGTCCAGGTAGACCGGATTCTTTTCGTCCAGTCCGCGCGCAAAGTTGACCGCCATACTGCGTTCGACGACCACCTCGAAGGACGGCCAAACATGGCCGACATGCTGTTGCCGCGCGTCCACGTCACGCACTCCCCATGATCTTGGCAAAGACGGTCATGGCTTCCCCGAAACTTCTTGGATGCTCGCTCACCTGAAAGTCGGTGATTCGGTCCCATGAGCCGGCCAGGGTTTCCAGCGCGTTGTCCCCTTGCAGGTCCAGGGTAGCGCCCCCAGATCGTTCCCAACGCAGCTTGGTTACGTAGCCGCCTCCCACCTCGAACAAACCACCGTTTTCGCTGCAATCCTCATGGCACAGCCAGGCAACGAGCGGGCTAACCAACTCCGCGCGCATCGGTGCCAGTTGCTCGGCAGTCATCACGGTTCGGGTCAGCCGCGAATCAGCCGCAGGTGCAATCGTGTTGACATGTATGTTCTTAGCCTGACCTTCTACGGCCAACGGTTGGGTCATGCCGTGCAAGGCGAGCTTGAAGGTCCCGTAGTTGACCTGACCGAAATTGCCATAGATACCCGCCGCTGATGAGGTGTTCACCACCCGTCCATATCCCTGCTCGCGAAAGCGCGGCCAGGCTGCGTGGATGATGCGGAAGGCGCCCAGGAGGTGCACCTCGTAGAGTTGGTCCCAGTCTTCCTGCGACATCTTGTGGAAGGCCACATCCCGCAGGAAACCCGCGTTGTTCACGACGATATCCAGGCGACCAAAGTGATCCAGGGCCGCCTGGACGATGCGACCACCGTCTACCACCGAATCCGAATTCACCTCGGCGCTGCCGCCCGCCGCCCTGATCTCCGCCACCACCGCCTCTGCAGGGGACTTATCGGCACCACCGCCGGCGCTTCCAGTGCCCAGGTCATTGACCAGCACCTTGGCACCGCGGGCAGCCAGCAACAAGGCATGCGCGCGACCCAGGCCTCGACCCGCACCGGTCACCAACGCGACTTTTCCGTCAAAGCGTAGCATCTGATCTCCAAATTCACCTGTCGTGATCTTCTCAACGAACCTCGGCGCTCCGACCCGACACGGGCACGAAGATGTCGGTTCGGAAGGGCGACATGCGTTGAGCTTTCATCATCAAAAGGTTCAAGGACCATGACCATGGACGACTTGCGAGCAGGAGGGACCATCGGGCATTTGCTCGTGCGCACCTTTCAGCGTTACTCGCAGCAGGAAATGTTGGTCGGCGACGGCGAGCGATTGACCTATGGGCAAATGGCCCGCCGAACCGCCTGCATGCTGGCCGCTTTACAGAAATTGGGGTTGGGAGAAGGCCAGAGCATCGCCCTCCTTTCGCGGAATCGGGTCGACGTTTTGGCAGCCTGCTATGCCGGATACATCGGCGGGATGCGGATCACGCCCCTGTCTCCCCTGACGAGCGATGACGACTTGGCCTTCATGCTGGAAGACGGCGAGATCGATGCGCTGGTCGTGGACGACAAGGTCTTCGCCGCAAGGGGTCATACGATGCGGGCCCGTGTACCGCGCTTGAGGCACCTACTGTCGCTGGGGCCGCTGGAGGGAGCCGCCGACCTGATGGCACTGGCCGCCGGCTCCGAGCCCCAGCCCCTGATCCCTCGGGCACATCCTGATGACATCGCCGTGATCGGCTACACCGGGGGCACCACGGGACGACCCAAGGGGGTGGTGCATACCCATGCCACCTTGTTGGCCAGTGTGATGATGATGGCGGCGGAGTGGGAATGGCCAGATGAGCTTCGCCTGCTGGTTTCCACCCCGGTTTCCCATGCGGCCGGCGTGCTGGCCCTGCCCTGCGCGCTGCTGGGCGGCGCATTCCACATGCTGCCCACCTTCGATGCCCAGATGCTGCTCGACACTGTCGAGAGGGAGCGGATCACAGCCACCTTCCTGGTGCCGGTGATGATCTACCGCGTCGTGGAAACGCAAAAGGCCGCGCAGAAGGATGTCTCCAGCCTGAAGACCATCTTCTACGGCGCCGCGCCAATGTTGCCAGCCCGCTTGAAAGAGGCCCTTGATGTCTTCGGTCCAGTGTTCATGCAGCTGTACGGCCAAAGTGAAGCTCCGACCTGCATCACCTGGCTGGGCCGCCGCCAACACGACCTGAACCGCCCTGAAGTTCTCTCATCCTGCGGCATGCCGTTTGCTGATGTTCAGATCGCCCTGCTCGACGAGCGGAATCAGGAGGTGGACGTCGGTGCAATCGGAGAAATCTGCATCCGCGGGCCGCATGTGATGCCTGGCTATTGGAAGCGTCCCGAAGAGACCGCACTCGCATTTGCAGGGGGCTGGCTGCACACGGGCGACATGGGGCGCTTCGACGCAAACGGCTATCTGTATATCGTTGAACGCAAGAAGGACATGGTGATCAGCGGCGGCATCAATGTCTTCCCCAAGGAAGTCGAAGAGGTCGTTGCGTCCCTACCGGGTGTGGCCCAGGTGGCGGTGGTGGGCTTGCCGGATGAGCGCTGGGGCGAAGCAGTCACGGCGGCCGTCGTGCCTCGAGAAGGTCATACGCTGGACATTCAGGCGATAGCCGCCATCGTCCGCGAACGCAAGGGTCCCATCCATGAGCCCAAGCGGGTCGTCTTCATGAATCAGCTCCCCTTGACTCCCCTGGGTAAGGTCGACAAAAAGACACTTCGATCTCAACTCAAGGAATCGAAATGAGCCGAGTTTTCCAACGCTACATGCGCAAGCCCTACCCGGTGGCGGTGGCCGGCGATGGCCCGTACATCATCGACAAGGAAGGCAAGCGCTATCTTGACGCGGCCAGCGGGGCTGGCGTTTCATCCCTAGGTTACAGCGACGCAGCGGTCTCGGCGGCCATCGCCCGCCAGGCCAAGGAGCTGGCCTATGTCTACAACGCCTACTTCACCACCGAGCCGGCCGAACAATTGGCACAGGCCTTGGTCGAGATGACTCCCAAGGGGCTGGATTGGGTGTTCTTTGGATCGGGCGGAAGCGAGTCGATGGATGGCGCACTGAAGATGGCACTTCAGTTCCACATCGACAACGGGCAACCCTCCCGCCGAACCTTCATCTCTCGCCGCCAGAGTTACCACGGCTGTGCCTTGGGAGGTCTGGCGGTGTCGGGCAACGTGATCCGTCGCATGCTCTTTGAGGATGTGCTGATGCAGGTGGAGTTCGTTTCGCCCTGTTACGCCTACCGCGAAATGGAGAGCCAGGAAACCGCCGACCAATATGTCGCCCGGCTGGCCCAGGAGCTTGAGGACACCATCCTGCGCCTGGGGCCCCATACTGTGGCCGCGTTCATCGCCGAGCCGGTGGTGGGCGCCACCAATGGTGCGGTGCCAGCTCTGCCGGGTTACTTCAAGGCGATCAAGGCGGTGCTTGATCGTTACGGCATCCTCTTCATTGCCGATGAGATCCTCACCGGCAGCGGGCGCACCGGCACCTATCTCTCGATAGAGCAGGATGAGGTCACACCGGACCTCGTCACACTGGCCAAAGGCCTGGGCGCAGGGTACCAGCCAATCTCGGCGATCCTCGTGTCAGACCGAGTCTTCAATGTGATTGCCGACAGGCGTGGATACTTCATCCACGGCCACACCTATAACGCCAGCGCCACCCCCTGCGCCGCAGCGCTGGCAGTGATCACACAGATCCGTGAGCGTGACTTGCTGGCGCGCGTCCAGCAGCAGGGAATGAAGTTGCGTGGCGCGCTGCAGGACCGGCTTAGCCAACATCCACACGTGGGCGACATCCGCGGCCGCGGATTGCTGATTGGTCTTGAGTTGGTGCGTGAACGCGAGAGCAAGCAGACATTCGATGCACAGGCCATGGTGTGGGCCCAGGTACAGCAGCAGGCGATGGCGCGTGGCCTGATCTGCTATCCCATGGGTGGAACTGCCGACGGCATGAACGGGGACCACATCCTGCTGGCTCCGCCCTTCATCATCGATGATGTTCACATAGCAGAGATCGTCGACACGCTGGCCGTTTCCATCGATGCAGCGGTCGCCAACGCGGCAGCCTGAGGCCCGTGCAGGCGCCATCGTTGAAGCCTGAGGGGGCGCAACGTATGCCGCGCGTGGCGTTGCTGCTCTATGCACTGGGCTCCATCGGCA
>Ga0082207_1000461_pt1 | contig 23230 bp, 20 predicted proteins | sample LakMenEpi10Aug09_FD_71540 | JGI IMG/M metagenome (GOLD analysis project Ga0082207, IMG submission 71540)
CCCCCCGCCCCGCCGCCCCTCTGCCCCGGACCGCCGACATCACCGGCAGCGGAACTAGGAACGTCGCCGCCCGCCACGACCTCATCGAGCTCGTGCGGTCCGACAAGACGCGCAAGCCCGAGCAGGATGCGACGCTGGCCGAGGCCTCCGCGACGGTGGGCACGCTGCCGCCGATCCAGTTTGGCCGCAAAGAGCTCGAGCGGGAGATCCTCGCCGCGGCCGCCCCAAAGATGGGCATCTGGGGCATCGAACTGCTTGACGTTCGCGTCAAGCGGGTGAACTACAAAGAGGGCGTGATCGAGAAGATTTACGACCGCATGATCTCGGAGCGGATGCAGATCGCCGAGCGGTTCCGCTCTGAGGGTGCCGGCGAGGCCGCGAAGATCGAGGGTCGTCGCGAGAAGGACCTCCAGCGGATCCAGTCCGACGCCTACCGCAAGGTGCAGGAGATCAAGGGCGACGCCGACGCGAAGGCCTCGGAAGTCTATGCGCGGGCCTACGCCTCGAGCCCAGCGGCGGCTGATTTCTACGCCTTCTTTCAGACGCTCGACACCTACTCGAAGACACTCGGGAGTGACTCGACGGTGGTGTTGACCACTGACAGCGACTTCTTCCGGCTGCTCAAGCGGATCGACCCCCCTGCAGCACCGGCCCGCTGAGAGCCGAGTTGGGGCGGACGGCAGTCGCGATGTGGTGCGACCGCTCCGCCGAGTCTACGATGATCGCTCTTCCGGCCGGCGGGGCCGGGTGCGTGGCGTCTGGAGACAGCAACCAACATGGCTCGCGTCATGGCTCGATTCGTGACGGTGGTCTCAGCGGTGATCCTCGCTATCGCTCCGGTGCGCGGCGGTGACTGGCCGCAGTGGGGCGGCGGCTCCCTCCGGAACCTCTCGTCCACGGAACACGGGCTCCCGGCAACGTTTCACCCGGGCAAGCGCCGCCGCGATCATCTTGGCCTCGACCCCGCCACGGCGAAGAACGTCCGCTGGGTCGCGAGGATCGGCGGCGAGAACTACTCCAGCGCCGTCGTCGCCAACGGCCGCGTCTACATCGGCACCAACGATGAAGAGATCGATGATCCCCGCTTCGGGACGACCGAGGGGGGCGTGCTCATGTGCCTCGACGAGAAAACAGGCGGTCTGATCTGGCGGCTCGTGGTGCCGAAACTCGAGATTGATCGCTCCAAGGTGAGCGAGGACTTCGACGCCATGAAGCTCGGCATCTGCTCCACAGCGACGGTCGAGGGCGACCGTGTGTATCTCGTCACCAACCGCTGCGAGGCGATCTGTCTCGATGCCGACGGCATGGCCGACGGCAACGACGGGCCGTTCACAGACGAAGCCTCGTTCATGGTGCCGTCGGCGGCCAAGCCCGTCGAACTCGGATCCACCGACGCCGACATCGTCTGGCGGTTCGACATGCTCCGCGACCTGCCGGTGTTTCCGCACGACGCCACGAACTGCTCGATCCTGATCGCCGGCGACTGCGCCTATGTGGGCACCGGCAACGGTGTGTACGACGGCAAGATCGTGCTCCCGACGGCGGCGTCGCTCGTGGCGCTCGATAAGCGGACAGGCCGGCTCCTGGCCCGTGATGACGGCACGATCAGCGCCGGCACGTTCCACGGCCAGTGGTCGTCGCCCACGCTTGCCACAGCGGGCGGCCGCGAACTCGTGGTCTACGGTGGCGGCGACGGGGCCTGCTATGGCTTCGAGTTGGCCCCGGCTGCGGGAGACGCCGCGGCGGTGTTCCGCCAGGCGTGGAAGTGCGACTGCAACCCACCGGGCTATCGTGAGCGGGGCGGTGCGCCGATCGACTACTGGGCGCTCGTCCGCGGCGGCGCCCGGACGCTCGATGGCGACGGCATGCTTGTGAGCCCGAACGAGATCATCGGCTCGCCCGTGTTCCACGACGGGCGGATCTACGTCACGATCGGCCAGGATCCGCTCCACGGCGCCGGCCGCGGGGCGCTCACCTGCCTGCGGGCTGACGGCTCGGGCGACGTGAGCCAGACGGGCGTTCTCTGGCGATACCTGGGGATTGGACGGTCGCTCTCCACAGTATCGGTGGCCGACGGCCTGGTGTACGCGGCGGAGCATGCCGGCAAGATTCACTGCCTCGACGCAACGACCGGCGAACTTACCTGGGTCTACGACACGCGGGAGGAGATCTGGTCATCAACACTGGTAGCCGACGGCAAGATCTACGTGGGAACACGTCGCGGCCTCACAGTGTTGCAGGCTGGCCGCGAGCGGAAGCATCTCGCGGATATCCGGCTTGGCTCGGCCGTCTGGTCGGTGCCGACCGCGGCCAATGGCACGCTCTACGTCGCCTCTCAGAAGCACTTGTTCGCTGTCGAAAACAAGGGCGAGATGCCCTAGGAAGGTTTGATCCATGCGCACCGGTAATCCCGCACTCAACGCCAACACATTCGAGAGCTTCGGCGCCTATCGTCGTGATGCCGCCGTCGCACCAACCGGCGCGATGACGATCCTCGGAACAGTCCACAAGACGCTCTTCCTGCTGGCGCTGGCGATTGGCGCAGCCTGCTTCACCTGGTCGCGGGCGACGCTGATGGCCGAGGCAGCCCCGGGCGCAGCGGTCGGCTCCGTGGCAGGCTGGGTCATGGGCGGCGGACTCGTGGCACTCGTGGCGGGCTTCGTGATCTGCTTCAAGCACACCTGGGCTCCGATACTGGCTCCGGTCTATGCGATCGCGGAAGGACTTCTCCTCGGCGGCATATCGGCCGGGTTTGAGGCACAGTATCCAGGCATCGTGGTTCAGGCGGTCGGCTGCACCTTCGGCACCCTTTGCTGCCTACTGCTCGCCTACCAATCGGGCATGATCCGGGCCACCGAGAACTTCAAGCTCGGCATCGTGGCGGCCACGGGCGGCATCGCGCTGCTCTACCTGGTGACGTTCCTCGCGGGCCTGTTTGGGTTTTCGCTCTTCTCGTCCCTCTACGGCAGCGGACTGGTCGGCGTGGGCTTCAGCGTGGTGGTCGTGGCGATCGCGGCGCTCAACCTCGTACTCGACTTCGACTTCATCGAGCAGGCGGCTGAGCGCGGTGCGCCGAAGTATCTCGAGTGGTATGGGGCCTTCGCCCTGATGGTCACGCTGGTCTGGCTCTACCTCGAGATCTTGCGGTTGCTTGCGAAGCTCAACGACCGGCGGTAGCGGGGCGGACGACCTCGTCGTACAACGGAAGCGTTTTCGGGCCCGTAGCTCAGCGGTTAGAGCAGGGGACTCATAATCCCTTGGTCGTGTGTTCGAATCACACCGGGCCTAGTTGTTTTTGATGATTTTCGGCGACGACAACGTCCCAGACCCATTCCAAACCCATAACTCTGGCGTGTGCGGCCAAGAAGGCACTCGGCGCGTGCCACTCTGCCGTCATCATCGGGGCTTTGTTGGGAATCGGGGCCGGTTTGGCGAAGTTGCTCGCACAACGGGGCTACACCCTCGGCCTCGTCGCACCCCGGGACGAGAGCCTGCGGACACTCGCTTCCAAGCAAGATCTACACATGGGTGGCAGATATCGCCTGCCACTCAGCCAGGGGATTGAATGGCTTCTGCGCCTTCTGCCAGAGAGGGCATACAATCGCGTGAAGCCAGCCGGAAAGAGCCGCTGCGGACGCCGGGCAGGCTTGTTCTTCCCTGAGGAAATCCGGCCGCGCGTCCACGGTAACGACGCGTCTCACCTCATGCTAGAATGGTGTCGAAGGAGATTGGGGTATGACAACCGTGACTATTCAAGAGGCACAATCGAGGCTGACCGACCTCATTCGTCGACTGTCGCCGGGAGAGGAGGTTGTGATCACAGAGAACGACCAACCGGTCGCCCGAATTGTTCCCACCCCTGTTGTTGCCAAGAAGACAGCCAGGCAGTTGGGGACGATGAAGGGTTCCGTTCTGTATATGGCTCCAGACTTTGATGCCCCACTGGAGGACTTCAAGGAGTACACGGGATGAGGCATCTGGTTGATGCCCACTCGTTGATCTGGGCGTTGGATAATCCACGCAAACTCGGGATCCGAGCCACGGTAATTCTGGAAGACCCCGCCAACGAGCTGATCGTCAGCGTCGGAACCATTTGGGAACTCTCCATCAAGGTGGGCCTGGGAAAACTCTCCCTATCCCTGCCGTACCGAACATGGATGGAAAAAGCCCTGGTTGATCTAGCCCTCGTGGTGTCGCCGATCACCTTGGAAATTGCTGAACGGCAAATGGCGTTGCCGTTCCATCACCGAGATCCTTTTGACAGGCTTCTGGCGGCTCAATGTCTCGTGGAAGCGATTCCTATCGTCAGTGCCGATTCCGTGTTTGATCAGTATGGAGTGAGCCGTACCTGGGAGTGAGCACCCTCTAGCGAAATCCAGACCGTTCCTAACCTTCTGATCGTTTCGCAATCGGCTACTCTCGTCCTCATAATCCCTTGGTCGTGTGTTCGAATCACACCGGGCCTAGCTGTTTTTTGATCGTCGGAGAGGCCGCTGTTGCGCAGATTGTTGCCGAATCGCGGAGCGACGCGGCGGGTGGATAGACTGAGGGTGAGAACCGAGCCTCAGCCTTTGGATCTACGAGAAACACGAACATGGCGACCGTTTCCTACCCGCATATCGAATTGAGCGCCGACGGCGTGCCGTATCTTGAAGGTACGCAAACCAAAGTCGTGGAGATCGCCCTTGACAGCCTCGCCCATCATTGGGACGCCGAGGAGATCAAACGTCAGCATCCGCACCTCACGATGGGGCAGATTCATGCTGCATTGGCGTATTACCACGATCATCGCGAGGCCCTCGACGCCGTGATCGCCCAGCAACTGGCGGAAGTGGATCGCATCGCCGGCGCACAGCAGCCCTCGGTGCTCCGCGAGAAACTGAAGCGTGCGGGTCGGCAGTGAGCCTCCGGCTGTACTTCGATCACCACGTGCCACGAGCGATTGCGGTCGGCGTACGGCAGCAGGGCATCGACGTGCTGACCACGGACGCGGACGGTACTGCCGATCGTGACGACGAGTTCCTCCTGCAACGAGCGACGGACCTCGGCCGCGTCTTCTTCACGCAGGATAGTGATTTCTTGGTATTGGCGGGGGCGTGGCAGCAGGCCCGACGGGAGTTCACCGGCATGGTGTACGCCCACCAGTTGCGGATCACTATCGGCGCGGCAATCCATTATCTCGTCCTGATCGCCTCACTCATGAATCCCGACGACATTCGCAATCGGGTCGAGTTTCTGCCGCTCTGAGATGCTACCGAGTATCATGTCACCCGGAAGCCAGATGCCTCTGTTTGGGCTGGATCCCCGGCGATTCGAAGCCTGCTGGTGGGCTTCGTGGTGATCCACTGGGAACAGACGTGGCCGGCGTCGTGGCATGTGGGGGTCCGATGAAGACCGCGATCGTCTTTTCATTTCTCGCCTTGAGTGCGATGCAGGCTTCAGGCGACGGCGATCCGACGCTCGCCGATGTCGTCAGCGCTCACGAGGCGGCGCTCGGTTCGATTCACAAGATCGAACTCACGATGTGCCATGACACCCGCTCCTTTGCCTCAGGAAAACCGTTGTCGGAGCCCGGTTCGTGGACATGGCATTGGGCTAAGGATGGCTCGACACAGCGTGTGCGCTACCGCACGGAACCAGTCGTCCGCAGCGACGGCTTACCGGATGGGATCTATGACTTTCTCGCCGACGATCGCGAGGTCCGAATGCTGCAGAACTGGGATCCGGATGCCCCGCAGAAGATCACCCCACTCAATCAGGGTTCGTTGCGTGCCCAGATCAGCCCGCGCGACCGGGGCTCGCCGTTCGTCGCGAATTCGGAGAAACACCTCTTGTGGCGGTTTGACTTCGATGTCGTCGGCGATAGCTCGTCTCTGGGTGATCTGGTTCGCGAATCGGGCGTGGCGGAACTGGTCGGCAAGGCAGACATCGACGGCCACCCAACGTGGCATATCCGCGTCCTTGACCCCAAGTCTGGCGGGACCGTCATGCCGGGGTTTGGCTTCGACATCTACGTCGATCCGGCGGTGAATTTCTTCGTACGAAGGGTGATCGAACATCATCGGGACATCAAGCAGGAGATCAACGGAGTCGAGGAGACCTACCCGATCGACATCACGCGCACCGTGACCACCTTCCATGATGCGGGGGGTGGTGTTTTCGTGGCCACATCGATGAAGTTTCGGGCTGTTTCAGGCTCGTCTGATCGGAGGGAAATGGTATGTGAGACCTCGGTGACCGACCTCAAGGTCAACGAGGATTTTTCCCCCGGCGCGATCGATTTCCGATTCCCCGAAGATGCCTTGGTGATTTACTCGCCGCCGCTCTCGCCGACCCGTCAGCGGGTCGTTTTGTGGGGGCCCGACAACCTGCCGCGGAAGGAAATCACGAACATGCACGACATTCCCGGCTTCGCGGAGGCCCTGAGGCAGTCGGACTTGGACGCGACTCGTCGACCCGTCGGTCGAGATGCAAAGTGAATCCGCGTCGGCCCATGCTGAAGCTCGGGTCACCCTCGGCTCCGGCACCGCATCGGGCATCAGGGCTTGAGTCCAAGTTCCGTTGCACGATCTGTTGCGCATCACCGCGCCGAACGGGCATTTCGGCCCCTGCCCTGCTCTCGCGGGAACGCGTTTCGGCTGGCATGAGCGGGCTGTCGGGACACTATGGAGACGGGATGTCCGGACTCATACTCCCTGGGTCGTGTGTTCGAATCACATCGGGCCTACTTCGATTTGATTCTGTGATCTCCAGTACGGATCGCGCTTCCGAGGGTGCGGCGTCCGCACCCCCTCACTGGTCGTCCCTGATCGTGAGGCGTTGCTGGCACGAAGGACCCTGCCGCAAGCGCCGGAGTTCGCGACGGGCGAGCCGGGCGATTGCAGAAGAGGCCGGAGTTGCCTATCTTCCGAAAGGGGGGTGACGGGATTCGTCGCCCCGCTCAGGGTCGAGGGTCGCCGTGCCGTCGTCGAAAAAAGATCGCTTGGACGACCGTCGCTGCCGCCGCCGGTTGCGATCCCCGGCGCCACGCCTCGGTGCCGAGGCCCTCGAATCGAGGCGGATGCTGGCCGTCGGCGGACTGCCGGCAGCAGGTCCAGCGCTGCTGAACATCGACGGGAGTGTCGTGACGACGAGTTCGGTGCTCCGCGACGCCGGGGCCGCAGACGTGCGTCTCCTCGGTCCGCTGATGGTTGTCCCTCCGGGCGCCGCCCTCGGCACGCGGCCCTGCATCGGCGACTACAGCGGTGACGGGCTCGACGACCTGGCCTGGCGGTCTACCGACGGTCGGGTGTGGGTGGCAGTGGCCGGCACAGTCCCGGGCTGGTCGAAGCCGGAGCGCTGGGGAAAGCTCCCGCCGGGCACCGCGTGGGACTCCGTGCGGAGCGGTGACTTCAACGCCGACGGCCGCACGGATCTCGTGATCCGAAATTCGGCGACCGGGAACTGGCGGCTGCTCGCCTCCACCGGCTCGTCGTTCGCCCCCTCCACGATCGCAGGCACCTGGCCGACGACCGTGTCGTGGACCGACGTGGTCCAGGGCGACTTCGACAACGACGGAGGCACCGACCTCGCCGGCCGCGACCCGGCGACCGGCGTCTGGAGCGTGTCTCGTGGCACTCCCGCGGGGTTCGACACCCGTGCCTGGGGCACGACGGCAGCTGCCGCGCCCTGGCAGCACGTTCGTGCTGCCGACTTCGACGGCGACGGCCGCGACGACATCGTCGGGAGAAACCCGCTCACCGGGAACTGGCGGATGCTCGTCAGCGACGGCACAGCGTTTCGCCGCGGCGAGGTCCGGGCCACCTGGCCCGCCGGCGTGCCGTGGGCCGACGTCACTGTCGGCGACTTCGATGCCGACGGCCGCGCCGACCTCGCCGGCCGCGACCCCGCCTCGCAGCGCTGGACGGTGTCCCGCGGATCGCCTAGCGCATTCCCAACCTCCTCATTCGGCGGACTCGCAGCCCAGGCGACCTGGCAGTCGTTCGTGGCCACCGACTTCAACGGCGACGGTCGCACCGACTTGGCCGCCCGAAACGCCACCACGGGCAACTGGCGGATGCTGCCGAGCACCGGCACTGCCTTCGGCCGCAGCGTCGTGATCGGCGCAACGCCGGGGGCATCCGCCGCGCTGGCCGTGCGACCGCTGCGGCTCGCCGCGGAGCGAACCGCGGTCGGATTCGAATCGGCCACCCCGAGGCTCGTGACGGACCTCAGCCCATCGACACCGCTGCTCTTCCTCACCCCGCCGCCGGAGGGCGGCTATTCGTCCTCGCCGCGCGAGTTCACGCGGGCGGGCGACAGGCTGTTCTTCGTGGCCGAGCCTCAGCGGCTCTCGACGGTGGCTCCGCTCACCGGCGGCACACCCATCGTCACCGGGTCATCGCTCGGCCGAGAACTCTGCGTGACCGACGGAACGCCGGCGGGTACGCGGCTCGTCCGCGACATCAATCCCTTCGGCTCGGCGAATATCTCGAAGCTCACGGCGGTCGGTGATCGGGTGTATTTCGTGGCGGCTGACGGAACCGCCGGCTACCAGATCTGGACGAGCGACGGCAGCGAGTCGGGAACCTTCCCGATCATGGACCGTCGCTTCACGGAGATGTCCCAACCCTACGGGCTCACCGCCGTGGGCTCGTCGCTCTTCTTCGTAGCCCCCGACCAGCTCGACTCGAGTTACGAGCTTTGGAAGAGCGACGGGACACGGGCGGGAACCACGTTCGTGAAGGACGTCTGGCCCGAGTCGTGGCGATCGGCCGTAAGCAACCTCGTGGACGCCGACGGCACGCTCATGTTCACGGCCTACGACCCCTCGATGGACGATGGCCTGGTGCCCACGATCTGGCAGAGCGACGGCACGGCCGCCGGCACCATCCGGGTGGCACGGTTTCCGACGAGCGTTCGCGACCAGGTGCAACAACTCGTGCCCGCTGGAGGCAGGCTGTTCGCCGTGGCCTACGGATGGGCAGGATCGGGCGATGAACTCTGGGCCCTCGATGCGGGGACCGCCGAGGCCCGGCTCGTCCGCGACATCCGTCCTGGCTTGCAGGGCTCGTCGATCACCTCGCTCACGCCTCTCGGCGGGGGCGTGGTCTTCTCGGCCGACGACGGCACCACGGGGCCGGAGCTCTGGTGGTCCGACGGCACGGAGGCGGGCACGCGGCTCGTGCTCGATATCCAGCCGCGGGCTTACAACCGAATGACGTGGACGCCGCTCGTGGCGACATCGCGGGCGACGACGCGAACGATCGTTCTGCCGCCCTTCGACCCTTGGGTCACGGCGGGCTCGCAGCCGGCCGACATGACGATCTTCAACGGTCGCGTGGTGTTCACGGCGTTCGACGAGACGCACGGGCGGCAGGTTTGGTCGAGCGACGGCACCGCCGCGGGCACCTGGCGGATCAGCGACGTGGCACCGATGCCGGCGTGGTGGCGTACGGCCACGCATGTCGCGGTCGTCGGTCGACAACTGACCTTCAGTCTCGACAGCCTCCCGACCAGCCAGTGGCCCACCTGGCCCATCGTCGCGCCCGGGCCGCCATCCATGGTCCGTGGTCTGTGGCGAAGCGACGGCCTTCCGCTGAGCGGGGAGCCCGTGCCCGGGGCGGCGGTGATCGCCACCGATCTCGACTGGACGGGTCTGTCCGGCCAGGGCTACGTGTCGCCCGCCAGCGGCGTGCTGGCCGCGCTCGGCACGAGCCTGATCTTCAGCGGCAGCGATGCGGGGCTCAACAACGAGCCCTGGATCCTCGACCCCGCCGACGCGACGCGGTGATGCGCAGCCTGGAACGCGCGCGGCGGGGCGTGGGCGGGTTCCTTGTCCTTGCGCCAGCGGACGATCCGTGGAAAGCGGACGGCGACGCCCGACTTGTGCCGCGTCGAGAGCGACACCCCCTCGAAGGCGAGCTCATGGCGCGGATTGTGGGGGACTTTCCGTGAAGCCCGAAATCCAGATTCTTCACTCCCGAGCCGATGACGTGGTGCCGTTTGAAAACTCTGTTGAACTGCTGGCAAACTTCGGCCTGCCTGAATGCGCCTTGATCGAAGTCGGGCAGGATCACAGGCTGGCGGACCCGGAGCCGCTGGGGGCGCTTGTGAGGGCGGTGGAGGCGCGGTTCGAACCATTATGATCGACACCTACCACTGCCCGAGGTGCTCCCGGCTGCTCAAGTGCGAGGGCGTGATTGCAGTCGACGGCGAAGAACTCCCGGTTTTTTCCTGCGATGACTGCATCGTAAGGAAAGCGGTCTTCGGGCCCGGCACGGAGGAGTTTGAAATGGCCTATACGTTCTGCGTTGATTCGGCCGGCCGGTCTTTTGATCCAGTCGATGATCTTTTCGAGCCGGACGAGGGCGAGGACGCAGGCGATGATTTCAGCCCGGATGTCAGCCTGAACTAGCCGGGGATGATGGAAACGCCGCCGGGGAGCGAGGCTGGCTGCTGGCCGAACTTATTCACCGGGGCGAGCCACCTTCACCCACTCGATCTGCATTTCGAATGGCCCGGCTTTCTTATCGCTGAGCATGAAGCCGATGCTCGTGATCTCGCTTGGCTCAACTGGCCCCATTCCCTGAACGCGCCTGCCGAAAGACGTGGGGATGAACTCCTCGAGCGGAACCGCTACCTCCGTCCACTCGTTCTTCACAGTCGGCAGCGTGGCCCTGTACGAGAAGGCCATTCGGCGCGACTTCGTATAGAGATTCAGCACGTACTCCCGGCCGTCTCCCTTCACCCGGATGACTAGCTCATCTCCGGCTTTGATATCGAGATCGGCCGGCTTGGTCCTGACCGACGTGAAGCCGCCGTTGTTCTCCAGCGAGAGCGTGCCGTAGAACTCCAGCGTGTTTTTGTGCGTAATCCTGAACCGGCCGTCTGAGACTCCGCCCATCACGCCATCGTTCACGGCCTGCCACTGTTGGGCTGCCTCGGTGCCAGTAAAGTCAAAGAGGGGCAGGAGGATGTTTCCCGCCACCGCCTGCATGAGAAACACTGCGATCAGCATGGGAACTCTGATCACGCTCATGGCTGGTTCCGGTTCCTTGGGCGACGGGAGACCGCGAAGCCCATCAGCGGCTCTTTCTACCGGGCTGGTCACGTTGAAGAGCCCCGCTGCCAAACTTTTCTGTGCGGGTGCTGGAGCCGTCTGACCTGTTCGTGATGGTCCCAGAGCCGAACTTCTGGGTATGGCCCGTGACCGTCTTTCCATCTCGGCCACGTTCAGTCGTGAGGGAGCCGGAGCCAAACGGCCGGGTCTCAGTGGTGGAGCCGTCTGACCATCTCGTGACCGTTCCGGAACCAAACTTCTGCGTGTGTCCCGTGATAGTCTTGCCGTCTCGGTTGCGCTCCGTGGTGATCGAGCCGGAACCGAAGGGCTGCGTCTGGCTGCTCGTGCCGTCGGACCTGTGGGTAAGCGTGCCGGAGCCGAACTTCTGCGTCTGGCCGGTTCTCGGTTGATTGAGGTTGGCTCGTGGTGGCGTCGGCTCCGCGGCAGGAAGCGAACTGCAACAGAGCAGCAGCCCGAGCAAGCCGCCAAGCACGGACTGGAATTGAGAACAGTTCTTCACGGCAATGCTCCTTACGTGGCCACTACCATGCAGCCCACAGCGAAAAGCCAAGTGGGCCATCACCCAGTGACGCTCGGAGTATAGCAGCCGACCGGGGGGTGTATCCCAGCGCTGGTGTCGTTGAGCGTAAGCAGTCTGGTCAGGCGGGGACTTTTCTATCTCCCTCGATGTGCCGGGGGTCATAGGGACAGTTGTGACACCCGGAGCCGCAGCGATAGCCACGCTTGGGATGGTATGCCGCCGTGTAGACCAGCGGGAGCGAGGGGAGCGGCGAGTTCCGGCGACTCACCAAACCCACGCAGTGTCACGAGCGCCGACGCTTCCCACCGGCCACGGCAAAGGGCGACAGCCGCCGCATCAGTCTATGATCAACGGGTGTGGTCGGCTCCCGGGATTTCCTCCACAACCACCCCGCATCGCACCGCATTCTTCACGGAGACAAACCATGACCGTCGCGGATTTTCATCGCCTGCTCCTGGCCCATCCGGGAGAGAAGATGCATTGGATGCTCCCCGACAAGTCGTTCGTGCCCGCCCACTACCACATCACCGAGGTGGGACGCATCCAGAAGGATTTCATCGACTGCGGTGGCACGGTGCGATCGGCCACGTCGTGCCTCCTCCAGATCTGGGTTGCCAACGACACCGATCACCGCCTGGAGACGACAAAACTGGCCACGATCATGCAGATCGCCACGCCGCTCCTGAAGTCGGACGAACTGCCCGTGGAGGTCGAGTATGAGTCGGGAACGATCTCGCAGTATCCCCTTGGGGGAGCGGAGAGCACGCCCGCCGGCCTCCTCTTCTACCTGGGCACGAAGCACACTGCCTGCCTCGCCCCCGAGAAGTGCGGCGTGGACGGCACGGGCTGCTGCTGACACAACCGCTCGTCGTCGTGGAGCTGGCTGAGCAGGCTCACGTGCCGCAGAAGGTGCGATAGGGCCCACATCCCGATGGCGGCCCGTTCCGGTACGGCTCGTTCGCTGCCGTCGCGACATACGGATCGCGGAGCACGGCCAGGAGTCGCTCGAGCACCGTGAAATCACCTGCCGCCGCGGCGGCGAGGGCTTCCTCCACGCGGTGGTTCCTGGGGATGACGACGGGGTTGGATCGACGCAGCACCGCGACGGCCCCTGTCCGACCACCAGGCTCCCTGGTCAGTCGGGCTAGCCATCGACCACACCACTCGCGAAATGCTGCGTCGGCCCCGTCACTCACTGGCGTCGTTCCCGCCTCAGCGATCGCCGCGAGCCCAGCGAAGGTGGTCGTGAAGTCCCCTCCCGTCGCGGCCAGAAGTCCGAGCAGATCGTCAAACAGCCGACGGTCGCCCTCCTCCTCGACGGTGAGGCCGAGTTTCGCCCGCGCTCCGGCGAGATAATGCCGCTCGTACCGCGTGGAAAACGTCTCCAACACGCCCCGTACCGCCGCGATCGACGTCTCTTCGTCGCCCCGCACGACCGCCAGCAGGGTCTCGGCGAATCTCACCAGGTTCCAGTGGGCGATCGACGGCTGGTTGCCGTAGGCGTAGCGGCCCTGCTGGTCGATCGAACTGAACACTGCCGCGGGATCATAGGCATCGAGAAACGCGCACGGACCGTAGTCGATCGTCTCCCCTGACACGGCCATGTTGTCGGTATTCATCACGCCGTGCACGAAGCCCACGTGCATCCACTTCGCCACGAGCGACGCCTGCTGCTCGACAACGTGATCGAGAAACGCCACGGCAGGGTCATCGGCTGACTTCACCTCCGGCGCGTGCCGCCCGATGGCGTGATCCAGCAGCGGCTGGAGCAATCCGGGCTCACCGACGGCGGCTGCATACTGAAACGTGCCGACGCGGATGTGGCTGGCCGCCACGCGCGTGAGCACTGCCCCGGGCAGCGGCGTCTCCCGCCTGACCCACTCACCCGTGGAGGCCACCGCGAGGCTCCGCGTGGTCGGGATTCCCAGCGCGTGCATCGCCTCGCTGATGATGTATTCCCGCAGCATCGGGCCCTCTGCAGCGCGGCCATCGCCGCCGCGCGAGTATCGCGTCCGGCCCCCGCCCTTGAGCTGCAGATCGACGCGACGGCCGTCCGGCGTGAGATGCTCGCCGAGGAGGAGCGCCCGACCGTCGCCGAGATTCGTGAAGTGGCCGAACTGGTGGCCGGCATAGGCCTGGGCGATCGGATCGGCCCCTGGCGGAAGCTCGTTGCCGACGAACACCGCTGCGCCGGCGGCCCGAAGGATCCCGGCATCCATCCCGAGATCAGCTGCCAGCGGCTCATTGAATGCGAGGATCGCAGGCCTTTGAACGGGTACGGGCGGGGTCCGGTCGAACAGCAGTTCCGGCAGCCGGGTATACGAGTTGTCGAACCGCCAACCGGCTTCGCTGATGAGAGGCATGATGGGGGCTGAGGGCGTTCGGGAAAACTACCTGTGAGCGAGACGAGTTGATCGTAGACAATCGTCAGCCCGCCGGTGGCTGAGGCCACACGGAAATGCCATTCGTGGTCGTCGCACCGCGAGCCAGCGAACTCCCGTCTGGCCCGAGAAAACAACCGGTTTGCGGCTATCCCGCGACCCATCTGCCGCCAGACGCGTAAGGATAGGCGGGCTTCGCGCGAGAACCGGCCTTGCCGGTTCGTGGCGACCCGCAACGCCTCGTCTTACGATGGACCCTGGGGCCAAGGAGGTGCGACATGAATGCGCGACAGTTCCTTTTCTCGCTTGCCCGTCCGCTGTCGACCCGGCAGCTGCATCGCTCACATAAGCGGAGCCTCTCGAAGACCCTCCGCCGTGCGGCCGGAGGATTCGCCTCAGAGTCACTCGAACCGCGGGCCATGTTTTCCATGAGCGCGCCCGGCGCGACCGATGCGCCCACGCTCAACGGTGTCACCGAGCCACCGATGGCCGTGGCGACAGCCATCACGCCGAGGACGTTCACGGTCACTTGGTCATGGAACCAGAACCTTACAATCCCAGACTTCAATCCCGCGGGCGATATCCTCGCGCTCGACTGGTTCACCGGCAGTGAACTGCGACTCGCAGACGAGTCGGGAAGCGCGGTGCTCCGCATCCCAGGCATGCAGCAGTCATACCGTCTCGAGGGCGTGCCGCTGGCACAGCTCACCACGGCCAACTTCACCTGCAAGGATTCCTCCGCCACCGCCTACATCGCCGGCGTGCTCGCCAACGCCTCGTCGCCGACTCCGTCGCCGACACCGACTCCAACGCCGACACCCACCCCAACGCCCACACCGAACCCCACTCCCACGCTTCCACCCGGCGGGCTCAACTCGGGCAACGCCGGCGACCAGAAATGGGGCGAGGCCTACTTTGCCCCGTACGTGGACATGGGGATGTGGCCGGTGCCGAACCTGCTGGAGATCGCGGGCACGAGGGGCGTGTCGCTGGTCACGCTCGGCTTCATCCAGGCCACTCCCGACGGCACGCCGGGCTGGGCGGGTCTCTCTGCCCTGGCGCTCAACTCCTCCAACGAGCAGGCAGTGGCGATCAATCAGTCGATCAGGTCGTTTCAGGCCGCCGGTGGTGATGTGATGATCTCGCTCGGCGGCGCCGCCGGTACGAGCCTCGCCCAGTGGTATGCGACTCACGGCCGCAGCGCGGCGGACTTGGCCCAGGCCTATGCGGGCATCGTGGACACCTACTCGCTCAACCGCCTCGACTTCGACATCGAAGGCGCGGCGGTGGCCGATCCCGCGGCGATCACGCTCGGCAGCGACGCACTCAAACTGCTCCAGCAGTCGCGGCCCGGCCTGGAGGTGTGGTACACGCTGCCCGTGCTGCCTGACGGCCTCACCGCTGACGGCCTCAACGTGGTGCGTGCCGCCCTCCGAGCCGGCGTGGCACTCGACGGCGTGAACGTCATGGCCATGGACTACGGGGAGTCGGCCGCACCCACGACGGGTGCGAACGCGAAGTCGATGGGTGCCTATGCGGTGCTTGCCGCTACGAACACCCACGCGCAGCTAACCTCGCTGTTTGCAGAGTTTGGCCAGGGTTTTGGCTGGAACCAACTCGGCGTGACGCCAATGATCGGCGTCAATGATGTGCTCTCGGAGGTGTTCACGCTTGCCGACGCCCAGACGCTCGAGGATTTTGCCCGCCAGAAAGGGCTGGGCATGATCGCGATGTGGTCGGTGGCCCGCGATAACCCCGGCACGCTTGGTCAGGCCACCGCAACCGCGTCGGGGCTCAACGTGCCAGCGGGTGGTTTCAGTGGTGTGTTTGCCGACTACGGCACGAGCAACGCGATCACCCCAAACATCCCAAGCCCGACGCCGACACCGACGCCCACGCCGACACCCACCCCTACGCCGACCCCTCAGCCCAATCCCAAGCCGAACCCCGCGGCCCAGGCCGGCGACACCAACGTCGATTGGAGTGTCGATGTCCTCGATGTCGCCAACGTCCTGGCCGGTGGCAAGTTCGACACCAGCCAGACGGCGGTATGGGGCGAGGGCGACTTCAACGGCGACGGGGTCGTCGACCTCCTCGACATGACGGACTTCCTCGCCACGGGCCTCTTCGATAACGGCGACTACGGCCAGCCAACCACCGGTACCAACCAGACGATCGCAACCACCGATAAGTTGCTCACGGCCTACTTTCCCGAGTGGGGCATCTACGGCCGTAACTTCCAGGTGGCCGACGTGCCGGCCGACAAGATCAACCGCCTCATCTACTCGTTCCTCGATCTCAAGAGGAGCGGCGAGGTGGCGCTCTACGACAGCTTTGCGGCGGTGGAGAAGCGGTTCGCGGCCAACGACTCGGTGTCAGGCGAGGCCGACCTCTGGTACTACCCGCCAGGCGATCCTCGCGCCACGCAGACGGTGTGGGGCAACTTCAATCAGCTCGCCCAGCTCAAGGAAAAGTATCCGCACCTCAAGGTCAACATCGCAGTGGGCGGCTGGACGCTCTCTGGCAACTTCAGCAGCGTCTGCTCCACGGCGGCGGGCCGCGAGACATTCGCCACCTCGCTCGCCCGGTTCCTCAACACCTACCGGATGTTTGACGGTATCGATTTCGACTGGGAATACCCGGGGGGCGGCGGGCTGGAAGGCAACTCCGTGAGCCCCAACGACGGGGCCAACTACGCGTTGCTCCTGCAGCTCGTCCGGTCGAAGTTCGACGCCCTCGGCCAGCAGCTTGGGCGGCGGTACGAAATCTCGGTCGCGTCGCCTGCCGGTATCGACAAGATCGCCACCTTCAATCTCGCGGGCCTCGCCCCCTTCGTGGATCACTTCAACCTGATGGCCTACGACTTCCACGGCACGTGGGAGAACACGACCGGCCATCAGTCGGCCTTCACCGGCGATTCGGTGGGCTACGACGTGAAGACGGCCGTGCACGCCTACCTGGCGGCAGGCGTGAATCCGAAGCAGGTCGTGCTCGGCGCGCCGCTCTACACCCGGGGCTGGAGCGGCGTGGCCGACGGTGGCGACGGCGGCTACCTGGAAACGGCCTCGGGCAAAGCTCCAGGCACGTTTGAGCCCGGCGTCTACGACTACAAGGACCTCCTCCGCCAGGTGCAGGATCCCGCGAGCGGCTGGAAACTCTACTGGGACGATACCGCTCAGGCCGCCTACGTCTACAACGCCACGCAGCGGCTTTTCAGCTCGTTCGAGACACCCACCTCGATCGCCCAGAAGTCGCAGTGGGCCGAGGATCTTGGGCTCGGTGGCATGATGTTCTGGGACATCACCAACGACGCCATCGACTCGCCGGAGAGCCTGATCACCGCGGCCTATGCGTCGTGGATCCTCGGTGACGACCTCGCCACGATCCGCAGCCGGTCGACGCTCTCTCACGAGCAGATGGTCGGGGGCGACGGGGTGATCGCCGCCCTACCACCGGTGGCGTAGTGGCCTCCGGACAGATCCCGGGAGCCGGCACTACCATATGGCACCGTGGCGAGATTCGATCGCCATCCAACCAGCCATGTGGACTCGAACTTGATGCACATCGTCCGCATCGCTCCGCTGATTCTTCTGGTTGCGCGGGCCGCGAACGCCTTTGCGACCGAGTCGCAGGGTTCCGCCCTCAAGGCCGACGCACTCCTCGACGGGTCGCGGGTGGTGCCAGTTGCCATCGAACTGCCTGCCGATGACTGGGAGGCGCTCCGCCGCGACGCCCGTGGCCCCGCCGGGCTGTTCACCGTCAACCCGCCCAAGAAGTTCGCCTGGCACAGGGGTCACGCCACCGTCGCCGGTATCGCGATCGTCGATGCCGGCATCCGCAAGAAGGGTTTTTTCGGGTCGCTCGATTCCGCCAGGCCCTCGCTGATCATCGACTTCAACCGGTTTGTGCCGCAGGAGCCTGTCGAGGGCCTCGGCAGGCTCACGCTCAACAACAACAAGCAGGACACATCATGCGTGGGACAGTTTCTGGCCTACCGGTTGTTCCGGGCGGCGGGAGTGCCTGCGCCCCGCGTCGGCTTTGCCGCCGTCACCGTCAACGGGGAGTTGCTCGGTGTTTACACAAACGTCGAGTCGATCAAGAGGCCGTTTCTGGCGCGGGTGTTCGGCACGGATGGCGGCGGGCTCTATGAGGGAACGGTCGCCGACGTCGTCCCCGACTCGCTCGCAAAACTCGAGGTCGAGACGCACGACCGCTTTCGCCCACGGCTCGAAGAACTCGCAGGGCTGCTGGCCGCTGACGGACCGCTCGACCTCGACGCCGCGGGACGAGTCGTCGATCTCGACGAGTTCTTCTCGTTCCAGGCCGTCGAGGCCCTGATCGGCATGTGGGACGGCTACACCTCGAACCAGAACAACTTCTTCGTGCACGTCCCGGCGGATGACGGCCGGATCACCTTCATCCCCTGGGGGGCCGACTCGGCCTTCACCGCGGTGCCCGCCATGCTGCCCGGCTTCGACCGCGGACCTGCGCCGGCAGTCTACGCGCAGGCCGCCCTCGCCAACCGTCTGGCCTTCGCGCCTGGGATGATCGACCGCTACCGCCGACGGCTCGAGGAGATCCTCGACACCGTCTGGCGTGAGGATGAGCTCCTTGCCGAGGTCGATCGCCTAGAAACGCTGCTCGCGCCGCACCTCGCCCCGGCGCAGTCGGGCGCTCCCAAGTCGCTTGACGCGGTTCGCGACTTCATCCGGCGACGGCGTAAAGAGATTGAAACGGCCCTCACGGCATGGCCACCCGAACTGCCCGAGGCATTCCGCCAGCCGATGACAACGAAGCGGGTCGGCAGCGTGAGTGGCACGTTCGCCACCGTGCAGCGTGCGGCGGCCGACGGCGAGCCGTCGCTGGGCGAGATCGGAATCGCGATGACGCTCAGCGACAAACCAATCGACTATGCAGCCGCAAACGTCGCTGCCTATCCGCTGCCCATCCCGGGGCCGTGGGGAAGGCCCGCGTCGCCGGCCGACGCGCCGCTGGGCGTGACGGTCTCCGGAACGCGCGTCGACGGCAAGCCGATGACGCTGACATTCATGCTCGATCGTCGCCTCGTCCGCGAGTCGGCCGGCGGCTTTGCGGCGGGCGGCATGCTCACGGAGGGGCCTGGCTTTTTCGGCTCTGGCCCGATGCGCATCGTCGGGGGCACGGTGGCCCTCGGCGACCGTGGGCTCGACCCGGGCACGCGGCTCTCGGGCACCTTCACATTTGGGATCGACGAGACGTCCGGTGGCTTCGGCAACCCCGCTCCGAAACGCCGCCCCGGCATGACGGAGAACTGAATCTCACTGACGCGACGAGGGCGAGCCGGCGGCAGTGAGCCCACAGGCTGATCTCGCTTTCGACCACCCCGCGCACTTTACGGCGTCGCGGTTGGACGACCCGCAGGGCCGGGATTGAGATCGACCCACACTTCATCGCCGACGGCAATTCGCCGGAGCGGCTCTGGATCGAACTCAACCGTCAGACCGCCGCTCACGCGATCCCAGACCGCCCGGGTGATCGTGCCCACGCGGGTCGTCGTCTCTCCATCGGTCCGGTAGACCCCGTCGCCGAGTGCCACGTTGGGCCGCACCTTGAGACCTCCGTCGCGGCCCATGTGGCCCGGTGTGTCACCAAGATAGACAGCGTCGTGGCTCTCGATCACCTCAAACAGAAACTTCGTGCCGTGCGGCGCGAGGGGAAGCCGCGACTGGGCGTCCTCGGCCCAGGAGACACTCGGCAGATTCATCGCACTCAGGGTGAGGAAAGCCGCGATGGCCACGGCTGCGCGGGAAAATGCCATGCTCACACCTCCAGAACTCGGGATGGTACCGCCCGGCCGACGACGATGCCGACGGGGGTGAATGACGGTAGTGTATGGAATCATCCTCTCCCCGGAGATACCGCATGACCTCACACCCAACCGACGACGTGGCGAGCCTGGCGGCCAGGCTTGAATCAACGAACGCCGACGAACGCGCCGCGGCGGCGGAGAAGCTCTGCCAGACGGGCGAGTCGGCTGCGACTGCGGCGATCCCGCTCGTGAGGGCCTGCGGCGACGCCGACGAACGGGTTCGCGAGTGGGCTGTGGCGGCGCTCGAAGATCTCGGGCCGCCGCCGGCTGATGCGATCGCCACGCTGGCGACCCTCACGACGGAGAGCGTACCGCTCGCGGCGTATTGGGCGGTCACGCTCCTCGGGCGGGCTGGGCAGGCTGCGGCAAACACGGCGGGCGTACTGGCCGACTGCCTCGCATCGGGCGACACCGCGGTGGCCCAGCGGGCCGCTTGGGCCCTCGGCAAACTCGGCCCCGCTGCCGCAGTCGCCCGCGAGCGGCTCCGCACCGCCGCCCAGTCGGCAGACCCGCGGCTGGCGAGCCTGGCCTCGGAGGCTTTGGCGACGATCGGTGGGGCGTGAGAAGACGTGCCGCGACCAGGCCACGCGGGGCATGAGGCCGTGCCGGGGCGACCGATAGGAGAGATGTGGCACCCGCACATCCCCTTCCGCCGGCAGGATCGCGTCTCTCGACGCCCGTGTTCCAGGCGGTGCTCATCGCCGCGATGGTCCTCGTCGCCGCCCCGGGGCAAGGCCAGCAGCCCGCCATGCCCATTTCCAAGCCCTGGGACGCGGTGCTGATCTGCAGTTTCAACATCCAGGTCTTCGGCGAGGCGAAGATGGCCAAGCGCGAAGTCGTCGAGGTGCTCGCCCGCGTGGCGCGGAAGTTCGACATCGTGGCCATTCAGGAGGTGCGGGCGAAGTCGGACGAGGTGGTCCCGTCGTTCGTCAGGGCGGTCAACGCCGACGGGAGCCAGTATCACTACGTCATCGGTCCGCGGGAGGGCCGCACCGTGAGCAAGGAGCAATACACGTTCGTCTACGACACGCGGCGGATCGAGGTTGATGCCTCATCGCTCGGCGTGGTGCCGAATCCCTCGAACGCGCTCCACCGGCCACCGATGCACGTCCGCTTTCGGACGCGGGTCCAACCCGCCGAGATGGCGTTTACCTTCTGGCTCGTCGACATCCACACCGATCCCGACGAGGTGCCGTCCGAACTCCAGGCGCTCTCCACCGTCTTCCAGCAAATGCAGGCGCTTCGGCCCGACGAGGACGACGTGATCGTGCTCGGCGACCTCAACGCCGGCCCGCCTGAGTTCACCGCCTTCAAGCGAATCCCGGGCATCGGCTGGGCGGTGTCGGGCACGACGACCAACACGCGGCGGTCGAAGACCTACGACAACCTGATCTTCTCGCAGCCGCAAACCAGCGAGTATCTCGGCACGTGGGGCGTGTTCGACCTGCAGAACGCGTTTGGCCTGCCGCTCGACAAGGCGCTTGAAGTGTCGGACCACAATCCGGTGTGGGCCGCCTTCTATCCAGCGGAGCACCGCGGCCAGTCGGCCGGCTTCATGGCCGCGCAGCCGGCAACGGTGCGCTGACACCGCCCGGCCCACTTTCCGTAGCACAGGTTGTCAACCTGTGCCGACCCACACACGGTCCCGACGTGCCCAGCCTACGGCAACTCCGCCGGCTGATGCGCCTCCAGATGCCACCGTGCCAGTTTGCCGCCCCCAAAAAGCCCCCGCTACCATAGTCTGCATGGACTCCACCCTGCCAACCGCGCCGACCGTCGATTTCCTGGGAATCGGCGTGCAGAAGGCGGGCACGACCTGGCTCTATCACCAGCTCGCACGACATCCGCAGATCGCATTTCCCCGCGGTAAGGAGATGCACTACTGGGACGCGGCCTCAGCCCCAAACGCTGACGAGTGGGCCGCGATGCTCGAGCCCCCCTCTCGTCGCTCGCGGAGCGGTCGGCCAATCAAGACCGGCGAGATCACGCCCGCCTATGCCACGCTCCCCGTCGAGAAGATCAAGGCGATCCACCGCCGCTGCCCAGGCATCCGGCTGTTCGTCAGCTTCCGCAACCCACTCGAACGAGCGTGGTCGGCGGCGCTGATGGGCCTTGCCCGCGCCCAGATGCTCGTTCCTGAAGCGAGCGATCACTGGTTTCTCGACCATTTCCGCTCCGCCGCCTCGCGGGCTCGGGGCGACTACCTCGGCTGCCTCGACCGTTGGTGGTCGGTGTTCCCCCGCGACCAGCTGCTCGTCCTTTTTCAGGATGACATCGCATCGCGTCCGTCGGCGGTGCTCGACACGCTGGCTGCCCACCTGGGCATCGACGCCACGGAGTTCGCAGCCCTCTCGGAATCGGTGATCGGCGAGGTGGTTGTGCCCGGTCTCGGCGACGGCGTCGTGTCAGCGGCACCACCGCCGCTGCGGCCGACGCTCCTTAAGCCGCTTCTCGACCTCTACGGCCGCGACATTGCGAAGCTCGAACGGCTCACTGGCCGCGATCTGTCGGCCTGGCGCGAGTTGCGATCCACGACTCGACACACCGGACAGAGAACAACCAGCGACGGCGGCGCCACGCAGGCTGCCGACGCCGAGGGCTGAGAAACGGCCTGTCAACCGTCGCGCGCAGTGGCATTCCTCATGAACCCCACGCTCGTCCGTGCTGTTCGACTCCGCTGCCCCCGCTGCGGCGAGGGCCGGCTGTTTCGCGGCCTGTTCCAGATGAACGAGTCCTGCTCCGCCTGCGGCGCGAGTTTCAAGCGGGAGCAGGGTTTCTATCTCGGCTCGATCTACATCAACTATGGCGCCACCGTGATCGGCACGGGTGCGCTCTACGCCCTGCTCGTGCTGGGAATCGGCTGGTCGCACAAGGCCGCGCTCGCCGCCTGCCTCGTGGCAGCCGTTGTGTTTCCAATCTGGTTCTTCCGCTGGGCCCGGAGCCTGCTGCTCGCCCTCGACGGATCGGTCAACCAACAGCAGGCCGTGGGTAGCGACGCGCCAGGCGGGGCCAAGGCCCTCGCCGGCGACGACGCCCGCGCGGGCTGCGCCATGGGCATGGCCCTCGCGCTGATCCTCCTCTTCGGCCTGGGCATGGCGGTCGTCACGATCCTGTTCACGGTCGAGGCCGAAGGGGCGGAGGTCGTGCCGACGGTGGGGTCGATCGAGCGGCTCGATCCACGGTTCGACGAGCTCGTGCCCGCCTCGGCCACGATCGAGGTGCTTGCCATGGGCTTCGACTGGGCCGAGGGCCCGGTCTGGCTGCCGGCCGCCGAGGACCGCGAGGCCTGCCTGCTGTTCTCCGACGTCCCTCGAAACCGGATCAACCGGTGGCGGCCCGGCAAAGGGGTGGACGTGTTCCTCGAGCCCTCGGGCTTCAGCGGACCCGACCCCGACGGCCGCGAACCAGGCTCCAACGGG
>Ga0082207_1000462_pt1 | contig 23182 bp, 20 predicted proteins | sample LakMenEpi10Aug09_FD_71540 | JGI IMG/M metagenome (GOLD analysis project Ga0082207, IMG submission 71540)
AAAATAATAATAGTAAGGACTACCCATAACTCATGCCTTCTTCCTTGACTTTTCCGAAAGTCCTTGACTTCTTTGAGTTTTTCGATTAAACTATTTAACATATTTTAAAAGACAAAAAATAGTGATACTTTTGTAATTTTATCAACAAAAGATCACTTTTCTTTTCTTTTTTACCCCCGAGAATGAAAATGCCCTGATTTCCAAGGGGGGATTAAGGGGGGTAATTTAACTTGTGTGTACAAGATAGCTCCTCTTAGGAGAGGTAGGGAAGGGGTCAGGTTTGTGGAGATTATCGGTTTGATCTAATACTTTTCAAACACCCTCTTAATAAAGCTAATTTTCTGCTTCTAAAGTTTGTTTAGCTTCCTGTAATTGCCGTTTATTTTCCTCACTAATTTGGGGGTAATGCAAATTTAAGTCCTGTAATTTTTTACAAATAATATCCGCTACTACCAATCGTGTAAACCATTTACGATCAGCAGGAATAATATACCAGGGTGCAAATTCTGTACTTGTGTTGTTGAAAACTTTTTCATAAGCGTCCATATAATCATCCCAAAAAGCCCTTTCTCCTACATCACTAACAGAAAGTTTCCAATTTTTTTCCGGTGATTCAATTCGTTCTAAAAATCGTTTTTTTTGTACTGATTTTGAAACATTCAGAAAAAACTTTAGCACAATTACCCCATTATTTACCAAGTATTTTTCAAAATTATTAATTTCCTCAAATCGCTGTTTCCATATTTGATTACCTTGGGGAAAACTGGGCAATTGTTGCTTTTTAAGTACCTCTGGATGTACCCGAACTATCAGCAATTCTTCATAATATGAACGATTAAATATGCCAATTCTCCCCCTTTCCGGTAAAGACTTAATCGAGCGCCATAAATAATCATGATCTAATTCTTCTTCACTAGGTGATTTAAAACTAAATACCTGACATCCTTGAGGATTCACCCCAGACATAACGTGTTTAATGGTACTATCTTTACCAGCAGCATCCATTGCTTGAAAAATAATTAACAAAGAATAACTATTTTGAGCATAGAGAATATCTTGATATTTAGCTAATTGAAAAATACCTGCATTTAATTTTTTTACCGCATCACCTTTTTGATGAAATTCACATTTGTAACTGGGATTATAGTCCTTAATCAAAGAAATTTGAGAACCTGGTTTAACAATATAAGGATCATGATTCATATCAATAAATTAACCCTGAATTATATTTGGTGATTAAAAATCGCGTCTACACAGACTTCGCAGAAACTTTTATTAATGTTAGTTTGTGTAGCCGCGTATATTATATCTTCTCCAGCTAAAAAACAGAAGACTGCAATTTTGTTAACTTCGCTAAAACTTCCGTACTGTGAATAGTGGGATTAACTTTTACAAAAGTTGCTCGTAAAATACCTTGAGGATCAATAATAAAACTATGGCGCATAGAAACAACACCTATCCAAGAACCATAAGCTTTACTAACCGTTCCCGTAGTGTCAGCTAACAAAGGAAATTTTAACCCTTCTGAATCACAAAATTGTGCATGGGAATCAATATCATCAGCACTGATACCAATAACTTGAGTATTTTTCTCAATGTACTTAGGTAAATCCTGCTGAAACCGTCTTGCTTCAATAGTACACCCAGAGGTAAAGTCTTGAGGGTAAAAATAGAGAACTACCCATTTACCGCCAAAATCAGCCAGGGAAACCTTACCATTACCCGTATTAGTTGGTAAAGTAAACTCAGGTGCAGGTTGATTAATTGCAGGTAATTTACCACCTAAAGCTTGAGCATTAGGTGTAAAATTCAACCAACTGATAACAGTTAAACAAATAGCAAATAAAATGCTAGTAAAGGGACGAGGAGAAATCATTGTCTGAACCAAAAAAATAACTTAATATAAGTTTATATTCTTGTTGGTAAATATTTTTAATCTACTTCAGGTTCTGGTGATTTTTCGATACTTTCAATGTATTGGCTATCTATGAGAAAAGCGCCTCTAGTAAAGCGCACACCCCAATAACCACCAGGACGACAGTCGATAACTATACCTTCTTCCCCAAGATGAATGACATCAACAGGACGTAACATAGGCATTGGTTCAGCGGTTTTCAGGTATGGTGGTAATGCTACCACACGGACTTTACTACCAATTGGGAATACTGGGGACATTTTGCAACAGGTTGTAATTTTGAATAACGGTAAATATCAATTTTATTTTACTCCTCTTCCTTTCCACCTATTTGTTAATAAATGTAAAGAAAATATTCCACATCCAAAATGAAATGATATATTAAATCCATAGGACACCAAGTTAAGAAGAAACCGACTAAGAGAAAGGGCAATTGATCTAGTGTCCCCCGTCATTAGCCCCACAAGTGCAGCATTATTGATCATAAAGTGGCAACTAGCCAAACCTTAGATAAGATGGCGAAGCCAAATCCAGATCGGAAAGACGTTAATATGCTGTGTTTGCGTTTTAGAAAGTCCACCTTTAGTAACTTAAATTCACTTACTTAGTTTAATCATTTGAAACCTGCAAATTCACTAGAACCCGGTCAACCTTGATCGGGTTTTTAGACATTTATACCTTGTTTTGACGGGAAAAATGTTAATATATACCGCTTTGATGGGGTACAAAATTGAATCATGAAACTCTTGTAGTACAGGTATCTTGCCCGCTAGATATGTACCTCATAACACCGGGAAGCGTGTATACTCTGGACTTTCGCCAAAAAATATTAAATACACATTATTTTAAATACAACTTTCACCTCCTTTCTCCGTGTCCTCCGTGCCTCTGTGGTTCGATAAAATACAAACCAAGAGGACAAAAGATCAGCGACTAACTGGCCACTAAATTACCCCAAGCAATGTAAGGTAACTTTGCGGCTGTTGCTTTTACCTGTTCTGCATTTGCTACCAGTTGTCCACAAGCGTCCCAAGTCCCCGCAATAAAGGCGCTTCTTGTACCTTCACTCATGACAACCGCAGCGGTAAAATTACTAATTTGCACTTGCAATTTTTCCAAATCTATGGTAACGACTTCTTGAGGATGAGCGATAACTAATTCTTGTAGTCGTTTAACTACTTCTCCTTCAGCAATTACGCATGGTATCCCCATAGCTACGCAATTACCAAAGAAGATTTCCGCGAAACTTTCGCCAATTAGAGCTTTAATTCCCCATTTAGCCAGAGCTTGGGGTGCGTGTTCTCGTGACGAACCACAGCCAAAGTTGCGGTTAACAATGAGGATATTTGCCCCCTGGTATGGAATTTGATCAAATGGGTGTTCACCGTTTAAGGCTTTTCTGTCGTCCACAAATACACCCTCTTTTAAGTCGTCAAAGGTGATGGCTTTTAAGTAGCGGGCGGGTATAATTCGGTCGGTATCTATGTCGTTACCAATGAGGGGAACGGCTTTACTGGATATTTGTTTTACTTCACTTACCATAATTAATTAACCACGAAGGAAGAAGAGTTTAAGAGAGATTTTTTTATGGGAAGGACTTCTAGTTTGTCCTGATTTTGTCCTACCCCACAAGATTTTTCAGCGCTTGCAAGAGATGTTTTTTTCGGTGATTTGGGCGGGCAGGATGCCCACCCCACAAGGTTTTTATTTTATAATAAGTCCCGTACGTCGGCAATTTCCCCTTTTATGGCGGCTGTGGCTACCATAGCCGGACTCATGAGTAAGGTGCGACCGGAGGATGATCCTTGTCTACCTTTGAAGTTGCGGTTCGACGAGGAGGCGCTGATTTGTCTTCCCTGGAGTTTGTCGGGGTTCATGGCTAAACACATGGAACACCCTGGTTCTCTCCATTCAAAACCGGCTTTAACAAAGATTTTATCTAGTCCTTCGGCTTCGGCTTCTTTTTTGACTCGTTCTGAACCGGGGACAACAAAGGCTTTGACTCCCGCTGCAACTTGGCGACCTTGGGCGATTTTGGCGGCTTCTCTTAGGTCGCTTATGCGTCCATTGGTACAGCTACCGATAAAGCAAACATCTATTTTTGTGCCTTGGATGGGTTGTCCGGGATATAAATCCATGTAAGAATATGCTTCTTCAGCGATAAAGCGGTCTTCTTCCAGCAGTTCTGCGGCTGTGGGGATTTTTTCATCTACGCCAATTCCTTGACCGGGTGTAATTCCCCATGTGACTGTGGGGGGGATATTGTCTGCATTAAATATTACAATATCGTCATATTCGGCATCAGGATTACTACTGAGGGATTTCCACCAAATAAGGGCTTTTTCCCAGTCTGCACCTTTAGGGGCAAAGTCTCTATTTTGTAAAAAATCATAAGTAATTCTATCGGGGTTGACGTATCCACATCTCGCACCACCTTCTATGGCCATGTTACAAACGGTCATTCTTTCTTCCATGTTCATTTGAGCAAAGGTTGTACCCGCAAATTCGTAAGCGTAGCCGACACCTCCTTTAACCCCTAGAGTACGGATAATATGTAATATTACGTCTTTAGCGTAAACTCCGGGTTTTAAGTTACCGTTAACTTCAATTTTACGGACTTTTAATTTTGATAATGATAGGGTTTGGGATGCTAAAACATCTCTAACTTGGCTTGTACCAATACCAAAGGCAATCGCTCCAAATGCGCCATGACTTGACGTATGGCTATCTCCACAAGCAATGGTCATGCCCGGTTGAGTTAGTCCCAATTCAGGAGCAATGACATGAACTATACCTTGATTTCCTGAACCAATATTGTAAAAAGTTATGTTATTTTCTTGACAATTCTTTTCCAATGCTTGAATCATTTCCTCGGCCATATTATCCACAAAGGGACGGGCTTGGTTTTCGGTAGGAACAATATGATCAACGGTGGCTATGGTCCGCTGCGGAAATAATACTTTTAGATTCCTGCTTTTAAGCATCCCAAAAGCTTGGGGACTGGTAACTTCATGAATAAGATGTAGTCCAATAAATAGTTGTGTTAATCCTGACGGTAGTGTACCAACAGTATGCAAGTCCCAAACTTTGTCAAATAGAGTACCCTTGCTCATAAATCAATTTATATTAAAGGAGTCGAGTCTTTGATTGTATCAGAAAATAGACTGCTTCAAAATTAAACCTTTTGCATTTTCGGAACTTCTGGCGCGTTTGCGAGCTTTACAACATCGTCCCCCGCTAAAATTCAATTACATTTTACAAGTTGGGGATTTAACTATAGATATGGTTAAAAGAGAAGTTAAACGAGGAGGGCGTTTGATTCAATTGAGCGGCCAGATTTACCCCGTCTATTCAAATGATTTTACCGTGCAGAAAGTGATCGATCTGGGAATATAGAAGGATCGGGATTAAAATTAGCGATCGCTTATAAAATTGTGCACTTGCATCGTGGTACAATTTGTGTCACAAGTCAGCCTGATCAAATTACAACTTTTACAGTGGAATTGCCATTTGACAATTGCAAATTCAATTCTAAGAAAATTCTTAATTAATTCTCATGATTTTCTTAATATTGATCAGGTAACTTAATAAAAGTTCATCAGGTTTTGTAATTCTTAGGAAAAGTGAAATAAAATGGATGGTAGTTTAATTCTATTTAACATTCTCAATCCGCCGATTTTGTTCTTCTTTATGGGAATGCTGGCGGTTTTTTGGAAATCTGATTTAGAAATTCCCCAACCTTTACCTAAATTATTTTCCCTTTATTTACTTTTGTCAATTGGGTTTAAAGGGGGACATGAACTAGGAGATAGTGGGATTAATTTACAAATAGCACTCACTCTCATAGCTGCTATTATTATGGCTTCTATCGTGCCAGTATACACCTTTTTCATTCTCAAACTCAAGCTTGATAATTATAATGCAGCAGCGATCGCCGCTACCTACGGTTCTATTAGTGCAGTCACGTTTATTACCGCTAGTTCCTTTCTAGAAAAACTGCATATTTCCTATGGAGGACACATGGTTGCAGCATTAGCTTTAATGGAATCTCCAGCTATTATAGTCGGTTTAATTCTTGTGAGAGCCTTTACTCCAAAAACAGAAGATGAACAGGAATTTTCTTGGGGAAAAGTGATGCACGAAGCTTTTTTAAATGGGTCTGTATTTCTCTTAGTTGGTAGTGTGATAGTGGGATTACTAACAGGAGATAAAGGTTGGGAAAAATTACAACCCTTTACTCAAGGAATTTTCTATGGTGTGCTGACTTTCTTCTTACTGGATATGGGATTAATTGCCGCAAAAAGAATTAAAGACTTAAGTAAAACAGGTTCTTTCTTGATTGGATTTTCTGTTTTTATTCCCATTATCAATGCCATTATTGGAATTTTGATATCAAAAGTTCTGGGAATGGGAGAAGGAAACGGCCTTTTATTCGCCGTTTTATGTGCAAGTGCTTCTTATATTGCTGTTCCAGCAGCTATGAGATTAACAGTTCCCGAAGCTAACCCCAGTCTCTATGTTTCTATGGCTTTAGCTTTAACATTTCCCTTCAATATTATTGTCGGTATTCCTCTGTATTTACAAATCATTAAATTGGTTGGTGTATAGTTCAATTTCCCCGTTTTTTAGCAAAAATTCATGGTTATAACCTCCAAAAAAAGTATAGGAACTCAAATATAAATAATAGTATATAATGCTATATTTGTATGAGTTTCCTGTTCAAAAATATTTGATGAGAATTATTTTCCTAATCCGAAAGTTTATTGAGCAATTACCGCTATAATCTTTGAATGTATCGTTACTTATAGAGGTTTTTCCATGAATACTCTCAAAACTCAATCAGATGATTACTTTCAGAAAAACTGGGAAATTTATCAAAAAGTCGTAGTTAATAACTACATGGAACATCGAGAATTTTCTAGTGCTTTGTATAATTTTCTAAATGATTATTGCCAAACACCGTTTTCTTTACTGGAACTTGGATGTGGTGATGCTACTTTAACAGTTCAAGCTTTATTAAATACTACTATTGCTTCCTATACTGGAGTTGACCTATCTGGGGTTGCTTTGGAAATTGCCAAAGTCAATATGGTACAAATTCAGTGTGAACAAACTTTTATTGAAGACGACATATCTAAAGTTGTTGAGAAACTAGCTCAAAACCAGAAGCAAAGCTTTGATGTAGTCATGACTTCCTTCGTTTTACATCACCTCAGTTTAGCAGAAAAAGATAAAGTTATTCAGCAAGTATCTCATCTCCTAAAACCCAATGGTGTCTTTGTTCTCATTGACACAGTTCTCAAAAAAGAGGAAGACAGAAAACACTTTATTAACCGCTACTTAGAAAATATGTATCAAAACTGGAATGCACTCTCTTCTCAAGATATGTTAATGATAGATAATCATATATCTACCTATGATTTTCCTGAAAGTCAAACTACTTTCTACGAACTTGCAGAAAAACACAATTTTGTTGATTTTAAATGTTTATACAAAGATACTATTGAATCTGCACAATTTTTGTGTCTGTATAAATAATTTGACAGTCTCAAGACTAAAGCTAGAGAAAGAACTCATTAACCACACAACTAAATAATCCGTCAAAATAAATTTGACGGGTTACACAAATCTATAAACCTTTTATTTCATTACTTTTAACAAATTTATAGTAGTTGAAATTTTCAGTGTTATTACTAATTAAAAATTCTACTCAACCTTAAGAATTTGGGAATCTTTCTTGCCCTCTACCCTAAGACAGATCAAGATTCTACCTAACTAAAGATGTCAAATATTAATCTATATTTAAAAATAGTAGCTAGTGCTGATATTGCTATTGTAGAGGTACAAAATGCTAGGATATTTTTTCATGGTACTCGCTACAGCTTTAAGTCTATTAATTGTTGATTTAGTTGTTCCTGGAGTAGATATTGCTAATTTTCCCGCAGCTTTAATTGCTGCTGTTGTCATTGGTTTAATTAATAGTGGAATTAAACCAACTATGAATATCTTCTCTTTACCTTTGACATATCTCACCTTAGGTGGATTTTCTCTAATTGTCAACGGAATTTGTTTTTGGTTAGCATCAGTTTTAGTTCCAGGTTTTCAAATTCAAGGATTTATTGCTTTTATTATCGGTCCTGTAATTCTGTCTTTAGCTAATACCTTTCTAAGTAAATACTTTGCAGAAAAAGGTTTTGAATTGCAAGATAATCAATAGGTAACCCTTTAAAACTAGGAAATATCCATGAACTTATTGCGTATACTTCTCGGTGTATTTTTACCTCCTTTGGGGGTTTTCCTCACAGTTGGATTTGGTCCAACTTTGTTAATTAATATTTTGCTGACTCTCCTGGGTTGGCTTCCTGGTAGTATTCATGCGGTTTGGGTAATTGTCAAGCATGAAGAAAACATTAATCGGGAGGAAGGTACTTATTAATTTTGTAGGGTGCGTTATCAACGCACCTTTATATTTTTATATTAAATATATGAAATTAATCAGAATTATAATGGTGCGTTACGAAGACAGCTAACCCTACAGGTTAAGATATTTTTTAATTGGAAGTCTCTAATAGATAGTTTAATAAGTTATAAATAAAAATAATGAGTAAATTAAAAATATAAAAATTAATTTACTCATTTATATATAAACTTTGAAAAAACCAAATTGCGGATATTAAGCCCGAATATCTTTATCTTTAAATAAATCGGCTGTTGTTAATAGTAACTCCCGCAAAGTTTGTTTTAATTGACGTTCTTTCTTAGCTATAACTGCACCTGCATCTGTCAATTTTTTTTCTAGAAGCGAGTAACTTTCTTTTACTTGTGCTGTGATAGATTCAGCTTTCGGATGGGATTTATCACACCATTGTTTTGCTTCATTCAAATAATCCTGTACTTCTTGATCACTTCCGCTATAACGTGCAGATAGATTTGCGCGGACAATTGCTGATTGTGCTTGTAATTGTGCATAGCGTTTCTTTAATAACCCGATTTCTTCACTATCTTTGATAGAATCAATTGCTGAATCAATCGCAATTTTTGTATCTGCTGATTTATCTTGACTAGTTTCCACTATCTTGGTTAAAATTCCTTCAATTTCTGCTTGTAGTTCTTCTTCTTCCCGATCTAATTGAGCTTGTAAGTGCTTAATTTCCGCTTGGGTTTTAACAATATCTGAATGTTTTTTAAGATTTATCGCTTCCATAGCTCCTTCAATTGAAGCTACCACTCCTTCTTTAAATTCACTACCTTTTTCTTGTAAATTATCAACAACTGTAGAAACAGCATCATTAACTAAATTACGCAGTTCATGAGAACCTTCTTTAAACTCAGAACCGACTTGAGAAACAGCAGATTTCACAATTTCCCGAATCCTTTCAGCTTTTAATTGTCCTTTTTCTTTAGCTTGATGTAAATCTAGTTGAATTTGTTCTTTAATGTTCTTATTAGTGGTCATATTCAATGTAAATCTCACGCAATAACTACACTTATTTTGACGAATTTTGTTAGCTATGAACATCCTCTAAAGAGATAAAATCATATCTATCTTTAGGTAGTTGAAAGTATTTGGCGATTATAAAGATGCCTCCAGCACCCTCCGCGAACGCTACTAGACAAGCAAAGTCCGCCTTTACAGGCTTAGTAATTATAAGTTTTTAACCTACGCAGATTTTATGGCCGCGAATTCTATTCGCCAGAAATTTTTTAGTTAAATGTTGCCAATTTGTGGAATAATGAATATTGATATTGATGAATAAATAAATTTTAAATTATGTGGCGGGTAAATATCACTTGTGATGATCAAGCTTGGAAACTTTCTGGTGTTGAATTTAAGAAAATAGCAGAAAATTACAAAGGTGAATTAATTGGTTCTAAAAAAATGCCAGATGGAAAACGCATCATGTCTTATAAAATTGAAGATATTAGCGAAGCAGAAGCTTTTCAAGAACAATGTACAAAGTTTATCGGCTTTGTTGCGGATTTTGAAGCTTTATGAAAATAATAATCACAGAATCAGAAAACACTGGAAATAACAATACAAAAACTATGATTTTACCTCAAGAAAGCTATTTACAATTTACCCCCGATTTGAAAATTTGCCGGCTTTTAAATGGAATGTGGCAAGTTTCGGGAGGACATGGACGCATTAACCCTAAAACTGCAATTGAGTCTATGTTTCAATATGTTGATTCTGGTTTCACAACTTGGGATTTAGCAGACCATTATGGACCAGCAGAAGATTTTATTGGTGAGTTTCGTCGTCAATTAATTGCAAATCGTGGAGAGGAAGCTGTTAATCATATTCAAGCTTTTACAAAATGGGTTCCTCGTCCTGGGAAAATGACGAGAAAATTAGTTGAGGAAAATATTGATATCTCTTTGAAAAGAATGAATGTTAAATCATTGGATTTAATGCAGTTCCATTGGTGGGAATATCGAGATAATAATTATTTAGATGCTCTCCAATATATGGTAGAATTGCAAAATGAAGGCAAGATCAAACATTTAGCTTTAACTAATTTTGATACGGAACATTTACAAATTATTACCGCAGCAGGAATCAAAATTGTTTCTAATCAAGTACAGTTTTCTCTCGTTGACAGAAGACCACAGGTAAATATGGTTAATTTTTGTCAAGAACATGATATTAAATTGTTTACCTATGGTACTATTTGTGGTGGTTTATTATCAGAAAAATATTTGCAAAAACCAGAACCCAAAGGCTTAGAAATAAATACTACTAGCTTGAGAAAATACAAACAAATGATTGATAATTGGGGTGGTTGGGGGCTATTTCAAGAGTTACTAAATACCTTAAAAACCATTGCTGATAAATATCAAGTTAGTATTACTAATGTGGCTGTAAATTACATTTTAAATCAGCCAGCAGTGGGGGGTGTAATTGTCGGTGCTAGATTGGGAATTGCAGAACATTTGTCAGATAATGCTAGGGTATTTACTTTTAATTTAGATGCTGAAGATATGGGGAAAATAGATGCAGTTTCTCAACATTCGCGGGATTTATATCAATTAATTGGTGATTGTGGAGATGAATATAGAAGGTAGAGTAGTGGTAATCAAAAAACTGCGTGATTAATTACAGTTAAGCTGGGGATACTTTGTTTTTGTATCAACAGCACTGGCGAATAAATCAATTTAGAATACTATAGTATTCATAGCCCAATATCAAGTACGATGATCTTGTGATAAGTTACAGTATTGAAAAAATCCTAACTCCTCAAAAATTCCCAAATTCTACCTCCGTAGAGTTGATCATATCACTCTTGTTGATAACAAACTTTTTTAATTACGTAGAATCTGGGCGCGAAACCTGCACCCCTATATCGTCTTAAATTAATCCCAGTTCCCGCTGAAGTAAGTTAATGGACTGTATACCAATGTAGTTTTCACAGCGAATTAGTTTAGGTGTACGAATTAAGTCTTCTGATAACGTTTGGATAGTTGCTTGTGCTGTACAATAGCTAATTTGATCTGTGCAAAAGATAATTTCTGAGCGTTTGACCATTGCCTGTAACTTATAAGCATCCTTGGGTTGAGCAGTTATCACCAACAACTCATCTCCGCGCAAGCCGTGAAGAATAACTTCCGTAGCTCTGAGAATACCAGAACTGGGGCTAATTACACCTATACAACTAGATTTGGGTAAACCTTTAACTACAGTTAATTCTTTCCCGTAGTCGTGAATATCTAGGGGGATAACACGAACGGCTTTAAGGGCAGCCATTGCTTCCACTTCTCCGATAAAATAACGACTAGTGACTAATGTGGCCGAGGTTGTTTGGTCTAATACCGCCATTAGTTGTTCCATTGGTACTAGCTGGACGGGAACTTGCAGAGATTCCCCTAATTCATCAACCATTAATTCCCCAGCCCCAATATCTTGGTATGGTGTCACCACCAATACCCTAGCACTACAGCGCGACCGCCAGTCAACCTCTGCTAAAAATAGTTCCCGTGCTAAATTGAGAGAACAGCCTTGATTTAATAACTCATCTATGGCTTGCTGAACTATTTTGTAGCTGTTTGGATGTTGTTTAAAAATGGGAGACTGTGATCTATTTCCGCCTTCATGACCTTGGCTACGCACATAAATACCTGAACCGGCCAGACTCTCAACAAATCCTTCTACCTCCAATTGGCGGTAAACTTTGCTAATGGTGTTACGGTGTAACCCAGTTTGCATTGCTAAAGCCCTGGTACTGGGTAACTTGTATCCGGGTGAATATTGCCCAGAAGCGATCGCAAATCGGATTTGATTAAATAGTTGGTTAGATGCAGGAATTTCACTATCTGCTTGAATACGGAATTGAATCATCACCAATTCCTCTCCCTAAAACTGAGATTAATTGCCATCAGCTACCTATTAAATATATGATTAGTTGGTTAATTTACTCTGATAAATATCACCAAGGAACTATACCGGAGTTAGGAGTTAAGGGTGAAAATGAATTAAAGGATGATTGAAGTCATTAATCATGGCTCAAAATCCTTGCATCTTACCCCAGACATATTATCCCTTGTCTTTTCCCTTGCTGCCAACTTAAATTATGACAGAGCCAGTAATAAATACCTCAACAATTCAAGTTCCCGCGGGCAATTTACAAATAGATGCTTATTTAGCAAAACCAACTTCCCCCGGTTCTTATCCGGGAATTATTGTTTTACAGGAGATTTTTGGTGTTAATGTGCATATTCGAGAGGTAACAGAACGAATTGCTCAACAGGGTTATGTAGTTATTGCTCCGGCACTGTTTCAACGTCAAGCACCTGGATTTGAAACTGGTTATACTCCAGAAGACGTAGAAATAGGCCGAAAATACGCTTGGTTACAGACTACAGCATCAGAACTTTTAAGTGATATTCAAGCAGCTATTAACTACTTAAAAACTTTACCCCAAGTAAAAAAAGATGGATTTGGTTGTATTGGCTTTTGTTTTGGTGGTCACGTCGCCTATCTAGCTGCTACTTTACCAGATATTAAGGCTACTGCCTCCTTTTACGGTGCGGGGATTACTAATCGTACTCCTGGAGGTGGAAATCCGACTATTACCCGGACATCAAAGATTACAGGAACTATCTACGCCTTTTTTGGGACAGAAGATGGGAGTATTCCCCTAGAACAAGTGGATGAGATTGAGGCAGAACTGGAAAAATACAAAGTTCCCCATCGTGTGTTGCGCTACGATGGATCTGATCACGGATTTTTTTGTGATCATCGTGCCAGTTATAATTCTAAAGCTGCGGCAAATGCTTGGCAACAAGTCCAAGAACTTTTTAGCCAACTGACAACTGACAACTGACAACTAACAACTAATAATTTATCTTCAAAGTCATGAATTCCGAATCTAAACTTTCTCAAACAGCTAATTCGTCTTTTTCAATGGACGATTTTGCTAAAGCACTAGAAAAGCACGATTACCAATTTCAAAAAGGGCAAATTGTTCGTGGTAAAGTCTTTCAAATTGACCATGATGGAGCTTATGTTGATATTGGTGGTAAATCATCTGCATTTCTTCCCCAAGATGAGGCTTCTTTGAGAGGAGTAACTGATTTGTCGGAGGTATTACCGATGAATGAGGAATTAGAGTTTTTAATTATTCGGGATCAGGATGCAGAAGGTCAAGTTACTATTTCCCGTAAACAGTTTGAAGTGCGTCAGATTTGGGATAAACTTTTAGAAATGCAGGAAAATTCCCAAACTGTCCAAGTGCGGGTAACAGGTGTTAATAAAGGCGGTGTTACGGTTGATCTTTTGGGTGTCCGGGGTTTTATTCCGCGATCGCACATCTCCGAACGTGATAATCTAGAAGCACTTAAAGGTCAAAATCTAACTGTTGGCTTTTTAGAAATTAATCGTGAAACCAAGAAACTGGTTCTTTCTCAACGTTTAGCGGCTCGTTCTAGTAACTTCAGTTTATTAGAATTAGGTCAATTGGTAGAGGGGAAAATTACCGGAATCAAACCTTTTGGTGTATTTGTAGATTTAAATGGTGCCAGCGCTTTACTGCACATTAAACAAGTCAGCCAAAAATTTATTGAATCTTTAGAAAAAGTCTTTCAAGTTGGTCAACCCATTAAAGCTGTAATTATTGATTTAGACCAGGGTAAAGGTAGAATTGCTATTTCTACCAGAGTTTTAGAAAATTACCCCGGTGAAGTTGTAGAAAATTTTGCAGAAGTCATGAATTCAGCGGAAGCTCGTGCTAATCGTGCAGCTAATAAAACTGCTGAATAGTTTACTGGTAATGGGTAATGGGTAATGGGTAATTGGTAATGGGTAATTGGTAATTGTCAGATCTTAATTGCTAATTGCTAATCCCTATTCCCTATTTATTCAGATGCAGTTAAAATCATCACTCTCATTAGTTATGAAGAATGGAAACGTTTAAAACAATTGGACATTTATTTAATTTCAGAAGACGATGAAGAATCTTTTAGTCCAGAAGAAGTCATTAAAGCTTTATAAATAAGATATACAACTCCTAATTATGGATAATTTACCAGAAAATAAATCTAATTCCTATGCTGGTGGTGGTTTACCAGTAATTCAATATTGGGTAGAAAAAACTCTCTCACCCCAAGGTTTACAATTATGGCAAACTCTCAATCATAAAAGCGCTTGTTTATCCTGTGCTTGGGGTACAGGTGGACAACAAGGAGGATTTGTCAATGAAGCAGGAGAATATTTACAACGTTGCGCTAAAAGTGTAGAAGCTATTGCAGCAGAATTACAACCAGGAATTAAACAAGATTTTTTCCAAAAATATAATATCAGTGAATTACAAGAATTAACCTCTCAAGAATGTGATAACTTAGGTAGACTTAGTTATCCTCTCATTCTTAAATCAGGTTCATCTCATTATCAACGTATTAGTTGGGAAGAAGTTTATCAAATTGCAAAACAAGCCTTTAGTTTCACACCAGCAACTATAGCTAGTTATAGTTCTGGACGTTCATCTAATGAAGCTGCTTATTTATTACAATTGTTAATGCGATCACTTGGTAGTAATAATCTAGCAGATTGCTCGGATTTATGTCACGCTCCCTCAACCGTCGGCTTAAAAAAAGTTTTCGGTTCAGGAACATCAATGGTAAGTTTAGAAAACTTACAACATAGTGATTGTGTGGTTTTAATTGGTTCTAATGCACCCGCAAATCATCCCCGATTAATGAACGAATTAATCAAATTACGAAACAGGGGTGGTAAAGTAATTATTATTAATCCCCAAATTGAAATTGGTTTAGTTAAATTTGCTTCTCCTGCTTTTCCGATCAAATCCTTACTTACCGGGGGTTCTGATATATCTTCTTTATATTTGCAACCGATTCCTGGTAGTGATGTAGCCTTATTTCTAGGGTTACAAAAATCTCTAATTGATCAAAATTTAATTAAAATAGAATATCTCAAATCCTCCACTCAAAACTGGCAACAAATTTTAGATTATGCCAGTAATATATCTTGGGATGATATCACCAAAACCTGTGGTTTATCTCATGAAGAAATTACCGCCACAGCCTATATAATTGGTAAATCTGAGCGTGTAGTTTTTGCTTGGGCTATGGGAATCACTCAACAAGCTAACGGTGTAGATAATGTTTTGAGTATAGCAAATACGGCTTTAATTACAGGTAATGCTGGTAAAATTGGTGCGGGAACAATGCCCATTAGAGGACATTCTAACGTCCAAGGATTTGGTTCAATGGGTGTCACTGTCAATTTGCGGGAAGAAATCAAACAAGCACTATCTAAACTGTTAGGAAAACCCCTGAATGAAACTCCTGGTTATCATACCCGGAATTTAATAGCAGCAGCAGAATTAGGAAAGATCAATACCCTCTTTTGTTTAGGGGGAAATTTGTATGCAGCTAACCCAGATTTATCACAAGCAAAACGGGCTTTATCACAAATAGAAACCATTTTTTATGTAGCGACAAAACCGAATTTAGGACATTTTCACGGATTAGGAAAACAGCAAACTTTAATCTTACCTGTTTTCAATCGTTTTGAAAATCCTCATCAGACAACAACGGAATCAGGTAATAATTTTGTCAGGTTAAATGATGTCGGTAAAAGTCATTTACAACCAGGTAATTCTGATTTGATTTCTGAAGTAGAATTAATTACAGAAATAGCTCATCGTTTACATGATGAAAATCCGATTAATTGGCGTAAATTACAAGATACGGTTTATGTTAGAGAATTAATTGCTAAAACTATACCTGGTTATGAGAAAATAGGTCAAATTGATCAAACTCAGGAAGAATTTACCATTACAGGACGGATTTTTGATGAACCGAAATTTCCCACTTTTGATGGTAAAGCGCGGATGTTTATCACACCTTTACCACAATTAAATTTACCTGATAAATCAGCTTTTGGTGTGGAGGAAAATCAACCAGGAATTGTCCTGATATTGGGAACAGGACGCGGTTATGGACAACATAATACAGTAGTTTATCGCAGTGCAGATAAATATCGCAATATGCCCCATCGTCATTGTATTCTAATGAATAGTTTGGATATTAAAAAAGCAGGATTTCAACAACATCAACGAGTTACAGTTAAAGGAAGTGGAGGAGAACTAGAAAATATTGAAATTATTAGCGGTGCGATTCGTGAAGGTGTAGCTTTTATGTTTTATCCTGAAGCTAACGTTTTATTGACAGCAGAAATTGATCCTGAAAGTGGTACACCTGCTTATAAAAGAGTTCCGGTTTTTGTGTACTAAATATTATCTCTATTATCTCGTTCCCAGTCTCAGACTGGGAATGCCATTAGGAGGCTCTGCCTCCACTTGACAAAGAAAACAAAGCCTTCTATAATTTTTTCCCATACAGAGTATGGGAACGAGAAACGAGAAAATTACCTCTTGATTTGTTGATAGTAAGCCTTCAGAGTTCGCAATGATGAAAGGTATAAACTCATAGTATGGTATTACAGCAGTTTCCGATGTGATGAGGTACAGATATTAATCATAAAAATCTCATGGTGCGGGCATCTTGCCCGCTAAAATTCTACCTCACCTAGATGAAATGCGCTGTATGTTGGAGAACTTTTTGTCCCATTAAAAATTAAAAAAATTTTCTTTTTTTTGTTCTAACTGGTTGACTTGCGGCGCGGGGGGTGATATTCTGATAATGGGAATGTGTGCCTAAATAAAAATTTTGCAACCACTCCATTATAATACTATGACCATAGTACCACAACGAAAGCGACCTAAACCCTGAAAATAAAAAATTTTTTCAAAAAAACTTATTTAAAAATTAAAATTAATAATTTTAACTTATGAATTAGGCGAGAGCGTGACATATAGTGTCGTAACGGGTTAATAATTCTACCAAAGAAAATTTTGATTAATGATGGTATTTGCTAGATGAAGAGATTAATGCTAGTAATTTAACGTAATCTGTAGTTTGAGAGAGCATAAAGCCTAAAAACTGAATTATACAACCAATAATGACATTTTTTGTACCTACGAAAAAGTAGGAATTTTGGAATATTCATTAACGATAAATGGCTATATAGTTCTAGGAAGGTGGTAAAACTACTGACAAAATACTTGCTTATGACATAGATATTTCGCAGTTTTTGACCCTTTTTTGCAAATTTTGCGAAAAATCTGGGTTAAGCAAACCATCAAATCACATTAAAAACTACACAGAGAGACTTACCCTATGGACAGCAACGACGGTACAAACAAACCATCACGCGATGTCCTACCTATTCCTGATATTACTCCTCCAGGCTTAACAACCTTTGATGCCAAAGACCCTGATACCAAATACCCTCCCATTGTTCCTTTACGTCCCCCCGAAGGTGCACCTAATGTTCTTATTGTTCTGCTAGACGATGTAGGTTTTGGAGCATCTTCTGCCTTTGGTGGACCAATTAATACACCTACAGCGGAAAGACTAGCTGCCAATGGACTATTATACAATCGTTTTCACACTACTGCCCTTTGTGCTCCTACCCGCGCCGCCTTACTAGCAGGAAGAAATCATCATTCCATAGGCTTTGGAGCAATTACCGAAATGGCCACCTCAGCACCTGGTAACAATTGCTTACGTCCGAATACAGCGGCTCCTTTGGCAGAAATTTTGAAACTTAATGGCTATTCTACCGCTCAGTTTGGTAAATGCCACGAAGTTCCTGTTTGGGAAACAAGTCCTATGGGTCCATTTACTAGCTGGCCTAGTGGTGGTGCTGGTTTTGAATACTTTTATGGGTTTATTGGCGGTGAGACTAACCAATATTATCCTGGTATTTATGAAGGGACTATTCCTGTTGAACCGGAAAAAACCCCTGGTAAAGAATACCATTTTACCGAGGATATGACTGAAAAAGCCATTAAGTGGGTAAAACAGCAAAAATCCTTAATGCCTGATAAGCCTTTCTTCATGTACTTTGCTCCTGGTGCTTGTCATGCTCCTCACCATGTCCCACTGGACTGGGCTGATAGGTATAAGGAACAATTTAATAAAGGTTGGGAAGAGATACGGGAAGCAACTTTCAAGAAGCAAAAAGAGTTAGGCATCATTCCAAATGATGCTTTATTAAGCGCTCCTCCCGGAGGTGAATATGGAGAGGACGACAATCAGATTCCGAGTTGGGATTCGTTTTGCCCTAAGATGCAGGAAGTCCTCGCTCGACAAATGGAAGTTTATGCAGGTTATTTAGAACACACAGACCATCATGTGGGTTTGTTGGTAGACGCTTTAGCGGAATTAAAGGTTCTCGATAATACTCTCATCTACTATATCATCGGCGACAATGGTGCTTCCGCGGAAGGTTCCAAGCAAGGTACTTTTAACGAAATGATCACATTGACAGGTTATAATCTAGAAGATGAAGAATACTTAATAGGCAAGAAAGACGATTTAGGTACTGAGGATGCTTATAACCACTATGCGGTAAGTTGGGCTCATGCCATGAATACACCCTATCAATGGACAAAACAGGTAGCTTCTCACTTTGGAGGAACTCGCAATGCTTGTATTGTTCATTGGCCTGAAAGGATTGCGAAAAACCGCCTTAAGATTATTGCATATGATGCAAATGCAATCGAAGGCCGTATCCGTTCTCAGTTCCATCATGTGATTGATGTTGCTCCCACGGTTTTAGAAGTCGCCAACTTGCCCCAACCGACCTTTGTGCATGGGGTTATGCAAAAACCCATGGAAGGGGTGAGTATGGCTGATTCTTTTAAAAATGTCACCGAGGTACAAGACCAAAAAATATGGTTAAAAGGTACTCACCAAACCCAATATTTTGAGATGGTAGGTAATCGGGGGATTTATCATAAGGGTTGGACTGCTGTAACGCAACACCGCCTCCCCTGGCAAACGGGTGAAGCTAAAATACCTGCATTTGATGATGATGTTTGGGAACTTTATAAAATAAGTGACGAGTATGATCATGAGCATCAAGACCTTTATCATCAGCTAAGAATACTTGGGGACGACAGGAATCCACAGCAGGAAAAATGGTTTCAACAGGTACGCTGGATGAAAAAGACACCAGTAGACTGGACTCAATCTAAAAATCTAGTTGATAATGTGCAGAATAGTCCAGCATCAGAGAAATTGCAGGAGTTGCAAAGACAATGGTTAATTGAGGCTGTTAAGTACAATGTTGTCCCCCTTGATGATCGTTTTGCAACACGCGGTAATGCTGAAATAGCAGGTCGTCCACAATTGGTAACAGGTAACTCTCAAATCTTATATGGTGGGATGGGACGCTTAACGGAAAGCTCGATTATTGAATACAAAAATAAGTCCTTTACAATTGTAGCAAAGTTAGACCTGTCACAATTGAAAAAGGAAGAGGAGGAAGAGAAGGCAGAAGGCGTTATTATTGCCGTTGGTGGTAGATTCGGTGGTTGGACTTTATATGCTAAGAATGGCAAGCTGAAATATTGTTACAACTTTTTTGGGTTGGAAAAATATGACGTTGAATGTGACTCAGAACTTAGCGCCGATACCCCTTATGTCCAGATGAAGTTTCATTATGACGTTGCTGGTACATACTCGTATGATGATGATAACAACCTTTTATATGGGTTCGCCGATGGTTCTGGTTTAGGGAATGGAGCACTAGTTACCCTTTCCGTTGAAAAAGAGGAACCTAAAAATCCTTGTTCAGGTTTAGAAAAACCTTTAGACTCAAAACCAAATATTCATCAAACAGAATATGGTATATTCTCTGCCGATGAATGCTGTGATGTTGGTTTTGAGTCGGGTTCTCCTGTGACAGACTATGGATTTTCCAATGGAAACAAGTTTAATGGAGAGGTGAATTGGGTAAAAATAGAAATTCCCGATAACTCCCGAAAAAACTCTATTCCTCATGAATTGCGCGCACGCATTGCTATGGGGATTCAATAGGATAGATAGGTTGTAGCGTGACTAACCTTTTACAGCACTTTTAGCTTGAGTGAGGTACACCTTATGCGGGCAAGATGCCCGCACCACAAGAGTTTAATCATTGGTATCTGTACTTCATAATAGCGGCAACTGCTGTAATTCTGAGGACTTACCCTTAAACGGAGTCTCTAGGGGCAATTGATCAATTGCCCCTATAAATAGTTAAGAATTACACATTAACAAAGTAGTAAAATAATATTCAAATGACTTCAAATTCACAAATATCTAAAGAATCGCCCTCTCATGCTGGGAAACCTCCCGATGAAGATATGGTATGGATTCCTGAAAAGACTTTCGAGATGGGAGCAAATAACTCACAATATCCAGAAGAAGGGCCTGTTCACACTGTAACCGTTAGTGGTTTCTGGATGGATCGCTATTTAGTTACTAATAAACAATTTCAAAGATTCGTTAAAGAAACGGGATACATTACCTTTGCGGAAAAGCCTCCAAAAGCAGAAGACTATCCTGATGCAGATCCGGCCATGTTAGTACCTGGTTCAGCAGTATTTATCAAACCAGATCAGCCTGTTAATCCCCAGGTTTCATGCTGGTGGCACTATGTCCCTGGTGCTGACTGGCGACATCCTGAAGGTCTAAATAGTTCCCTGGAAAATCGGGAAAATCACCCCGTATTGCATATTATTTATGCAGATGCTCTGGCCTATGCTGTGTGGGCAGGAAAGGAACTACCAACTGAAGCCCAGTGGGAATTAGCAGCACGGGGCGGTTTAGATGGTGCGGAATTTGCTTGGGGAAATGAATTTATGCCCAATGGTAAACCAATGGCAAATATCTGGCAAGGAAAGTTTCCCTCGGAAAATCTTAAATCTGAATCACCAGGTCCAGAAGCGGTTGGTAGCTATCCTGCTAATGGCTATGGACTTTACGATATGATTGGTAATGTTTGGGAGTGGACTCAGGATTGGTATCGAGAGAAACATCTAGAAAACCCGACCAAAGCCTGTTGCACTCCCAAAAATCCTAAAGGCGGAAAGGAAATAGATAGCTATGACTGCAGGTTGTCGCCCTCTATGCGGAAACCGCGCAAGGTGCTAAAAGGAGGTTCTTTTCTCTGCGCTCCTAACTATTGTGCTCGCTACCGTCCAGCGGCTCGACATCCGGAGGATACTGATACCTCCACTAACCATATTGGTTTTCGGACGATTTTTTGCCCTTCTGTCATACCTGAACAAGGTTAGATCATGTCTTGATTAGTTCTTTTAGGACTCCGTAGATATAGCCTGGGATGTGTTTTCTGGGCAGATACGACTCTCTACCCAGGTCACGTCTCTACAAGGGTTTTGAAATCATCAAAAATCATTTTCATACCTCAAATCAGCAAAGCCAAATGTAGAGACGTTCCATAGAATGTCTTGATAGGGGTTTCGAGTCACGCATATATTATATTTAATTTTCACCACATACCACGCACCAATACTCATGAGTGGACACTGGAACAATTGCGGCTCAATTCCAAAGTAAGTAATGAGACAAAATTAATTACATAAATATTTGGGGGTACAGCCGGGATACCTGCAAAATGGGACACGATGCAAAGTTTTGTAAAGATGCTTGCAATAATACCAACTTTATGGTTATTTTTCAGACTAAACTCACTCTCTTGACGCAGAGAATAGTGTCTTCTCTTCACCTACCAGCAAAAGCGTAATTATTTAGTGTAAAAATCCGCGCTTAATATCAAAATAATAATTTCAAAAGCATAGTAAAAAAAATTAACAAAATATAAACTCTTAGGCAATTAAATTAAACTATTTAGCGCCTGACGGGCAACTTCTTCCGCCCTAGCAGACGTAACTTTTTGGTAACGTAGAGTTGTTTGAATATTCTCATGCCCCATCAAAGCCCGCAATTCTTCAATCCCCATTAAACCAACACGCTCAGTAGCAAAAGTATGCCGTAAATCGTGGATTCTGACTCCAACAAGCTCTGGATATATACTTATTAATTGTCGCCAATATTCATGTACAGTCCGATAGCTAATTCTACTCACAACTTTAGTCACTGGCTGTTGTGCTGTGAATAGTGCATCTACAGTATTGTAACGTTCATATTTGAGGTATTTACTTAATGCAGATGCAGCCACATTACTAAAATAACAACAACGCTGCTTATTACCTTTACCAATTACTTGAAACTTAAATTTAGTTAAATCTGCATCATCTATATTTAACCCTAAAAGCTCCGATATACGGCAACCTGAGTGATGTAATAGATGCACTATCGCATTCATTCGTAAGTCAGAGCTAACAGCTTTATAGAGGAGATTTAATTGTGTAGACGTTAAATATCGGACTACAGAATCAGTTTTATGCTCTCCTTTTTCTGGATTTGGCTGACGTTGCTTTAAACCCCGAATAGGATTGAACTGAATATAACCTTCTTCCACAGCAAAATTAAACAAACTTTGGACTATTGCTTGGTACTTGCGATGAGTTATATAGTTACAATCCGATAAACCTTTTAAATACTCAATCAAAGTTTGCTTACCGATAATTTCTATCGCCCAACTTCCGTATTCCGTAAGTATTGGTTTCAACGCCAATTCATAAGTACGCCTGGTACTTTTAGCTAAATCTGGACGTGACAAAAACTCAGTAATAACCGTGGCTAGAGTAACAGTCAAATTTTCTCCAAGTTATGTAATTTCTATCGAGACAAACCATCATTATTTACAGAAATGTTGAATGTCGTTACAAAACTTTACATATTTAAGTATAGTAGTATTATCAAGGGTAAAAATGTCAACATTTCATAATATCTTCCATCCAGTGAACATAACTGATTTGTTGACACATACAA